>JACDJC010000550.1_pt1 | contig 42814 bp, 35 predicted proteins | sample 7454191 | NCBI WGS metagenome assembly JACDJC01 (sample SAMN14253291, study PRJNA609438) | sludge metagenome | isolation source: sludge after 25d culture with pyrite and EDTA | collected 2018-12-20
ATTGCATAATTTTGATGCAAAATCATACAAAATTGATGCACTAAAAAGTAGTGGGATACGGTTGTTTGATGTTGTGTCCTTGTTGCTATGGAACTATATAACCGCTCGCGTCTCCTAGATGTGGGGTAATTCAGAATGAGTGAATTGATTGACCTTGACTATAGGCCCACTGAAGACGAGCCGTTCATGAATGAGCGGCAGAAGTCTTACTTCCGCACGAAACTGATCGCGTGGAAGAATGATATTCTGCGGGAAGCGCGCGAAACGCTTGAAGCGCTACAGCAGGAAAATGCAAACCACCCCGACCTGGCGGATAGGGCATCCTCCGAAACGGATCGGGCAATTGAGCTACGTGCTCGCGACAGGCAGCGCAAATTGATATCCAAAATCGACGCGGCCCTGAGCCGCATTGATGAGGGAACATACGGCTTCTGCGAGGAAACGGGAGAACCTATCAGCTTGAAGCGGCTTGATGCGCGTCCGATCGCTACGCTATCCATCGAAGCGCAGGAGCGCCACGAGCGTCGTGAGAAAGTCTATCGCGACGATTAAGTTTCAAGACGGTTTGAAAAATTTATAGGCTGCGGTTTTCGCAGCCTATTTTCTTTTATCGAGATGCATTTCGGCTGGAAGTTCAGCTTCTGCGAATCTCATCCTTGGTCAATTCACCGAGGAGCTTTTCCATCTCATCCTCGATGTCATCCTTGGCTTTGTCTTCAACACTATCATCGGTTGCGGAAATATCCAGCGAGCTCAGAAGCTCATTCTCGAAGAATTCCGTGTCAAACGAGATCGCTTCCTTGGCGTCGTCGCTGGCGACACCCTCTGAATTAACGTCCGTAACTATCGCGTCATGCAACGCACCACCAAGATCAGCCAGATCATCGCTGGGCGTTTCTGCAGACGTGGCCTCGGGTTCTGCCGGCTTAGGCTCGACAACCGTGATTTCAGGCTCTACGCGCTTCGGTTCTGAAGGGCTGCTGAAAGCTGGTGCCGCAGTGGAGGAGATTGTGGGCCCAGTCACGTCGACCGAAGGGGATTTATCCGTGACCGTTGTTTCACGCTCGGGAACGATGCTGCCGAGATTTGCAGAAGCAACCGATGCTGCGGCAACACCGGCAGCCGCCGCCGCGCCGGAGGAGGTCGAACTCAGAACACCCCGTGAAACCTGGCTCAACGGATAGGCCGGATGTGCACGTGTTGACTGCGGCTGTGCTTGCGCGGGACGGGGCGGCAATACGGTGCGGGGCTGCGGCGGATAATTCGGCGCCGGGCGCGGTTGAGGCCGTGGCTGGGGTGGTTGAGCGGATTTCGTTTCGGCAGGCGGCCGAGGTGGGATGGGTGCCGTTGGAGCCTGTGGCGGAACACGTACAGGCGCAGCCGCCTGCTGGATCGGCTCTTCTCGTGCTGGCTCAGGCTTGCGATAAACCGGCGTTTCAATTGCGGACGTGATCTGGATCGCTTCGTCCTTCTCTTCGGCCTGCGGTGTTTGCAGTGGAAGAGCAGGGCGCTCCGCCTTTTCATTGGTCAGTGTTGCTTCGTGCTGTTTGAAGCGCTCGATGTGCTCAGGTTCTATGCGTGAAGCCTGCACACGTGCATGGGCACGCGATTCCATCACGATATTCTGTTCCACCACAACGTCGGTCGGCCCACCGATGAGCAGCAGATGTTCCACATCGTCACGGCGAATAAGGACCAGCTTGCGTCGGCTATCGACTGCTGCAGCATCCATCACCGAAAGGCGCGGTTGCCGCGTACGCCCGTTAGAGACGAAAGTACCGCCGCTGAAACGGCGAATGATGCTGAGAACAACGAAAATTCCGCCAAGAATGATCGCAAATATTAGGATGAAGCCAACAATATTAGCCGCACTCTCTCCAACGATGCCGCTGAGCCATTCCTTCATGCGGATACCCTCTTATACAATAAACGAAAAACCTGCGACGAATGGAGGCTGCGCTTCCCCTGACACTCCGCATCATCACATGATTGGTACAGTAGTTGAATTTCTAAGCCTTGGGAATGTTTCTTGGAAATGCGAGAAATATATGATCCCCAGGCAAAACGGTGCAAAAAAGTCCGATTTGCACCGTTTCAGTGCAGCAATGCTTGTACTGCTCGCCGATTAAAGCATTCTGCGAATCGGATATACCCTGACATACTGGCTGCGCGTTCCCACGCGATAGCTGAACTGCGCAGAAAAGTGCATTCGAGAAAATCGGATATGCGGATGATTGAAATGACGTCTTGGCTGATCGAAAAAACACAAGGCACCCGGAGCACGCTGATGCCCGTTGGTGCCCAGCCACGCAACATGAAAGGGCAGCAGGCTTGATGTCGCGACAGACGGACAACGCTTACCCGAAACCGCTCGTAATGCCCAAGCGCAATCGCAGTGGTGCCCTTCGCCTGTTGATCGTCGGCATTTTGCTGACTGTCGCCGCAATCGCCTATTTTGTGTTTCGCGACCAGTTGGGAGACGGATTTGCCCTTGTCCTCATGGGCATTCTTTCGATGGTAGGCGTCTTCTATCTTTTCGGCGCTGCAACCGGCCTCATTCAGTTCAGCCAGAAGAACGGTGAACAGGACCTCGCTCATTCCTTCATGGATTCGCAGCCGGAAGGGACTGTCATTTCCGACGCACGCGGCCAGATTGTTTATGCCAATCAGGCTTATGCTGCCATGACCGGAGTTGCTAGTGCCGAAGGCGTTCGCTCACTTGATAATGTGCTGACGGCTGAACCAGCGGCATCAGATGCCGTTTACCGCCTGACGAATGCCGTTCGCGATGGTCTGTCGGCACAAGAGGAAGTGCGGCTTTCCGGCGGTCTTTCTCGTGAAGCTCATGGTTCGCTGGCTCCAGTCTGGTATCGCATCAAGGCACGTCCTATCGAGGCGGGGCAGGAATTCAAAAGCCCGCTCGTTGCCTGGCAGATCGCGGATATTTCCGACGAGCGTGCGGAGCAGGAGCGTTTCTTTCAGGAACTGCAGGAAGCCATCAATCACCTTGACCATGCACCAGCGGGCTTCTTTTCCGCTGATCCTTCGGGTCGGATCATCTATCTCAATGCGACGCTTGCGGAATGGCTTGGCGTCGATCTGACCCAGTTCACGCCGGGATCGTTGACACTCAACGATATCGTGGCAGGCAGCGGGATGGCACTCATCAAGGCGGTGAAAGCCGAGCCGGGCACGAGCCGTAACACAGTTATCGATCTTGACCTTATCAAGCGGAACGGACAGAGCCTCGCTGTTCGCTTCTATCACCGTGTTCAGGCCGCGCGTGATGGAACACGCGGTACGAGCCGTACCATCGTTCTGGATCGTGCGGAGGGTGAAGACTCATCAATGGCGCTGCGCTCCGCCGAAGTACGCTTCACGCGCTTCTTCAACTCGGCTCCAATGGCCATCGCTGCGGTTGATGCCGCCGGACATATATTGCGCACCAACGCGCGCTTCCTCGATATTTTCGCTCCGGTTGTCGATCGTGATGCGATTGATGGCAATGCAAAGCTTGAAATCGTTGTGCACGAGCGCGACCGCGAGACCTTCAACAGGGCACTTGCAGCCGCCTTCGCCGGGCAGGCGAGCATTTCGCCTGTCGATACGGTTTTGCCGGGTAATGAAGAGCGGCATATCCGCTTTTACATGAGCCCTGTAACCGATCTGGGTGGCGAGCGCGCCGAAGAAGCGGCGATTATCTCGGCTGTCGAGACGACCGAGCAGAAAGCTCTCGAAAACCAGATGGCGCAGAGCCAGAAGATGCAGGCCGTCGGCCAGCTCGCTGGCGGCATTGCGCATGACTTCAACAACGTTCTGACGGCGATCATCATGTCGTCGGATTTGCTGTTGACGAACCATCGCGCATCCGATCCGTCCTTCCCGGACATCATGAACATAAAGCAGAATGCCAATCGCGCGGCCTCGCTGGTGCGCCAGCTTCTGGCATTCTCGCGTCGTCAGACACTTCGCCCTGAAGTGCTCGATCTGACCGATGTCCTTGCAGACCTGCGCATGTTGCTGGCACGTCTTGTCGGCAAGGATATCGAGCTGAAGATCGATCATGGACGCGATCTCTGGCCGGTCAAGGCCGACCTCGGGCAGTTCGAGCAAGTTGCTGTCAATCTGGCGGTGAATGCACGCGACGCTATGCCGGAAGGCGGTGCAATCACGTTGCGTACGCGTAACGTGTCGACGCAGGAAGCTGCAAAGCTTCATTATCGTGATCTGCCGGAAGCAGATTATGTGGTCTTCGAAGTGGAAGATACCGGAACGGGTATTCCTGCGGACGTGCTTGAAAAGATTTTCGAGCCGTTCTTTACGACGAAGGAAGTGGGTAAGGGCACCGGGCTCGGTCTGTCGATGGTCTATGGCATCATCAAGCAGACCGGTGGCTTCATCTACTGTGATTCCGAAGTTGGAAAAGGCACGACGTTCAAGATCTTCCTGCCGCGTCTTATCGAGGAAAAACGCGCTGACGATGCGCCAGTCGTTGTGAAGGAAAAGAAGGTCGAGAAAGCGACCGACCTTTCCGGTTCGGCGACAGTGCTTCTGGTGGAAGATGAGGATGCGGTCCGTATGGGCGGCGTGCGTGCACTTCAGTCACGTGGATATACCGTTCACGAAGCAGCGTCCGGTGTCGAAGCGCTTGAGGTCATGGCCGAACTTGGCGGTGAGGTGGATATCGTCGTATCGGATGTGGTCATGCCTGAAATGGATGGTCCGACGCTGCTGCGCGAACTGCGCAAGACTTATCCTGATATCAAGTTCATTTTCGTATCGGGTTATGCGGAGGATGCATTTGCACGTAATCTTCCAGCCGATGCCAAGTTCGGATTCCTACCAAAGCCTTTCTCACTCAAACAGTTGGCGACAACTGTTAAGGAAATGCTGGAGAAGCAGGATTAATACTTCGGCGAGGCTGACACCGTGATGCCTGAAGGCAATATCGCCATTCTTGGAGGCGGGCCATCTGGTCTGATGGCCGCCGAAAGATTGTCCGCGCAAGGCTATCGCGTGACGGTTTACGAACAGATGCCCACGGTTGGTCGCAAGTTTCTGCTCGCTGGCAAGTCTGGCCTGAATATTACGCATTCGGAAGAATTTGCAGCTTTTGCGAAGCGGTTCGGCTCAAGCCGCGACCGTATATTACCAGCGTTGACCGCTTTTGGTTCGACCGAGTTACGCATATGGGCGGATGAACTTGGTGCGGAGACTTTTATCGGTTCATCCGGCCGTGTTTTTCCCAAGGCGATGAAGGCGTCGCCGCTTTTGCGGGCGTGGGGAAAACGTCTGGAAGATCAGGGTGTTCGCATTCTCACTCGACATCGCTGGCTTGGCTTCGCGGGCAATGGTCTCCGTATCGAGAACCCGGATGGTATTCAGACGATTACATGTGACGCTGTGCTCTTTGCTTTTGGTGGCGGAAGCTGGCCAAAACTCGGTTCCAATGGCCTCTGGATTGATGAGTTTCGACGCAAATTAATCGATATAGCGCCGTTTCAACCTGCAAATTGCGGTTTTGATGTTGCCTGGAGTGATTTCTTTGCCGAACGCTTTGCCGGTGAACCGGTGAAGTCGGTCACCGCGACGTCCAGTGCAGGCACGACACAGGGCGAGTTTGTCATTACGCGCGGCGGGGTGGAGGGTAGTCTTGTTTATGCCCATTCCGCAGCTCTGCGCGACAGCTTGCAGGGGAACGGAAAGGCGTTTCTGACACTTGATCTTGTTCCGGGACGAACTCTTGAGCGGCTGGTGGCTGACATTTCCCGGCAAGATGCAAAGCTGAGCTTCGGTAACTTTCTGCGCAAGGCAGCAGGTCTGACCGGCGTGAAGGCAGCTCTTGTGACTGAGTTCACCCGCGACAGAAATCCGGAAGCACTGGCCGCCACGATCAAGGCTCTTTCCATTCCGCTACTCCGCCCACGCCCGTTGGATGAAGTGATTTCGTCAGCAGGCGGTATTCGCTGGCACGAAATCGACAAGAACTACATGTTGCCAAAGCTGCCTGGCATTTTCGTTGCAGGAGAGATGATTGACTGGGAGGCTCCGACCGGCGGTTATCTCCTGACTGCCTGTTTCGCTATGGGCCTTGCGGCAGCGGATGGTATCGATACATGGCTCAAGGCAGGTAACACGCTCCGCGAGAAATAAGCTGACGCTGCCTTCTTTAAGTGGAAATCAGCACATTCGGATATACGGCTGATCGACTGCGGGCTAAGCTATTAGGCAGTGGCATTGAATGCTTGCCGTCTGAGGGGAAGGTACATTCGCATGAATACAGCTTCTGCTGTCGCTGAACATCCGCTTTTGAGACAACGAGACGGGCATCATGCCCGGGTTACCTTCGAGGAACTGTTCTTCGATCTGGTGTATGTTTTCGCAGTTACGCAATTGAGCCATGAGCTTCTGCACAATCTGACGCTGACCGGCGTTGTCGAAACGCTGATCCTCTGGTTCGCAGTGTGGCTCGGCTGGCAATATACCTGCTGGGTAACAAACTGGTTCAACCCGGAGACGCCGCAGATACGCAGCCTTTTGTTCTGCGTGATGCTGCTCGGTTTGATTATGGCCTCCTCCATCCCCGGCGCTTTCGCAGACAAAGGCTGGATATTCGCGCTGGCTTATGTGGCAATGCAGGCCGGTCGGACTGCCTATATCGTGTTTGTCTTGGGGCAGAGCCATCCGCTTGCCGCCAATTACCGGCGAATGCTCGGATGGTTTGTGATTTCCGCTGTCTTCTGGATAGCCGGTTGTTTCGTCGAGCATGAGGCTCGTATGGCCTTGTGGCTGATTGCCGTACTTTGCGAATATTTATCGCCGATGCTGGGCTTTGCGCTACCGGGCCTGGGACGTTCCCATACCAGCGACTGGACCATAGAGGGGGGACATCTTGCAGAACGATGCCAGTTGTTCGTGATCGTGGCGCTCGGCGAAACGTTGCTGGCTACTGGGGCGTCCCTTTCCAGTGCTGAAGAATGGAATATGCCTCTCATGTCGGCCCTGCTTGCAACCTTTGTCGGCACGCTTGCCATGTGGTGGCTGTATTTTGGCACTTCCAGCAAGGACGCAACAGAAACAATCACCCATTCCACCGATTCCGGGCGGATTGGCGCATACTTTCACTATGTCCATGCCATTCTGGTTGCGGGTATTATCGCAACTGCAGTCGGAAACGATCTGGTGATGAAGCATCCGCACGACCCGTTGAAAACAGCCTATGTTCTTATTCTGGTAGCGGGACCGGCGATCTACCTGATCGGTAGCGCGATCTACAAGAAGGTCGTCTATGGTGTCATTCCCATGTCGCACATCTTTGGCGTCCTGGCCCTGCTGATCGCGATCCCGGTCGGCTATGTGGCCGATCTGTTGGAAATGGGCATATTGACGACGGTTATCATGCTGGTTGTGAGTATTTGGGAGGGGCGCAATAAAAGACTGCGCAGCGCTGCGACGGCAGGATAGGCGGGGCTTTCGGCGTTGTCGTCCGATCCCTGTCTACGGACACAGGTCACTTTGGGGAAGCTCGTAAGGCATTATGTCAGATACACAGTCCGTCGATCAGCAGCCAGCCGATAATGGCCATGTCAAAGTCGCCCGCAAGGTCGACATTGTGGTCATCGGGGCTGGTCAGGCGGGGCTCTCGTCGGCCTATCATCTGAATAAGCTTGGGCTTGCAGGAGAGCGGCAATTCGTGGTTCTCGATAAGGCTGCAGGACCGGGCGGAGCTTGGCAATTCCGCTGGCCTTCGCTGACGCTCAGAACCGCGAACGCCATTCATGATCTCCCCGGCATGAAGTTCGAGGACATTGTCGAAACGACCAATGGCGAAGTACGCGCATCGGTTGCCGTCCCGCAATATTACCGTGCATATGAAGAAAAGTTCAATCTGCCGGTGCACCGCCCCGTCATGGTCAAAGTGGTTTGTGACCGCGGAGAACGGATTCGCGTGGAGACTGATCGTGGCAACTATTCGGCACGCGGGATCATCAACGCAACGGGTACGTGGGAAACGCCCTATATTCCGCCTTATCCCGGTGCAGAGCTGTTCAAAGGCCAGCAGCTTCACACACGTGATTACCAAACAGCGGATGCCTTCAAGGGTAAACGTGTTCTGGTTGTTGGTTCGGGCATCTCGGCTGTGCAACTTCTGGACGAGATATCGCGCGTGACAGAAACTGTATGGGTCACGCGGAAAGAGCCTGCTTTCCGGGAAGGCCCGTTTACACCGGAGCTTGGCCGTGCTGCCGTGGCTTTGGTGGAAGAACGTGTACGCCGAGGTTTGCCACCGGGATCGGTGGTTTCAGTGACAGGTTTGCCATTGACACCGGCAATCGAAGCTGCTCGAGCTAGGGGTGTGCTCAACAGGTTGCCAATGTTCAGCGAGATCGTGGAAACAGGTGTTCGATGGGACGACGGAACCGAACAATCCTTCGATGTTATTTTGTGGTGCACGGGATTTCGTAGCTCGCTCGACCATCTTGCCCCGTTGCAATTACGCAATGCGGAAGGTGGCATCCTCATGACCGGTCGTTTGGCGACACAGGTTGCCATTGATCCTCGCATCCATCTTGTTGGTTATGGCCCGTCTGCCTCGACCATCGGTGCAAACAGGGCAGGCGGTGCCGCCGCGCGGGAGTTGGCAAGCCATCTCGGCTTGATATGATCTGTCATATGATTATTTGCGAGGGGCAGTATGAAGCGTATTGTGAAGTTCGTCGGCGGTCTTCTGCTTGCCATTGTGCTTGGAGCAATTCTCTGGCTGACGGTTCGACCACCTGAACTTTTGCGTGTGGGAACCGGCTATGCCGCCAAGATCATCTGCTCGAATGTTTTCATTGCAGGCCGGGATGCTGATGCCGTCCTTGCAGACGATGTTCAAGCACCGGGAAACCCGCTTCTGCGATTTCTGAATGCTTCTCTCGACAAGAATAACAGCAGCGTGACAGTGCGTATTTTTGGTTTCTTCGCACCAAGTACCGCAACCTATCGCCCTGCACTTGGATGCGCGAATATCCAGAAAGACGATTTGCGCGTAGAAATTCCAACAGGCCCGCAGGTACCGGCAGAGCCGATCCGGATTGAGGCCGACCCAGCGGTGCAGGCTGTGATTGAGGATCAGGCACTTGCTGGTCCGGGTATGCGCGCGATTGCGGTTATCCGTAATGGCAGGCTGATCGCCGAGAATTACGGTCCGGGCTTTAATGCTGATATGCCTTTATTGGGTTGGTCCATGACCAAGTCCGTCATTGCGACATTGATTGGCATGCGGATTGCCGAAGGGCGCATGAGCTTGGAAAGCACCGCGCTTTTGCCGGAATGGAAGAGTGATGGACGGGCGAAGATTTCTCTCGCAAACCTGATGGCGATGAATAGCGGCCTGCGCTTCGATGAAGATTACGGCACCGTCACCGATGTCACGCGCATGTTGTATCTGGAGCCTGACATGGCCGGTTTTGCTGCGTCTTTGCCACTGGAGGCCGCGCCTGGGACGAAATTCAATTATTCCAGTGGAACGGCCAATATTCTGTCAGAGTTGTTCATGGACAGTTTCAATAGTCGCGAGGAGGCTCTGGCCTATCCACGGCTGGCACTTTTCGGTCCGCTTGGCATGAGCAGTACCATTCTGGAAACGGATGCATCAGGCGTCTTTGCCGGTTCTTCCTATATGTACGCAACGGCCCGTGACTGGGCGCGGCTGGGCGCGTTTCTTGCTGATGGCGGAAATCTATATGGAAAGCCGGTTCTGCCTGCAGACTATATTTCATTTATGCGCACACCCAGGCCAGAGTCCGATGGGCGCTATGGTTCCGCTCAGATCTGGCTGCAGATTAGCGGTGTGAAGGCAGGTGAGGACGGCATTCCCGAAGATGCTTTCTGGATGTCAGGGCATGACGGGCAAAACGTGATGATCGTTCCATCGATGCATCTTGCCGTAGTTCGTCTTGGCCTGACACCGTCACGCGTGCGCTATAATGTTCAGCACCTGAATGCCAAAATTATTGAGGCTGTCCGACAGGTGCACTGATCGTCAGCTTGCGAAAATCATTGCCGCTCGGATTCTGGAAGGCGCTGAGGCCGAATTCCGGCAGAACCGCATAAAGATGATCGAAAATATCTGACTGGATTTGTTCGAACGACGCCCAGACGGTCGTGTTCGTGAAGCAGTAGATTTCGAGCGGCAGGCCTTCGGGCGTAGGGTCCATCTGGCGTACCAGCAAAGTCATGCCTTTGTGTACGCCGGGATGATTGCGCAGATAATTGTCCACGTAGGCGCGAAATGTGCCGATATTGGTGAACTGACGCCTGTTGACCGGATTATTGGCGCGGTCGCCAAGCTTCTGGTTCCATTCGGCGATTTCTTTTGCCTTTTTCGGCAGATAATCCGCCAGCCAGTCAACTGTACCAAGTCTGGCTCGCTCCTCATCCGACAGAAAGCGAATAGTGTTCTGATCGATATAAAGCGCACGCTTGATGCGACGCCCGCCGGATTCCTGCATGCCGCGATAGTTCTTCATCGGCTCGGTGATGAGTTTGCGGATCGGAATGGTGGTGATCGTCTTGTCGAAGTTCTGGACCTTCACAGTATAGAGCGCGATTTCCGTGACATCGCCATTGGCGTCGAGGTTCTTCATTTCGATCCAGTCGCCGACACGGACCATGTTGGAAGAGGCGATCTGCATACTGGCGACCAGTGAAAGCAATGTATCCTGAAAGACCAGGATAAGCACGGCGGCCATGGCGCCGACACCCGAAAGAAGGATAACCGGCGACTTGTCCAGCAGTGTCGCGATGATGAGAACCGTCGCGATGATATAGACCGCCAGCTTGGCGACCTGAATATAGCCCTTCATGGGGCGGAATCTCGCCTCTGGACGGCGGTGATAGAGTGTATCGACAAGCCCGAACACTGCGTTGACCGCCAGAGCCAGCGTCAGAATGATAAAGGCGATAGCCACATTTCGGATGACGGTGATAACGCCCTCGGGAAGCCCCGGCACCGCCATGATTCCGGACGAAATAATCAAGGCTGGAACGATGTTGGCCAGGCGACTGATGACGCTGTGTTTCTTGAGTTCTTCGTCCTGCCCGAACGACGTTTTCTGGACAATACGATCAAGCAGTTTGAGCAAGATCGCCTTGATCAGAAAGTTTGCAATGAAAGCTGAAAGAAATAATCCCCCGAGCGCGCTAAGCGTTTCCGCCCAAGGATGAGCAATAAAAAATTCCGACAATAGACTTTCCTGAGACTAACCTGATGAAACTTAGCGACTATGCTGCGATGCCTGCATTGCGTTCTACCAGGAATTAAGGCGGTCATATGGATATTTCAATACCATACGAAAAAAGCTTCTGGCGGGCGAAACTGGCATATCGGTCGACTGTCGATTTTTACCCTTGATGACTGTCAGGTGTCTATTTTCTTTATAATAATAACATTGAAAATGAGAAAGGCCCGCACGATGCGGGCCTTTCTATTTTTGTATTCTGTGAGCTAAACTCAGCTGCAACCGCTCGTTGCACCGCAGGTGTCGCACTTCAGGCAGGTGCCGTTGCGGACCATGGTGAAGTTCTGGCACTCGGTGCAGCTATCGCCGGTATAGCCTTGCATCATCGACTTGATGCGGCGGTCAGCTTCCAGCTTCTTGGCAGCATTCGCACTTTCCGCACGGGCAGAGGCAGCGTCGGCAGCAGCCTTGTCGGAGAAAAGTTCAGTTGCCGAGGCGCTTTCCTGCTGTTGCGCCGGTGCAGCCTGTTCCTCGAACTCGCGCTTGAAGGCTGTGGCACCGTCCGTCACCAGACCGATCGTTGCCGGGCGATTGCCTGTCGGAGTGGTCGATTTCAAGGTTGTGACGTTGGAAGCTTGCGGGGCAGAGCTTGTCGATCCCTTGGCTTCGTTACCTGAGTTCGTCACCAGCGTAGGCTTGTAACCGCGCGTCCAGCCGGTCGAGACCAGATTGGTCTTGCCTTCCTTGATGCCCTTGCCGAGCGCCGTATTGCCAAAATCGCTTGTATCGACGTGAGCGAGGTCATTGCGACCGAGATAGGACACGGCCAGTTCGCGGAACACATAGTCGATGATAGAGGTTGCGGTTTTAATGGCATCGTTACCGATGACCATGCCAGCCGGTTCGAATTTCGTGAAAGTGAAGGCTTCCACATATTCTTCGAGCGGCACGCCGTACTGCAAGCCGAGCGATACTGCGATGGCGAAGTTGTTCATCATCGCACGGAAAGCGGCGCCTTCCTTGTGCATATCGATGAAGATTTCGCCAAGGCGTCCGTCACCGAATTCGCCGGTGCGCAGATAGACCTTGTGTCCACCGACGACTGCCTTCTGGGTATAACCCTGACGACGGTTCGGCAACTTGTCGCGCTCGTGCACGATCTTTTCTACGACCTTCTCAACGATTCGCTCAGTCACCTGAACGGCACGGGCTGCTGCCGGGGCTTCGATCAGTGCCTCGACTGCGTCGTCTTCGTCCTCATCATCCGAGATGAGGGCGGCGTTGAGGGGTTGCGAAAGCTTGGAGCCGTCGCGATAAAGCGCGTTGGCTTTGAGGGCCAGCTTCCAGGACAGCATGTAGGCGTTCTTGCAGTCCTCGACGGTTGCGTCGTTCGGCATGTTGATCGTCTTGGAGATCGCGCCCGATATGAACGGCTGCGCGGCGGCCATCATGCGAATGTGGCTATCGACCGACAGATAACGCTTGCCGATCTTGCCGCACGGATTTGCGCAATCGAATACAGCGTAATGCTCTTCCTTGAGGAAAGGCGCACCTTCGAGGGTCATTGCGCCACAAACATGGATGTTGGCAGCTTCTATGTCCTTCTTGGCGAAGCCCAGCGCCGGGAGCATCTCGAACGAGAAATCGTTGAGCTGTTCATCGGTGAGCTTCAGTACATCCTTGCAGAAGTCTTCGCCCAGCGTCCACTTGTTGAAAGCGAACTTGATGTCGAATGCGCTCTTGAGAGCGGCATTCAGGGCTTCGATCTTCTCATCGGTGAAGCCCTTGGACTTCAGCGAAGACGGGTTGATGCCCGGTGCCTGATTGATGTTGCCATGACCGACTGCATAGGCTTCGATTTCGGCGATCTGGCTTTCTGAGTAGCCGAGCGTGCGGAGTGCTTCCGGCACAGCGCGGTTGATAATCTTGAAGTAACCGCCACCGGCCAGCTTCTTGAACTTCACCAGTGCGAAATCCGGTTCGATACCGGTCGTGTCGCAGTCCATGACGAGGCCGATCGTGCCGGTCGGCGCGATGACTGTGGACTGTGCGTTGCGATAACCATGCTTTTCGCCAAGTTCCAGCGCCTTGTCCCAGGCTGCGCGAGCATGAGTAATCAGGTCCTGCTCCGGGCAATCTTCGGCAATCAGCGCCACTGGATTGACAGCAAGGCCTTCATAACCTTCGGTCTCACCATGGGCAGCGAGGCGGTGGTTGCGAATGACGCGCAGCATGTGCTCGGCATTGGGCTCATAGCTCGGGAAGGTCCCGAGTTCCTTCGCCATTTCAGCAGAGGTGGCATAGGCCACACCGGTCATGATCGCCGTCAGCGCACCGCAGATGGCGCGGCCTTCGTCGGAGTCATAAGGAATGCCGGAAGTCATCAGCAGGCCGCCAATATTGGCATAGCCGAGGCCGAGCGTACGGTATTCATAAGAGAGACGTGCGATTTCCTTCGACGGGAACTGCGCCATCATCACCGAGATTTCGAGAACGATGGTCCACAGGCGCGCCGTGTGCTCGTAAGCCGCAATATCGAACGAACCGTCCTTGTTGCGATAGGTGAGCAGGTTGATCGACGCCAGATTGCAGGCCGTGTCGTCAAGGAACATATATTCCGAGCACGGATTGGAAGCACGGATCGGACCAGCCGTCGGGCAGGTGTGCCAGTCGTTCATGGTCGTGTTGTAATGCAGGCCCGGATCAGCGGACGCCCAGGCGGCGTAACCGATCTTTTCCCAAAGATCGCGCGCCTTCAGCGTCTTCATGACGCGACCGTCGCGACGAGCCGTCAGGTTCCAGTCGCCGTCGTTTTCGACAGCGCGCAGGAATTCGTCCTTCAGCGAGACGGAATTGTTGGAGTTCTGGCCAGAAACGGTGAGATAGGCTTCCGAATCCCAGTCCGTGTCATAGGTCTTGAACTGAATATCGGTATAGCCCTGACGCGCGAACTGGATCACGCGCTTGACGTAGTTCTCCGGAACCTGGTTCTTCTTCGCAGCCTTGATTTCGCGCTTCAGGGCAGGGTTTTTCGCCGGGTCGAAGCAATCATCATTGTCAGCTTCGCAGTTGACGCAAGCCTTCATGATGGCGGTCAGATGCTGCTTGACGATCTTGGAGCCGGTGACGAGCGAAGCAACCTTCTGCTCTTCCTTGACCTTCCAGTCGATATATTCCTCGATATCCGGGTGATCGATGTCGACCACCACCATCTTGGCGGCGCGGCGGGTCGTGCCGCCCGACTTGATTGCGCCCGCAGCACGGTCGCCAATCTTGAGGAAGCTCATCAGACCGGAAGACTTGCCACCGCCGGAAAGCTTTTCACCTTCGCCGCGCAGATAAGAGAAGTTGGAACCCGTGCCGGAGCCGTATTTGAAGAGGCGTGCCTCGCGGACCCACAGATCCATGATGCCGCCTTCGTTGACGAGGTCGTCGCCAACGGACTGGATGAAGCAGGCATGCGGCTGCGGATGTTCGTAGGCCGACTTGGACTTGGTCAGCTTGCCGGTTTGCCAGTCAACATAGAAATGGCCCTGGCCGGGACCGTCGATGCCATAGGCCCAATGCAAGCCGGTGTTGAACCATTGCGGGCTGTTTGGAGCCACGCGCTGCGTTGCGAGCATGTATGCAAGCTCGTCGCGGAAGGCGAGGGCATCTTCCTCGGAAGCGAAATAGCCGCCTTTCCAGCCCCAGTAGGTCCAGGTGCCAGCAAGACGGTCAAAAACCTGGCAGGCATCCATTTCGGAGCCATAGCGTTCGCTTTCCGGCAGCTTGGCGAGTGCTTCCTCATCGGCAACAGAGCGCCACAGCCACGAAGGAACGTCATTTTCCTCGACCTTCTTCAGCTGTGCGGGAACGCCGGCTTTGCGAAAATATTTCTGCGCGAGAATGTCAGCGGCAACCTGGCTGAACTGCGCGGGCACATTGATGTTTTCGAGGCGGAATACGATGGATCCATCGGGATTCTTGATCTCGCTGGTCGCAGTCCGGAACGCGATGTCCGCATAGGCCGACTGATTCTCTTTCGTGAAACGGCGTTCGATCTTCATCTGTCCCATCCAAACGTTCTATATATAGTAGCTCTAGTGACGGTTTTCAGCCACGGCCTGTCTGTATCGTGTCTCTGTCAAAACAGCTCTTCTGCGGGAGGAGCGTCTTGTTGGGGAGAAAACTCCCGGAAATCCGCTTCCGCATCATCGAAAGCCCACGAAAAAACGCCTCAGGGGAGCTTAATTGCAACCTTGCTGGCATTATCGAAGTTCAAAATCAGCGGAACGAAAAATACCTTATCTTGTAAGGAGCATGAGCGCAAATACTAAATCTAGTGTTAACGCTGTTTCTGCTCGACGCTGCATTTGCTTCTCCAGAGACCGGCACGCCCAGATTCTGGGCGCAAGAAAGCACCGAGCGAAAATCGCACTTTCAAAGCGCTACGCTCGTTCGATACTCAACTTGACCGAAAAAAAGACCGGCAGATTACAACATCCGATCACGCTACCTACGCAACGATAGCTCCATAAAAAACGACTCGGCTGCGACCGTCAAGCAATGGTTTGCTGCAACACTCCAGCATCTAGATATTGTGCGTAACAGCTTGGGGCAAATGTGGATAACGGGGAGAAGCGACACTTTTGCGAACCAAGCCGGCTACAAGGTTTTGGGAGCCAGAAGAGCCGCTTGTAGCGGCGGCTTGAGGGGGGAATTTCGGTGAAATGCGCCGAAGAAGGCGGAAATCACCACGAAAAGAACGCCATACAGAATAAATGTTGGCAGTGCAGGCTGCGAGTTACTCACTCGGCAGCCGCAGCGATCCCCGAATCACCAAACTGGTTCAATATCTGCTTCAATTCGGTTTCTTCAACACGATGGGCCGCCTCCTGCGGCGACACCCATTCACAGATGCGTTGATCCCGTTCAGGCCAATCATTCTCCTGCCCGGTAAACTGCACCGCGAATACCGCTGCCGTGAACTGGTTTATGCGTTCAGGCGGAAGATCCGTCTTGCAATAGCAGAAACTGCCAATTGGTACGGGTGAGACTTCGCCACGGATGCCAGCTTCTTCATAGGCTTCGCGAAGCGCTGTTTCCGCCAGTGTGCGACCAACCTGCGGCCAGCCCTTGGGGATGATCCAGCGGCCTGTTCCGCGGCTCGTGATGACGAGAACCTTGAGGGCGCCCATGTCGCGACGATAGACCAGCGCCGCAACCTGCTGCAAACGACCCGAAGGCGTTAGAATACGCTTTTCGGTTGCAATAAGTTGTTTGGCCTGCGTCTTCACCGCGAAAATCCCCTTTTTTAAATAGCATGATCCGATTCGCCAAAATAACAACAGATTAGTTAGGCAACAGACCTTTGAAAATATCCGAAAAAAGCTTTTATTTTAAAGATATTACTAAAATTATGGGATGGGATGGCTGCTTTGAAAACGCTATCCGCCCTCAATCGGCGTTATTTCGGAGCGCTTTCCATAAGGTGCGATTGCGGCGGAAATATCACCGCAACCGCGTTCATTTGTTTTCGTTTCGTAGCGTTTTCATAAAACGAATATCGAGTTTGCACCGGTTCTGACCGGATGCGCAACGTGTCAGCCGCGCTTGTCGCCTGCGATCGGCTCCTGATAGGTAAAGCCCATATCCCACGGGAAGTAGATCCAGGTGTCCTGAGAAACCTCTGTTACAAAGGTATCGATCAGTGGACGGCCTTTAGGCTTGGCATAGACCGTTGCAAAATGGGCCTTCGGCATCATTTCGCGCACGATGGCTGCGGTTTTGCCGGTGTCGGTCAGATCATCAACAACGATGACGCCTTCGCCGCCATTTTCCAGAAGCGTTTCGCTCACGCCCTTGAGGATCTGCATGTCACCTTGCGACGTGTAATCATGATAGGAGGCAATACAGACGGTTTCGATGAGGCGAATACCGAGTTCGCGGCAAACGATTGCTGCCGGAACCAGTCCGCCACGCGTGATGGCGACAATTGCATGCCAATCGCGATTCATGCCGGAAATACGCCAGGCGAGGGCGCGGGCATCGCGGTGGAACTGATCCCAGGAAACGGGAAAGGCTTTATCTGGCAAGGACATCGAAACGCTCCGTGGAACGATCCGGAGTTCGTTCTCCGGACCTTTAAAAACCAAAAATGCGCTGTGACGGATTGCCAAGCGCTGTAACTGTCAGGATCTGCAGCTTTTCTTCATCCGCGCCCATTTCAGGCGGGCGGCGGGAGAGGAAAAGGCTCTCCACCCGGCACAGTCAGCGCCGGGTGATGCTGATAACCGCAAAAATGGTGTTCTTGCAAGCGCGTCGTGTCATCTGATGCCAGTTGTCGGATCAAACTGGCTTTAATAGTGTCGTCTAACGCGAGAAAAGCGTGAGAATGGGCAGCTCGTTCAACATGGATCGTGTCACGCCGCCAAAAACCAGTTCTCGCAGCCGCGAATGACTGTAAGCACCCATTACCAGAAGATCAGCGCGTTCCGCGATGATATGTTCCCGCAATGCATCCTGCGCATAGCGCCCGTTGGATGCAATGGCCGCAGGGGTTACGTTAATGCCATGCCGCGATATCGACTCTGCAATATCATGGCTCGCCAAAGCCTGATCCTCGCCTTCGATTTCCGGCGGGTCGACCCAAACGATTTCCGTTCTGTCTGCATGTTTCATCAAGGGCAGGGCGTCGAATGCGGCCCGGGCCGCTTCCCGCTTGCCGTTAAATGCGACGACGATGCGGTCGAGCGAAACCATCTGCAGCACCGGTGCATAGGGAACCAGCAAAACGGGGCAGCTTGAATTGAAAACAATTGTATCGGCGGTTTCGTCATTGGTGGCGGGATCGTCCGGGTCGGGTTGTCCCGCGACCAGCATTTCTGCTCCAAGACATGCCGTTAGCACGCCATCTGCGGCTGTGCCCGTTTCCGAACGCGTGATGCGATATTCATAATTGATGCCCTGACGGCGCATTTCCTCTTCGAAGACATGTTTCAGTCTTTCGGAAAGCTCCTTGTGCTGCTTGTCATGCAGTTCGAACATTCCCGGATCGATGAAGCCGTTCGGGTCGGCATAGACAATGGGAGAAGGAATGGAATAAAGCCCGATAACATGAATATCGGGCACCTTCTGCTTTAGAAGTCCAACGGCGGACGCAACCCGCTTCAACTCGGATTCACTGCGAGAATAGGCAACCACCGTCTTGTAGGACATGACCGAACTCCTTCCGGTTGTTCTTCTATTTTAGCATATAGTGCAACGAGTTGCGCGGGCAAAAGGTTGCAAAGGATTAAGCAGCTCCTTCGGTTTCCAGCGATGAGATCATTTTTTCGATTGCATCGATTGCCGTATCTATTTTTTCGGGATCGCTGCCGCGGACAACCAGCTCCGTGCTGAAGCGTCCATTCTCGAATTTCGGATAAGAACCGATGATCGTCTCGGGGTTTTCCTTTTGAATTTCCGTCAATGGAGCGCCGATCACGCCTTCGCCAAAGGGACAAAGCACCGATCTGGACAGAAGTTTGCGACCGGTTTTCAGTGTGGGCAGCACATTGTCGAGCATAGCCTGAAAGACGGACGGCACGCCCGCCATCACATAGACATTGCCGATATGAAAACCGGGTGCAGCGGAGATAGGGTTCGCTATATGCTCCGACCCTTGCGGCATGCGCGCCATGCGCTTGCGTGAGTCGGTGAATTCCAGTCCGCGCTTTGCATAATTGTCGCCGAGCAGTTTCATGGCTTTCTCATCATAGATGCACGGCACGCCAAAGGCTGCGGAAACCGCATCGGCGGTAATGTCGTCATGGGTAGGGCCTATCCCGCCTGATGTGAAGACGTAGTCATAATGCGGCCGCAACGCATTGAGAGCCGCTACAATGGCCGCTTCCTCGTCCGGGACAATCCGCACTTCCTTGAGATCAATGCCTGCCGCTGTGAGAACATCGGCGAGATGCCCGATGTTCTTGTCCTTGGTGCGGCCTGAGAGAAGCTCGTCGCCAATTGCCAGCATGGCGGCCCTGACGGCTTGCTGCGGATTGTTGGTCATATCCAGACTCCATTTCTGACATCAGTTAAGCCCCAGCAGGACAAGGCTGCAACTGCTTTATTTCAGCATTTCCTTGGTTTGCGAGAAGTTGCGCCTTTTCAAAGAAGGCCGCTCCCCTATTTGAACCTTTCGAGGTTGGGGCCTCGCAAAACGGGATATGGAGACGTCACATGGTTAAAGTGCTGGTGTTGTATTATTCGGCCTATGGTCACATGGAAAAAATGGCCAAGGCTGCCGCTGAGGGGGCAAGGGAAGGCGGTGCGGAAGTCACGATCAAGCGGGTGCCGGAGTTGGTTCCGCCTGATGTCGCGAAGGCTTCGCACTATAAGGTTGACCAGGAGGCGCCGATTGCCACGCCGGCTGAACTTGCAGATTATGATGCCATTATCATCGGTACTGCCACCCGCTACGGCATGATGGCATCTCAGATGAAGAACTTTCTCGACCAGACCGGCGGGCTTTGGGCAAAGGGCGCGCTCATCAACAAGGTCGGGTCGGTGATGGTTTCAACAGCCACCCAGCATGGTGGGGCGGAACTGGCGCTTATTTCCACGCAGTGGCAGATGCAGCATCACGGTATGATTATCGTCCCGCTTTCCTATGCTTACCAAGGGCAGATGGGTAACGATGTGGTGCGCGGCGGTGCTCCTTATGGGATGACGACAACCGCCGATGGTGACGGCTCCCGCCAGCCTTCGGAGCAAGAACTGGATGGTGCCCGGTTCCAGGGTAAACGCGTTGCAGAGATTACCGCAAAGCTGCACGGCTAAGCTCCTGTTAGATAAAGAAAAGCCGCAGCGTCAGTCTGCGGTTTTTTTCATGCAGACTGTTAGGGAGCTTACTTAGTGCCTTCTGTTTTATTGTCTTTTTGACAACATGGTAAGTGATCTGAGCGTATGGGATGTTGACGCTTGCCTTGTCGAACTCGATCTTCAGCGCGTTGATCGCATCAACTGCCCCTCATGTTTACAGGTCAGGCTACAGCGATAGCGCTTCCCCTTAAAACTGACAGTTCCTTCCCACGACTAACCCACGGTTTTGCCATTGAAAGCTCTCCTTTTAATTGCTAAGGACGCGCATACCCAAGCGATGCCCGCATGGTGAAATTGGTAAACACTGCGGACTTAAAATCCGCCGCCCGTTTGGGCTTGCCGGTTCAAGTCCGGCTGCGGGCACCACTATAGTTACTCCTGCTTTGAATTGTTGATTTAGCGGCCTGACACCACATCGGTTTCAGAGGGTAACCGGTCGCAAATCTATCTGGTCAAACGATGCATTCCAGCTCAAGTTCGGACCTTCAACCTTGTCTGCATTGTTAAACCCATGTAGCCATGGGTAAAATCCCGCAGGAAATGCAGAAAGTCGAATGATGACCGCCTTCGTCAAATCCGTATTCGAGGCCGAAAAGGCAATGCGCGCGCTGTTTCCCGAAACGCCGCTGCAACTCAACGATTATCTGTCGCGGAAGTACGGTGCGGAAATTTGGCTCAAGCGCGAGGACCTCACGCCTGTCCGCTCCTACAAGATTCGCGGTGCCTTCAACTTTATTTCCAAGGCTGTCGAAACGACCGACAAAAACGCGGTGTTCGTTTGCGCCTCCGCAGGCAATCACGCGCAGGGCTTTGCATTCGTCTGCCGTCATTTTGGCCGCAAGGGTGTGGTTTTCATGCCGGTTACGACGCCGCAGCAGAAAATCGACAAGACCCGCGCTTTTGGTGGTGAATTCATCGAAATCAAGCTGGTGGGTGATATTTTCGATGTTTGCTATGCCGCTTCGCAGGAATTTGCCGCAAGCCAGAAAGGCGTGATGGTTCCGCCTTTCGATCATCCCCGCATTGTTGAGGGACAGGCGACGGTGGCGCTGGAAATCGAACAACAATTGCCGGAAGGAACGAAGCCCGACTTTATCCTGCTGCCTGTCGGCGGCGGCGGACTGTCTGGCGGCGTTACGCAATATGTTTCCGATCTGGGCTGGAAAACGAATTTCCGCTTTATCGAACCGCAGGGCGCAGCGAGCCTGAAAGGAAGTCTTGAAGCAGGCAAGCGTATCAAGCTCACCCATGTCGACAATTTCGTCGATGGTGCGGCTGTTGCCGAGATCGGCAAGGAAAACTTCAAGCTTCTCAAAGGGTTTGATCCGAAAACTGTCATAACGGTTCCGGAAAACCGGCTTTGCGCAACGATTATCGAAATGCTCAATATCGAGGGTGTCGTGCTTGAGCCGGCGGGCGCACTCGGCATCGATGCGTTGAAGGATTTCAAGAAGAGTGACCTCAAAGGCAAGCGCATCGTCATTGTTGTCTCGGGCGGCAATTTCGATTTCGAACGCCTGCCGGATGTGCGTGAGCGCGCATTGCGCTTCGAGGGCTTGAAGAAATATTTCATCTTCCGCTTTCCGCAGAGGCCGGGTGCGCTTCGTTCATTCCTCGATCTTCTGGGACCGGAAGACGATATCGCGCGTTTCGAATATTTGAAGAAATCGGCGCGCAATTTCGGTTCCGTGCTGATCGGCATCGAAACGAAGAACGCATCAAACTTCAAGCTCCTGGAAAAGAAATTCGCAGAAGCCGGTTGGGCTTATCAGGACATCACGGACAATCAGGTACTCGCTGATTTCATCATCTGATTTTGATGGTTTAAGCGAAATCGGTTGCTTTTTCGGCGAAAACACCCCATATGCCGCGTCAGGCGCATGGGCCGACGCTTTCGTCGGCTTTCCCGGCATTGGACTTGTTGCGTCTCGCCTCTGTCTTTCGGAATGGTCCGGAAGCGGGGAGACCCGAGAAAATGTTCGGGCACGGCAGCGCAAGTCGCCAGGAGTTTGAAGACTTCGGCGTCCCGTCGTTATCATTGTACAGATAGAGTTCGGCAAGTTGCGCTTGACCGACATTTGGATGCGGCCCATGACATCATGGTGCCGCCGAAAGAGATTGAATTGACAGAAGAAATTACGGGCGGTTTTGCCGCTCTTGGCGTTACCGGCATTTTGCTCAAGGGCGTCGAATCCGCTGGCATGACCGAGCCGAAGCCGATCCAGTTGCAGGCGATCCCGCATCAGCTTGAGGGGCGCGATATTCTGGGCATTGCGCAGACGGGCTCCGGCAAGACCGCAGCTTTCAGCTTGCCGATCCTGCAGAAGATCATCGGCCTCGGCGACAAGCGCCGTCCGAAGACCGCGCGCGCCCTGATCCTCGCACCGACGCGTGAACTTGCAGTGCAGATCGAGCAGACGATCCGCAATGTTTCCAAACACGCGCATATCTCGACAGCGCTTGTTCTTGGTGGCGTTTCCAAACTGTCGCAGATCAAGCGTATCGCACCGGGCATTGACGTTCTGATCGCGACGCCAGGTCGCTTGACCGATCTGATGCGTGACGGTCTGGTGGACCTTTCGCAGACGCGCTGGCTTGTTCTCGACGAAGCGGACCGCATGCTGGACATGGGCTTCATTAACGATGTGAAGCGCATCGCAAAGGCAACCCACTCCGACCGTCAGACCGCGCTGTTTTCGGCCACCATGCCGAAAGAAATCGCGTCTCTGGCTGGAAGCCTGCTGCGTGATCCGGTCCGCGTCGAAGTCGCTCCGCAGGGAACGACGGCAGCCGAAATCACGCAGGTCGTGCATCCTGTGCACACCAAGGAGAAGCGTCGTCTTTTGTCCGCACTGCTGGGTGACAAGGCTATGCGTTCGGTCATCGTCTTCACCCGTACGAAGCACGGTGCCGATGCAGTGGTTCGTCATCTGGAGCGCGACGGCTATGAAGTTGCCGCCATTCACGGCAACAAGTCGCAGAATGCACGCCAGCGCGCGCTGAACGGATTCCGTGATGGATCGCTGCGGATTCTGATTGCAACCGATATTGCCGCACGCGGTATCGACGTGCCGGGCATCAGCCATGTTGTGAACTACGATCTGCCTGACGAGCCGGAAACCTATGTGCACCGTATCGGCCGTACTGGCCGCAATGGCGCCAGTGGCGCTTCAATCACACTCTACGATCCGGCAGCGGAGGAATCCAAGCTGAGAGCCGTCGAGCGTGTGACGCGCAACAAGCTTCCGATCAAGGATGCACCTGTGGAGCTTGCACCCGCACCAGCACCGCGCGCAGTGGCTCCGGGCGAACGCCCTCAGAAGACCCAGCATCGCAAAGGTGGAACGCCGCAGAAGCCTCGCCGTGCCGCCCCTAAGTCAGGCGACCAGCGCGGAGGCGCTCACGCGAGCGGTGAAGGTGCTCCAAAAGCAAAGCGTCCGTTCCGTCGTAAGCGTCGCAACGCAAACGGCAATGGCGGACAACGCGCAGCATAAGCTTGCCTTGAATATTTTTCCAGAAAGCCGCCCATTCCGGGCGGCTTTTCTATTTATAGCCACAGGATGAGTTTTGATTTGCGCCACCGCTTGGAAAAATATTCCATGCTTGCTTGAAGGACAGGGCGCTTCCTCATAACTTCCTCTGCGAAACAGGAAGGACGGAAGCCATGTTCCAATCGGTGCTCGACGCTATCGGCAATACGCCATTGATCCATTTGAAGAAGGCTTCCGAACTGACAGGTTGCGCAATTTACGGCAAGGCCGAGTTTCTCAATCCCGGCCAGTCGGTGAAGGATCGGGCTGCGCTCTATATTATTCGTGATGCCGAAAAGCGCGGGCTTCTGAAACCCGGTGGGGTCATCGTTGAAGGTACGGCTGGCAATACCGGCATTGGCCTCACGATGGTTGCAAAAGCGCTTGGCTATCGCACCGTTATCGTTATTCCCGAAACGCAGAGCCAGGAAAAGAAGGACGCCCTGCGCCTGCTTGGCGCCGAACTGATTGAAGTTCCAGCCGCACCTTATCGAAATCCGAACAATTATGTACGCCTGTCGGGACGATTGGCCGAGCAACTTGCCAAAAGCGAACCCAATGGTGCGGTATGGGCCAATCAATTCGATAATCCGATCAACCGGCAGGCCCATATCGAAACCACGGCGCAGGAAATCTGGCGCGATACCGACGGCAAGGTGGATGGGTTTGTCGCCGCTGTCGGATCGGGCGGAACGCTTGTCGGTACTGCATTCGGCCTGAAAGACCACAATGCCGACATCAAGATCGCACTTGCCGATCCATATGGAGCTGCGCTCCATTCCTTCTATACGACAGGCGAACTGAAAGCCGAAGGCGACTCGATTACAGAAGGCATCGGGCAGGGGCGTATTACTGCCAATCTCGAAGGGTTCACCCCCGATTTCTCCTATCGCCTTTCCGACGCGGAGGCGCTCGATATCGTGTTCGACCTCGTGGAAAATGAGGGGCTTTGCCTCGGTGGTTCTTCGGGTATCAATATTGCAGGTGCAATCCGGCTTGCAAAAGATCTCGGGCCGGGCCACACAATTGTGACGGTGCTTTGCGACTATGGTAATCGTTACCAGTCCAAGCTGTTCAATCCTGCTTTCCTGCGCGGCAAAGATTTGCCTGTGCCGGGATGGCTGGAGAGGAAGACCGAGATAGACATACCGTTCGAGGGATAATCATGGCATACGAGACCGAAGCGCTTTTCCGCGAAGATTCCTATCTTTCAACGGCGGAGGGCACGGTACTCGCCATTACCGAAACGGGCGGGATTATTCTCGACCAGACAAATTTCTATGCGACCTCCGGCGGCCAACCGGGCGATATCGGCTTTCTCGAACGCGCTGACGGTTCTCGTATCGAGATAGCGGCGACTGTTACAGGCGAAAACAAGAACGAAATCATTCATGTTCCGGCAGAAGGGCAGGCTTTGCCTATCGTCGGTGAAAAACTGGTCCTGCATGTCGACTGGCCGCGTCGCTACAAGCTGATGCGGATGCATACGGCATGCCACCTGCTTTCCGTTGTCTGCCCGTTCCCGATTACTGGCGCTGCGGTGGGCGAGGATGAAAGTCGCGTTGATTTCGACCTTCCCGACGCAAGCTACACCAAGGAATTCGTGACCGAAAAGCTTATGGAACGGGTGAACGCGAATGACACGGTTGCCATTCGCTGGATCAGCGATGAAGAGTTCCTCGCAAATCCGGATATCGTGAAGTCGAAGAATGTGCGTCCGCCGGTCGGGCTCGGTCGTATACGTCTTGTCCTTATCGGTGAAAACGGTGTGGTGGATTCGCAACCTTGCGGCGGCACACACGTTTCCGAAACGCAGGAAGTGGGTGAAATCCACATCGGCAAGATCGAGAAAAAGGGCAAGGAAAACCGCCGGTTCCGCATTCGTTTTGGCGCTCTGCCAGAAGCCTGAACCCATTGTTTTCCGCATGTTTCCGGTTTTGCGAAATATGCTTGAGGAGTGTTGACCCATGGTAGAGAAAAGCGCCTTCGTCGTTTCACAGGATTGGTTGAAAGAGCGGCTCGGCAAGCCTGGCCTCGCGATTGTCGATGCTTCCTGGTATCTCCCGGCTGCTGGACGCAATGGTGAGGGCGAGTACAACGCCGGACATATTCCGGGCGCCGTATTCTTCGATCAGGACAAGATTGCTGACAAGGAATCCGGTCTGCCTCACACCCTGCCGTCGCCACAGCTTTTCGCGCAGCATGTCGGAGCCATGGGAATCACGGCTGATGAGACAGTTGTTGTCTATGACGGAGTCGGCTTGTTTTCCGCACCGCGCGTCTGGTGGATGTTCCGCGTGATGGGTGTGAAGAATGTCTATGTACTTGATGGCGGCTTCGACGGCTGGAAAAAGGCCGGTTACCCGGTCACCGATGATGTGACAAAGATTGCGCCAACGCTGTTCACGCCTTCGTTCAACGAGGCGGCAGTCGTTGATTTCAAGCAGATGCGCGAAATCGTGGACGAACGACGCTCGCAGATCGCCGATGCACGCGCAGCCGGTCGCTTCACCGGACGCGATGCCGAGCCACGTGCGGGCATGCGCTCCGGCCATATGCCTGGAGCGCGCAACGTTCCCGTCGGCACCTTGTCCGAAAACGGTGAGTTGAAGGATCTGGCGAGCCTGCGCAAGATTTTCGATGAAGCCGGGGTCGATCTTTCCAAGCCGGTGGTTACAAGCTGTGGCTCCGGCGTAACGGCGGCGGTCATCATGCTGGCGCTGGCGTCGGTCGGTCACACGGATAATCGTCTTTACGACGGCTCCTGGAGTGAATGGGGCAGCAGGCAGGATACGCCCGTTGTCACCGGTGAAGCCGAATAAGCATGACCGAAAAACTGACAGCCCGCATTACCCATCTGGAAATGTCTGTCCGTCAGGCCACTCAGGTGCCAGTGCCGTCTGGCACCCGACTCGCGATCATGCGTGCGGGTGCCATGCCGGTTCATTACTATCGCTATCTCTATGAACAGATCGGTCGCAAGCATCACTGGATGATGCGGCGTGTTCAGACTGACGCGGAAGTTGCAGCCGTAATTCATGCCGATACGACTGAAATCCACGTTCTCTACGCGGATGGCTGTCCGGCAGGCTTTGTCGAACTCGACCTGTCGGCTTTGCCGGAAGCTGCCGAAATTGTCTATTTCGGTCTCATCGATGATTTTCAGGGACGGGGCCTCGGCAAGTTCTTCCTGAATGAGGGGATTTCAGCCGCCTGGGCGCACGGGCCGGAAAAGGTGACGATCCATACCAACACGCTCGACAGTCCGCGCGCATTGCAGCTCTACCAGAAAATGGGATTCGTGCCGGTTGGGTGGTCCGAAGAAGTCGTCGAACCCTGGAAATGAAGCTGGCGCTATCCGCGCGCCACTTCCCGGGCACTGGCGATAGAGACGACCGACGCGCTGGCCAGGCGTCCACTTTCCTCATCGAAGACCACACAGTTGCGCCCGCGCTGCTTGGCCATATAGAGGCAACGGTCTGCGCGGCTAAGCACTTGCGAGTTCGTTTCGTTCTTGGGTGCAGAAGCAACACCGATACTGATCGTCAACGGATAAACCTGATATTCGGTCGTATGAAAAGGCGTGTTTTCTACTTCCGCGCGTATGCGCTGTGCAACGCGCATACCTGTTTCGCCACTGGCGCCCGGCAGAAAAACGCAGAATTCCTCTCCACCGATACGTCCGACAAGGTCGCCTTTTCGCGTTACATTCTGAAGCGCGAAGGCGATCAGTTTCAACGCACGGTCGCCAACGCCATGGCCGAACGTGTCGTTGATCGCCTTGAAATGGTCGGCATCAATAACAAGCAAGGTGCCGGTTTCGATACGTGACCGGCTGATCTTCATGGCTTCAAACAGTGCCTCACGATTAAGAAGGCCGGTCATATGGTCAATCCGCGACCGTGCCTGCAGTTCAACATGGGCTTTTTCAAGCTGGAGATATGCATCTCTCAGCTTGCTATGCTGATGAAAAATGTAGGCAAGGGAAGGGAAGGCCGTCGCTGCGGGAATGCCCGCGCTGAGGCTGAGTGCAATGATGCCTGGCGTAACGCCAGCTGAATAAGCCACTATCGCCGTTGCTCCCAGAGAGAACACAACGACAGACAGCGTTATCAGTGCTGCTTTCACAAGAGCAGTCTTCTTCATTCCCTCGCACTCCCAACCCTGAGTGAGGATGATCAACGACCCCGCCTGAACCCTGAATGAACGGGTTATATTTTGCGGGCCTTATAAAAGGAACGCCTGAGAGGGGAAAGACACTATCACGCACTTCCTACAATTTTTTGTTTATGAGTGCCATTAATGACACAATCATAGGTAGCATGATGGCTATATATTACGAGGAAATGTAATTAAGCACAACTATGTTTAAAAGAACCGCCTCGATAAGACATAAATCGCAACTAGCTAATATAAATCAGGAAATAGCTATCAGAGGATCGTGTAAAAATCCCGGAGCGTCGAAGGGCATGACGCTCCGGGATTTTGGCTATTGATAGCTTGAATCAGAAGACCGCCAAGTATTTCAGAAGCGAAATGATGCCGATAATGATCACGATAATTTGAGCGATCTGTTTGACCTTGGCATCCAGAGGCAGCATATTGATGAGATAAAGTACGAGGAAGATAACAAGAATTGTTATCAGAAGGCTGATGAGGATGGACATAGGCGGTCTGATCCTTCCCGGAACTTGGGGTTGCGTTGCTCAACCGACGACCGTTCCTCCGCGCCGTCCGATTGAGCCCGTTCAAACCGGGAGAAAGAGCAGGGCTCTTGCAACCGGCACATCGTCTCCAATCCAAAAACAATGTGCCGGTTAACGTCCCAAAGAACAGAAGGTTCCGCTTTATAAGCAAGAACTTAAACCAAACTGGCGCCGAATGGCGCCAGACTTTCCCGATAATCAGCCGCGCATACTACCGGTCTCGCGGCGGCGCTGATGCCAGCTAAAAGCCTCTTCGATCAGGTGAGGCGTGTGCCCGCCGCGCGTGCATGCACGGTCGAAATAATCGTTGAGTTGCGGGCGATAATCCGGGTGTGCGCAATTGTCGATGATGACACGTGCGCGTTCACGCGGGGCGAGGCCGCGTAGATCGGCAAGGCCCTGTTCCGTCACGAGAATATCCACGTCATGCTCGGTGTGATCGACATGCGTGATCATGGGAACGACTGAGGATATGGCACCGTTCTTGGCTTCAGATTTGGTGACGAAGATTGAGATGAAGGCGTTACGGGCAAAGTCGCCTGAACCGCCGATCCCGTTCATCATATGTGTGCCGTCGACATGCGTGGAATTCACATTGCCGTAAATGTCGAATTCCAGCGCGGTATTGATGCCGATAATGCCGAGACGGCGGATAACTTCCGGGTGGTTGCTGATTTCCTGCGGGCGCAGAATAAGCTTGTCCCGGTAACGGTCGATATTGTTGAAGACACGCTCTCCGCAGGCGGGGCTGAGCGTGATCGACGATCCGGAGGCAAAATCGAGCTTTCCGGCATCGAAGAGATCGAATGTGCTGTCCTGCAGCACTTCGCTATACATGCGCAGATTATGGAACGGGCTATCGGCAAAACCGTTCAACACGGCATTTGCAATGGTACCTATACCGGCCTGAAGCGGGTTGAGCGTCAGGTCGAGGCGTCCGGCGGCCACTTCCTGCATCAGAAATTCGATCAGATGGCCCGCAATGGCTATCGTTTCGCCGTCGGCCGGTTCCACGGTCGATGCGCTGTCATTTTCCTGTGTGATGACAATGCCCGCGATCTTTTCCGGCGGAATGGGAATATAGGGCAGGCCGACGCGGCTGTCGCATGCCTTGACCGGTATCGGGTCGCGGGAAGGGCGCTTCGTCGGAATATAGATGTCGTGCAGACCTTCAAGCGCCATCGGCTGATTGAGGTTCAACTCTACGATGACCTTGTCGGCAAGAATGGCAAAGCTTGCGGAATTACCGATCGACGTCGTGGGAATGATCCCTCCGCTTTCGGTAATGGCAAGAGCCTCGACCACAGCGTAGTCGATAGGACCGATCTGGTTCGAGCGCAATTGCTCGACGGTTTCGGAAAGATGCTGGTCGATGAACATCACTTCGCCGCGATTGATGGCGGCACGCAGGGCTTTGTCGACCTGAAATGGCATGCGCCGTGAGAGCACATGGGCTTCGGTGAGAAGCTTGTCGACGTCGTGACCGAGCGACGCGCCGGTAATCAGCGTGATCTTGAAGGGATCAGTTGCGGCACGAGCGGCCATAGCAACCGGCACAGCCTTGGCGTCGCCAGCACGGGTAAATCCACTCATGCCGACGATCATGCCATCCTGGATAAGGCTCGCAGCTTGTTCTGCGGTAATGATCTTGTCTCGAAGCGAAGTGTTTCGAATACGTGCTTCCAACATCTTTAAATCTACCTTCCTTCCCATCAGGCGGTCCCATCCGGGCGGTCCCATCCGGGCTGTCCCATTCGGGCTGTCCCATTCGGGCTTGAGCCGGAAATGGCGCTCGCTGTCTTGAAAGCAAGATACTGCTACCGATCATTTGCGAACTACGACGCCGCCCGGGTAATAACCTATATGGACCGACAGTACACGCATGCTTTGGTCTTAGATGCCAAGACAGATCGCCGTGATACAGGGTGTGTTTCCCACGTCGTGCGATTCTTCGAAATGATTGAAATCAACGATGCAAAGCAGGCATCTTGCTCGTCCCATCGATATCAGGGCAGGATACAAACGACCGATGTTCAACGATATATGGCGATCACATAAGATAGATTATGGAACCAACAGATATTGACCCGGTCTGGAATTTGGGGAGCCGCGAGAATGGCTGGGCTCCTTCAAGGCTCGATGTGAGCCCTGAATGTCAGTCCAGAATATTAGAGCATTTCCTGCTTTCGGGAGACATGCTCTAACGACGCCGTGCGATATAGAGATGGCCTGGAACTGGCGCTCCTTGCTCGCTGCGTACGACAATATCGTCGCAACGCATACAATCCATTCCGTGATTGTCGAGCATGGCACGCACATAAGATTGTGCATGCGCAAAGCGCTGATAGTCTCCGACCATGAATGCGCGCCCGGCCAGTCGCGTATCGTCGAGTGTCTCGCTGGAGAAGCCGAAATGTCCGCCGGATGACAGATGCGCGGCCACACCCGCGAAGAATTTGTCGAGTTCACCCATGTAAGGCAAAACGTCGGTGGCAACGATCAGGTCCCATTGCGGTTCGCCGGTCGTTTCGAGAAAACGAACAGCTTCGCCAACGAACAGTGCCTGATAGTCGCCTTTTTCGTAAGCGACTTCGATCATGTTCTCAGAAATATCGACGCCGGTCTTATGCGCGGCCATGTCATCGAGTGCGTCGGCTGACAAGCCAGTGCCACAGCCCAGATCGAGCATGCGTTCAGCGAAAAATTCGTCGTCCATGTCGAGGAGCATTTCCCGCAGTTGCAGCGGAACGTCATAACCGAGCTGGTCAACAAGGATCGTATCGAACATTTCGGCATGCTGATCGAAAAGCGTCGAGACATAGGCATCCGGCGCCTTCAGCGGCACCGCACCGCGCCCCATGCTCGCAAGCCGTACGGCAGCGCCGCCATGGTCCTCGGGGTCGATGCGCAGCACATCTTCATAAGCCTTGGCAGCAGCATCGAAATCGCCGGCTTTTTCCAGCGCGAGCGCACGGTTATAGGCTTCTGCAAGCGCTTCCTGATCGAAAGCCGGTTTGTCGTCTTCAGCCAATGATATCTGCCTTTCCGGTCTTGCACAGGCACATGTGCAAAGACAGCGCAACAACCGCGCAAATCTCGTTAAAACATATTCGATATGAGGGCCAGAAACCCGCAATACGAGAGTAGTCCCCTGCTCGCTCTCCTACGCCGATCCCCTTGTTCCCGCAAGCGCCGCGTGGGACGATTATTTCTTTTGTATCTTTAGTAGATATCTCTAATATTATTATTATAACTGTGAATATATAAAGTATTAAAAGGAAAATAACTGTCCTGGCGATTAATTAATATGATTCTTATGGCAATTTAATTCGAGTGTTATTTCCCATAATGAGGCTCAGATGCGCAGTTCAAATTTGAAACCATTTGTCTTTTTAGGCGCTATGGCGGCAGGCATTACCCACGCATATGCCGATGCGGACCAGGAACTGGCCAGGAAGCTGGCCAATCCCATTTCCAGCCTCATAAGCGTACCATTCCAGAGTAATTACGATTGCTGTTTTGGCCCTAGGGACTCTTACCGATACACACTCAACATTCAGCCGGTTGTTCCATTTTCTCTGAATGAGGACTGGAACCTCATTGTCCGCACGATAGTTCCGATCGTTTACCAACAGGCTCCAGCGGCCGGTTTCGATAATCGTTTCGGACTGAGCGATACAGAACAGAGCTTCTTCTTTTCGCCTGCCCAGTCTGTAGACGGCATAACCTGGGGTGTCGGTCCGGTATTCTTGTGGCCAACCGCAACCAATAGCGAGCTTGGAACTGGAAAATGGGGCGCAGGCCCTGCCGGTGTCATTCTTAAACAACAAGGCGGCTGGACCTATGGCGCGTTGGCCAACCATATATGGTCATATGCCGGGCACAACGACCGCGATGCCCTAAGCCAGAGCTTTCTCCAGCCATTTCTTACCTATACATTTCCCGATACGACAGCACTGAACTTATCATCGGAAACATCCTATGACTGGACTTCAGAACAGTGGACCGTGCCAATAAACGCTGGCATATCGAAGGTCTTCAAGTTTGGAGAACAACGGGTCAGCATTGGCGTGTCCGCGCGATATTATGCCGAAGCACCATCGGACGGTCCCAAATGGGGAGCCCGCTTTGTAACTACCTTCCTGTTCCCCGAAAAATAACCGGGACAGACTTGCAGAGCCCCTACTCCGCAGCGGCAGTAACGCGCTCGTCGTGTTCCCTATGATCGCCAAGCTTTCGCGCGATCACGGCGCAAGCCATAAGCTGAATCTGGTGAAAGAGCATCAAGGGTAGAACAATGCTACCGACATTCGCACCGGCAAAAATCGCGCTGGCCATCGGTGCACCGCTGGCGAGGCTCTTTTTCGATCCGCAGAACATGATCGTGATGCGGTCTGGGCGATTGAAACCGAGCAACTTGCTGCCGTACCAGGTGGCGAGTAGCACGGCGACCAGCAGGACGATGTTGACGCCCACCATCATGCCGAGATCGTCCCACGAAACGGTGCGCCAAAGGCCTTCGACCACAGCTTCGCTGAAGGCCAGATAAACCACCATCAGGATGGAGCCGCGATCAACAAAGCCGAGTCCCTTGTTGTGGCGGCGCATGAAATTGCCGATCCATGGCTGTAGAATCTGTCCGAGCACGAATGGTGCGAGCAGTTGCAGCAGAATGGATTCCAGTGCGTCGATCGATATTCCGCCGTCGCCTTTGACAGCGAATAACAGGCCAACCAGAAGCGGCGTGAGAAACATGCCGAAAATGTTCGATGCTGACGCCGACACGATTGCGGCTGAGACATTGCCGCCCGCAATCGAGGTAAAGGCGATGGACGACTGGACCGTCGAAGGCAACACACAAAGAAAGAGGATGCCTGTATAGAAAGCCGACTGTGACAAGCCGGGAATGGTCCAGCCTGCTGCCAGACCGAGGATCGGAAACAGGATGAACGTCGACGAAAGGACTGCCAGATGCAGTCTCCAGTGCGTTATGCCTGCGACCACAGCCTCGCGCGAGAGCCGGGCGCCATGCAGGAAGAACAAAAGCCCAACCGCAAATTTCGTCGCCATCGCAAACCAGTCTGCAAATTCACCGCGGACGGGAAGCACAGATGCAATCAGGATGGTCACGATCAGCATGCTGGTGAATTTGTCAGGCAGAAAGCGCATTATATCGTCCAATCTTGCAGGCATGGCGGAACGCAACGCCTGCTTGAGTGATAGGGCTACCGAGCTTATGTCCGTTCATAAACCTCTCGGAAGGAGTTGCAATCCCTCGGATGTCGGGAAATGACTCACACTTTCGAGATAAGACCTCGAACAGCAAGCCATTTCAGCCCGGTTCGGTTTACTCGTAGCCGTTGGGATTTTTCGATTGCCAGTGCCACATATCCTGGCACATTTCGCGCAGGTTCTTCTCAGCAGACCAGCCGAGGAAGTCACGGGCAAAACTCGGATCGGCATAGCATTCCGCTACATCACCCGGGCGGCGCGGTGCAATCTCGTATTTGATCTCGCGGTTCGAAACATGCTCGAATGCCTTTACCACGTCGAGAACGCTATAGCCCTGCCCCGTACCGAGATTGACCGAAAAGCACTGCGGTTCATCGAGTTTCTTGAGTGCTTTCAGGTGACCGGCAGCCAGATCCACCACATGGATATAGTCGCGAACACCGGTGCCGTCAGGCGTCGGATAATCATTGCCCCAGACATTTAGTTTCTCACGACGACCGGTGGCGACCTGCGCGATAATTGGCATCAGATTGTTCGGAATGCCCTTTGGATCTTCGCCGATCAGGCCACTCTCATGCGCGCCGACCGGGTTGAAATAACGCAGGATGGCGATTTTCCAGCTCTTGTCGCCGTTATAAATATCGCGAAGCATGTCCTCAATGACAAGCTTGGTACGGCCATAGGGATTTGTTGCCGTTAGCGGTTGGTCTTCGGTGATCGGCAATTTCTGCGGATCGCCATAGACCGTAGCCGATGAGCTGAAAACCAAAGTCTTGACGCCGGTGGCTTCCATCGCTTGCAGCAGGCGGAGCGTGCCGACCACATTGCAATCGTAATAGAGCATCGGCTTTTCGCTTGATTCTCCAACGGCTTTCAGACCTGCAAAGTGAATGACGGCGGTGCATTTGTGATGCCGGATCACCTGTTCCAGAAAGGCGCGATCTCTTATATCACCTGCTTCCCGGCGCGGTGCGCGCCCGGTAATCTTTTCGATGCGATGCAGGGCTTCCGGGTGGCTGTTGTCAAAATTGTCGACTACTACGACGTCGTGACCTGCCTCGATGAGTTGAACACAGGTGTGCGAGCCGATATAGCCAGCGCCGCCAGTCACAAGAATTGTCATCGTTTATGTATCCGCTTGTTGAACATACCGCCCCGATGTGCGATCCCCGGCTGACTATGCAAAATCAGTAACAGACTTCAAGCCATCAGGTGCGATTCTCTTGAATGGTTGCAGTAGATCAGCCAAGTTTGACGGAGCGATGATGAAACCATCCCGCAATATTGATCGCCTTCTGGAAATCATGGCAGCGCTCCGCGATCCTGAAACCGGCTGTCCGTGGGATGTGGAGCAAAGTTTCGAATCCATCATGCCCTATACGCTTGAGGAAACTTACGAAGTCCTCGATGCTATAGAGCGCAACGATATGGACGATCTGCGCGAAGAGCTTGGCGATCTGCTGTTGCAAGTGGTGTTCCATTCACGCATGGCCGAAGAACAGGGCAGCTTTGCATTCGGTGATGTCGTGGAAGCCATCACGCATAAGATGATCAGGCGGCATCCACATGTCTTTGGCGACGCTGAAGCCAGAAGTGCCGGCATGGCCAAGGGCTCGTGGAATCGCATCAAGGCGGAAGAGAAGGCCGAGCGGGCTGAACGACGCTCAAAACTCGGGCTGGAAACGACCGAGAAGAATGGCTTTCTGGACGATATTCCACAAGCGTTCCCTGCCCTGCTGCGTGCGCTGAAGCTCCAGCAGAAAGCCGCGAAAGTCGGCTTCGACTGGTCTGAGGCAGCGCCGATCCTCGATAAGATCGCCGAGGAAACCGCAGAGCTGAAGGAAGCTATGGCGGCAAAGGAACGTGCGGATGTCGAAGAAGAATACGGCGACCTGTTGTTTGCCATGGTCAATCTTGGCCGCCATCTCGAAATCGATGCTGAAACTGCACTCGTCGCCGCCAATGAGAAATTCAAGCGGCGGTTTCATTTCATCGAAAAGACGCTTGGTGAAACCGGAAGCGGTCTTGATGCCGCGACCCTCGATGAAATGGAAGCGATCTGGGGCGAAGCCAAGAAAAAGGGCCTCTAACTATTTGTTTTTACGCATTTCCGGACGCAAAACTGTTTCACATTTTTGCTGGAGTGCTCAATCGGCCTATTTCTCATCTTCCCATTTCGGGCGGAACATCTGATAGACGCTTTCCGTTGTTGCGAAATCCATATAACCGAGCCTGCTTACAGGTCTGGCTTTCGCGATATCGATGAGACCGTCGGTCAGGACCTGTTCATCTATATGCACGCCGACAACCTCACCGATCACCATGTAATTGTCGGTCGGCCTGCCCTCCTTGTCCTGCAATCGCTTGATTTCCACAGCAACGCATTCAAGAGCGGCATAAGCTTCCCTGACGCGTGGGGCCGCAATAAGCCTGCTTGGCGCTCTGGTTAGCCCGGCATATTCAAACTCGCTGATCCCGCGAGGCGCATTGACGGATGAGGCATTCATCTGTGTTCTCAGATGATCACTCACCAGATTTGCGGTGAACTCGCCGGTTTCCTCAATGAACGAAACGCTGTCCTTTGCGCCGCTCGATGAAAACATAACCATCGGCGGCGTGTCGCAGATCGCGTTGAAGAAAGAGTAGGGCGCGAGATTGACGGCGCCCTCTTTCGACTGCGTCCCGATCCAGCCAATGGGGCGCGGGGCGACGATTGCCTTGAACGGATTATGGGGCAGCGGGTGCCCTTCCCTTGGTTCATAAAACATATGTTTATCCGTTGATTAGCAAGTCTTGTTGGAGTCGACTCTAAGCTTGCGTCCATGGACCGGAATATTCAGTCACGATCTTGTCCATATCGGCTCTCGGGCGTTCCGGCATCTTGTTTGCTGCCGTTCCGATATGGACGAATCCGGCAACACGTTCATTGGGTGCCAGCCCCAGAAAAGCGCGGGCGGGTGCATCATCTGAATACCAGTTTGTAATCCAGTTGCTGGCATATCCAAGCGCGCTGGCAGCCGTGCATAGGTTCATCGCGACAGCACCCGCCGAAAGGAACTGTTCCCATTCCGGAATGCGTTCGTGCGCGACGGGCGATGACACCACGCCGACAACGAGCGGCGCGCGCGAAAAACGTGTCAGCTCTTTTTCCTTCCGCCCTTCTGGCATCGGACCTTCGATCTCTTCAGCACGCTGAGCAAGATACTCGCCGACTTTCAGCCGTGCATCACCGCGATACAGGATGAAACGCCAGGGCGTCAGGCGTCCGTGATCAGGCACACGTGCTGCAACTTTCAGCAAGGCTGCAAGTTCCTCGCCCTCAGGTGCTGGCTCGGAAATCGCCGAAATCGGGGTGGAGCTGCGCTGCGCCAGAAAATCAAACACCGGATGGGCCACGGTAACCTCGTTATTAAAATGCTGCTTATCTTGCTCCACTTATTCGGGAGCTGCTTCTTCTCGCCCGTTGCATCCGAACTGTAAAGTCAAAATTCGGGGATGGATTAATTGCAGGAAGTTCGAAAAATGCGTGTGCCGGAAGCAATTTGGCCTTGAATTCGCCACCCGCATAGGCTCAAAAATACTGCATGTCGGATCGCTTGAACCTGTTTTATCCAAAGAGAAAAAATGCCCTGCGCGGCGGATCGTTTGTAACAGCGATTTTGCTTGCCGTCAGTGCAGTGCCATCCATGGCTCAGGGCCTTGATCCGCAGACAAATATCCCACAGTTGCAGACCACAACGACCGGCCTGCCGGACCTACCGCCGCCGCCGCTCAATCTCCCGACGCTGAACACTTACGCCTCTCCGTCCAGCCCCGAGAACAATCCGCTTATCCAGACGCGTGAACTCGATCTCAAGGCGCGGCTGAGTGAAAGTGGCGGTGATATTCCGACAGGTCTCGTATGGCGCGTATTTTCGCCTGACGTCGGAGCTGATGGTCAATTGCCGCTCATCGCAAGTGCACAGGGCGGTAGCGCCGTGTTCAATCTGCCGGAGGGCAGCTATCTGGTGCATGTGGCCTATGGGCGTGCCGGAGCCACCAAGCGGATTACCGTCGGCAATGCGACCCGTCATGAAATAATGATGCTCGACGCAGGTGGAATGAAGCTCAGCGCGATTCTGCCCGATGGTGGCAAGATCAATGATGATCTCCTGCGGTTTTCTATCTATGCCGACGAAGACAATAGTGATCGTTCGCTGATCGTGCCTGACGTCAAGCCGAACACGGTCATTCGCCTCAACAGCGGCACTTATCACGTTGTTTCCAACTATGGCACGGCGAACGCCACCATTCGAGCCGATATCCGTGTGGAAGCGGGAAAGCTGACCGAAGCGACTGTCCAGCATCGCGCCGCGGAAGTGACGTTGAAGCTTGTGCGCGAGCGCGGTGGCGAGGCACTTGCCGATACGTCCTGGTCCATCCTGAATGCTTCCGGCGATGTGGTGCGTGAAAGCGCTGGCGCTTATTCATCGATGGTACTTATCGAAGGCGATTATGTTGCTGTCGCCAAGAACAAAGACCGCATCTACCAGCGGGATTTCAAGGTTTCTTCCGGCAAGAATGAAGAGGTTGAAGTCGTCGCCAATGGCGAATCCGAATCTGTCCAAGACAGCATGGATTGAACTTAAGCTATCTGCAAAAGCAAAAGGCCGCGCATTGCGCGGCCTTTTTATTGTGTTAGCCACCGTTCTTGAGGCGGAGCAGATCGGGCGGGGTCGCCTCTTCCACCAGCCGCGCGATGGCTTCATCAAGCGTCATGGATTCCTGATCCCGCGAACCGAGACGGCGCATATTGACCGTGTTTTCTTCGGCTTCGCGCTTGCCGCAGACGAGGATCACCGGAACCTTCTGCAAGGAATGCTCACGAACCTTGTAGTTGATCTTCTCGTTGCGCAGATCGGTCGCGACCTGCAGTCCAGCGGCTTTCAACTTGGCTGCGGCCTGCGCTGCATATTCGTCGGCATCCGAGGTGATCGTGGCGACGACAACCTGCACTGGAGCAAACCACAAAGGCATGTGACCGGCGAAATTCTCGATCAGGATGCCGAGGAAGCGTTCCATCGAACCGCAGATTGCGCGGTGGATCATCACCGGCTGGCGCTTTTCCGAATCCTTGTCGATATAGAAGGCGCCAAAGCGTTCCGGCAGGTTGAAGTCCACCTGCGTGGTGCCGCACTGCCATTCACGGCCGATGGCGTCCTTCAGCGTATATTCAAATTTCGGACCGTAGAAAGCGCCCTCACCCGGTAGAATGCCGGTCTTGATGTTGTTGGACTGCTGCTGGATCTTTTCCAGCACCGACATCATGACGCTTTCGGCACGATCCCAGAGTTCATCCGAGCCGACGCGCTTTTCAGGACGGGTCGACAGCTTGATGGTGATCTCTTCAAAACCGAAATCCTTGTAGACCGACAGGATCAGGTCATTGATGCGCAGGCATTCCGCAGCCATCTGCTCTTCGGTGCAGAAGATGTGCGCATCGTCCTGCGTAAAGCCGCGCACGCGCATCAGGCCGTGCAACGCGCCCGAAGGCTCGTAGCGGTGCACATTGCCGAATTCCGCAAGCTTGATCGGCAGGTCGCGATAGGACTTGAGGCCATGCTTGAAGATCATCACATGGCCGGGGCAGTTCATCGGCTTCAGCGCAAAGACGCGATCGTCGTCGGTCTCGTCACCGGCGACAGTCACCTTGAACATGTTGTCGCGATACCAGCCCCAGTGGCCAGAAGTTTCCCAAAGCGACTTGTCCAGCACCTGCGGCGCGTTCACTTCCTGATAGCCATGGCTGTCGAGGCGGCGACGCATATAGCTCACCAGATTCTGGAACATCTTCCAGCCCTTGGCGTGCCAGAACACGACGCCTGGTCCTTCTTCCTGGAAATGGAACAGGTCCATTTCACGGCCGAGGCGGCGGTGATCGCGCTTCTCCGCTTCTTCAAGCATATGGAGATAGGCCTGAAGATCGTTGTCGTTGGCGAAAGCAGTGCCGTAGATGCGGGTCAGCATCGGATTGTTGGAATCACCGCGCCAGTAAGCACCGGCGACCTTCATGAGCTTGAAGGAATTGCCGATCTGACCGGTTGAGGCCATGTGTGGGCCACGGCACAAATCGAACCAGTCACCCTGATAGTAGATCTTGAGGTCCTGCCCGGCCGGAATGGCTTCCACCAACTCGACCTTGTAGTTCTCGCCCTTGTCGGCAAAAACCTGCTTGGCTTTTTCACGCGACCAGACTTCCTTGGTGAAAGGCTTGTTGCGCTGAATGATCTCGCGCATCTTCTTTTCGATCACCGGAAGATCGTCGGGCGTGAACGGTTCATTACGCGCAAAGTCGTAGTAGAAGCCGTTCTCGATGACGGGGCCAATGGTAACCTGCGTGCCCGGAAAAAGCTCCTGCACGGCTTCTGCCAGTACGTGCGCCGTATCGTGACGAATGAGTTCGAGCGCGCGCGGGTCTTCGCGGGTCAGAATCTCAATCTTGCCGGAAGCGCCGAGAGGATCTGAAAGATCGCGCACGGTGCCATCGACGGCATAGGCAACAGCTTTTTTGGCGAGAGATTTGGAAATCGATTCCGCGAGGCCAGCGCCGGTTATTGACGCATCGTATTCACGCACAGAGCCATCGGGAAATTGCATGGAAACGGTATTCGACATTCTAATCATCCTTATCCAGTCCCGCCAACGATTGCGGGTGGGTTCATGCGTATGAAAATGAAGGTTGGGTTCTAGTCTTTTTTGCCCAGCCAGTAAAGCGCGACAGACTGACAGCGTCAGGTTGCGCTCATCTGTGCAACTGAAATGAAATCAGTTCCGAATCGGGAGGCAATCGATCTTCTGCTGCTTCAGTTGCGAGCATGCCTTTTCGGCGGATGCAGAGTCCTTGAAACCGGAAAAACGCGCACGATAGACCTTGCGGCGCTTTTCGGCAGGCGAAATTTCAGCTTTCAAGCCCGGCGCGACTTTATCGACCGCCGGGCGATACTTGGCCAGCAGCTCCTTTGCACCGGCAAGTGTCGGAGGAGCGCCTAGCTGGATCGTCCAGGCCGACGTTCCAGCGGCTGAGGCGATCAGGAAGCCGCCGTCTCCCTGCTCGATACGGGAATCGTCGATCAGGTCGGCGACTGCATCAGCTTTCGGCTGGGCCGGAATTGCCTGCTTCGCGACAGGCTGCGGCTTCGCCATTGCAACGAGCTGCCCCGTGGCCTCAGTGCCTTGCGTACCGAACCGGGTGAGCAGTTTTGCCATCTGGTCGTCGCGTTCTCGTGCCGATCCAGCCCCCAGTACAACGCCGACGAGGTGATTGTCGTTGATGACGGCAGAGGAAACGAGATTATAGCCGGATACATCCGTATAGCCGGTCTTGATGCCGTCAACGCCCTGATAGCGATACATCAGATTGTTGTGGCCGTTGCGAACACGGTCGCGGAAGGTGAAGGAGCGCTGCGAGAACAGCGCATATTGTTCTGGATAATCGCGACGCAACGCCATACCAAGGACCGCCATATCGCGTGCAGTCGTAAGCTGGGTAGACTTTGCCGTCAGCCCCGACGGATTGACGAAGAATGTGCTTTTCATGCCGATCTGGCGCGCGCGCTTCGTCATCAATCGGCCAAAAGCCGCTTCCGATCCGGCGATATATTCGCCCATGACGGTCGCCGCATCATTGGCCGAAACGATAATCATGCCATTGATCGCATCGCGGACGGTGATCGTTTCGCCCGGCTTCAGCCAGAGCTTCATGCGAACCTTTGCAGCCGCGTTTTTCGATACAGGCATTGCATCGTCCCAATGCAGTGTGCCGGTCTTGAGCCCTTCAAAGGCGAGATAGAGCGTCATCATCTTGGCCAGAGAAGCCGGTGCGCGCTGCACATTGGCATCATCCTGCCCGAGGATTCGCCCGCTATCGGCATCGAAAACGATCCAGGACGTATTCGCCATCGCCGCAGACGTACAAAGCACACTCGCACTGAGCGCAAGGGATGCAACGAGACGCGAAAGGCGGGGCGATGATTTCAGCATAACAGCTCACAGGAATAAGGACGCCGGGGGGACATGCAGGCAAATTGCGGCCCGAAAAAGACCGCAGCACTGCCTTAAATTCCAATTCTCAATGAAACGTTGATATCCTTAATGAATTATAATCAGCTAACAAAAAACTGTCAGAATTCACAGCTGCGGATATTTCGGGGAAACTGAAAGACGCTTCTGATAAGCGCATCGCGCCCTAAGATGTCGAGCAGCGCCAATACCGCCAGGGCAGATACCATTTGAGATCGCTGGAGAGTGTTTGCGGCACCGGATCGAAACCATGGGTTCCGAACGGTCCGCAACGCATGACGCGAAAAAGTCCCATCCAGCCGCCGCTCCAAAGGCCGTGGCGGGCAATGGCTTCATAGGCATATTCGGAACAGGTTGGCAGATGGCGGCAGGAATTGCCGATAAGGGACGACAATGTCACCTGATAGAATCGCACGAATGAAGTGCCGATCACCCTCCCCGGCGTCTTGCGCCAGGGGTCAGTGAAATTCCGGCTATAGCGCTTCCGCGCCCCCTCGCCGGCGTGATCCTTGCCGCAAGAACACATCAGGCAGCTTTGGCCTTTTCCTCGATCTGCCGAATGCAATCGACGACCGCATCGAAAGTAAGCAATGTGGAAGCGTGGCGGGCTCTGTATTCGCGGACAGGCTCGAAATATTTCAGGTCGGCAAAACGCCCTTCCGGCGCCGGACCTTCTTCCTTGAGCATTTTGTACATCTCATCGCGAACCGCTTTCAGCTCTTCTGCGGAAGCGCCGATGATATTGCGCGCCATCACGGAGGAAGATGCCTGCCCAAGTGCGCAGGCTTTCACCTCATGCGCGAAATCCGTGACGATACCGTCAGCCATTTTCAGATAGACGGTAACGGTTGATCCGCACAGTTTGGAGTGCACCTTGGCGACCGCATCGGGCTCTGGAAGGCGCCCCAGACGCTCCATGTTTCCGGCAAATTCCAGGATGCGTTTGTTATAAATATCATCAATCATGGAGGCGAACCTTCCGCTCTGCCGGAGAAAAACAAAATTTTGTCGCCCGGCTGCGGTTTGAAGTTGCAATTTAATGTCTATATAATAGGCAGGTAGCGTCTGCGCCATGGGTAACATTAGCACAGACCCGGGGGCAGTCGCACGAAAACCTGTCCGGTGGCCTCAAGCGCCGGATCAATACATCGCCCGCTCGCAAAGCGCATCGTTGTATTGTCCGTTTAACTCGTCTCCTCCTTGAAGGAGACTA
>JACDJC010000553.1_pt1 | contig 42715 bp, 31 predicted proteins | sample 7454191 | NCBI WGS metagenome assembly JACDJC01 (sample SAMN14253291, study PRJNA609438) | sludge metagenome | isolation source: sludge after 25d culture with pyrite and EDTA | collected 2018-12-20
CGCTGACCGAGAAGCTGCTGCTGTTCGGTGGCGCGATCCAGATGGCCGGTTCGGTGAAGAGCCGCAAGACCTCGCGCAGTGCCACCTCGGACTGGATGGCGCTGGAGAAGGAGCGCGGGATTTCGGTGACCTCATCGGTGATGCAGTTTCCGTACGAGGGCAAGATCATCAACCTGCTCGACACGCCCGGACACGCCGACTTCTCCGAGGACACCTATCGCGTACTGACCGCGGTGGATTCGGCACTGATGGTGATCGACTGCGCCAAGGGCGTGGAGGAACGCACGATCAAGCTGATGGAGGTGTGTCGCCTGCGCGATACGCCGATCATGACCTTCATCAACAAGCTCGACCGCGAGGGTCGCCCGCCGATCGAATTGCTGGACGAGGTGGAGTCGGTGCTGGGTATCGCCTGCGCGCCGCTGACCTGGCCGATCGGCATGGGCAAGCGGCTGAAGGGCGTATATCACCTGGCACTGGACGAGGTGCACATCTTCGAGCCCGGCAAGAACTTCACCCGCCAGGACTCGACCATCTTCAAGGGCCTGGATGCGCCGGGCCTGCTGGAGCGGATCGGCGATGAGGCGATGCGCGAGCTGCGCGAGGAACTGGAGCTGGTGCAGGGCGCCGCGCCATCGTTCGATATCGACGAGTACCTCGCCGGAAAGCAGACGCCGGTGTTCTTCGGCTCAGCGGTGAACAGCTTCGGCGTGCAACTGTTGCTGGACTTCTTTGCCAAGCATGCGCCCTCACCGCAGCCGCGCGACACCACCACGCGCACGGTCCAGCCCGAAGAGGAGAAGCTCACCGGCTTCGTGTTCAAGATCCAGGCCAATATGGACCCGGCGCACCGCGACCGCGTGGCGTTCATGCGCGTGTGTTCGGGCACCTACACGGCCGGCATGAAGATGCTGCAGACGCGCACCGGCAAGGAAGTGCGCATCGCCAATGCGCTGACCTTCATGGCCTCGGACCGCGAGATCGTCGAAACGGCGTATCCGGGTGACGTGATCGGGCTGCACAACCACGGCACCATCACCATCGGCGACACTTTCACCGAGGGCGAGATGGTCAGGTTCACCGGCATTCCCAACTTCGCGCCCGAACTGTTCCGCCGCGCGCGCCTGCGCGACCCGCTGAAGATGAAGGCCTTGCAGAAGGGACTGGCACAACTCTCCGAGGAAGGCGCCACCCAGTTCTTCCGGCCGTTGATGTCGAACGACCTGATCCTGGGCGCGGTCGGCGTGCTGCAGTTCGAGGTGGTCGCCTACCGGCTCAAGGATGAATACAACGTCGACGCCGCGTTCGAACCGGTCACCGTCAGCACCGCGCGCTGGGTGCATTGCGATGACGAGAAGAAGATGGAGGAGTTCCGCGAGAAAAATGCGACGAACCTTGCCATCGACGGTGCCGGCGAGCTGGTCTACATCGCGCCGACCCGGGTCAACCTGCAACTGACCCAGGAGCGCTGGCCGCAGGTGCGCTTCGACAATACCCGCGAGCACGCAGCGGCAGTCGAGCTGTAGCCCTGCCGCGCCGGCGCTGGTAACGTCGGGCTTTTTTGCCGGGGAACACACCCATGCATCCGCAGAGCGTCGCGTTCATCACACCGCCCGAGGCACCTCGCTGGAAGCGCTGGCTGTGGTTCTCGCCCGTGGCCAGGATCGTGATCTTCGTGGTGCTGTTCGGGCTGCTGAGCATCGGTATCGGCCTGCTGGCACAACTGTCCGGTTGGCATGGCGCCGGGGCCTCGGCCAACGCGCGCGCGTGGATGCAGTTGCTGCGTGTGGCGCTGCCGGCCGTCATCGCCTATCTGCTGCTGGTGGGTGTCATCGAGCGGCGAACGGCAAGCGAACTGGCGTCTCGCCGAATGCTCCCGGATGCTGCCATCGGCGTTGCCGCCGGCCTGCTGTTGTTCAGCGCGGTGGTCGGGTTGCTGTATCTGTTCGGCAGCTACCACGTGACCGGCACGAATCCGGGTGCACCGTGGCTTCCAGCCCTGCTGATGGCCGGACTCGGCGCGGGCATTTTCGAGGAAATCGCGTTTCGCGGCGTGCTGTTCCGCATCGCCGAGGAAGGCCTGGGTACCTGGTGGGCGCTGCTGATCTCGGGGCTGTTCTTCGGCGCCGTCCACATAGGCAATCCCGGCGCCACGCTGTGGAGCTCTGCGGCCATCGCCCTCGAGGCCGGCCTGCTGTTCGGCATGCTCTACCACGTGACCCGCTCGCTGCCGATCTGCATGGGCCTGCATGCGGCGTGGAATTTCGCGCAGGGCACGATCTACGGCATCCCGGTGTCCGGTATCAAGGCGGACGGCTGGCTGGTTTCCACCCGCACCGGCCCGGACTGGCTCAGTGGCGGGGTGTTCGGTGCCGAGGCTTCGGTGGTCGCGCTGGCATTGTGCACGCTGGCTACCGCCGGGCTGCTGGTCGTCGCCGTCCGCAGGCGATCACTGGTGCCGTATCGCCCCGGGAAAAGACAACCTCGGCCTACTGCCTGAGGCCTGCCGGCTGCTTGGGGTTGCGGGGCGCACAGGCTACCCTGTGCGCTGCACGATCGCCGCATCGGCAATCGGATATCTCGCCTGGGGCACTTCATGGCCACAACCTCCTCCCCGCAGCCCGCCGGGGCAAGAAAGACCTCCTGGCTGGCAAACCAACCCCTGCAACGCAAGATGATGCTGGGCGTGGGGCTGCTGCTCGGGATGTTCCTGGTGGCCAACCTGGTGGTCTTGAACGCCATGCAGCGGGAGAAGAGCAACCGGCAATCAGCAGGCCACACCTACCAGGTGCTGCTGCAGATCGGCAAGTTGCAACGGGCCGTCCGGATCGCCCAGGTCAGCCTGGACGGATTCATGCTGTCGCAATCGACTGGTGATCTTGGGCAATTCAGGCAGGCCGTCGCCAATTTCGACCACGAAGCGACCCGCTTGCGTGGCATGACGGCCGATCGGCCATTGCAGCAGACGAGGCTGGACACCGCAATGGCGATCGCCTCGCGCTGGCAGCGCGAGGCGATCGACCTGGCAATTACCCCAGGCACCAAGCTCAGCCCGACCGACCCGGCGGTCAGCGCGGCGCGTGAGGAAATCCGGCACAACTATCACACCCGTCGCAGCGTCACCGTCGAAGAGCTCACCGCGGTACTGGACCGGATGGCCGCCTCGGAAAATCAACTGCTCCCCGTATATGAGCGCCAGTTCGAGAGAAGGGTGACCCGCACCCGGACCGTCATCGCGATCACCATCACCCTGGGTCTCCTGATCGGCATCATGGTGGTGCGATTGACGTCGCAGATGCTGATCCGTCCATTGCGCCGGCTCACCGACCAGATGACGCGGTTGTCCCGGCACGACCACGATTTCGAGATCTATCGGCTGAATCGCCGCGATGAGGTGGGCGAGATTGCACGTGCCCTGCAGGTGTTCAGGCAGATGTCGTTGGACAACGAAGCACAGACCTGGATCCGCTCGCGCACCTCGGAGATTTCGCACACGCTGCTGCAGGCAACCACGCACAAGGACTTCGCACAGTGGCTCATCAATGCGATCGTGCCGCTGTGCAATGCCGGCCTCGGCCTGTTCTACTCGTTCGATGATGCGCGCCACCGGCTGGACTTGCTGGGTAGCTACGGTCTGCGCCTGAACCATCGCTCGTCCGACCACTACCTGCCCGGCGAGGGCCTGGTCGGACAATGCGCCAGCGAGCGCAAACCGATTATCCTGGACAATGTCCCGCCCAACTATCCGCACATCGATTCCGGCACCGGTGCGGCATCGCCAAACCACATCGTGATCCTGCCGGTGCTTTACCGCGACACGCTGATCGGCGTACTCGAACTGGCCAGTTTCAGGCCGCTCACGGCGTTGCAGCGAGGGTTGCTCGACGAACTGCTGCCGATCGTGGCGCTGACCCTGGAAAACCTGAACCAGGCCGTGCACACCCAGGGACTGCTGTTGCAGACTCAGGAACAAGCCGACGAACTGCGTCTGTCCGAACTGGTGATGCGCCAGCAGAAGATCGTGCTCCGCGAAAGCAACGACACCCTGCAGGCGAAAACGCAGGAGCTGGAAGAGCAGTCACGGCGCCTGATGGCGTCGGACGAAGTGCTGCGCGTGCAGGCGGAGGAGCTGCGCGCATCCAACGAAGAACTGCGCGAGATGACGGAGAACTTGAACCGACAGAAATACGTGCTGGAGGACCTGCAACAGGAAACCGCCGACAAGGCGGCCGAACTGGCGCAGGCGAGCCAGTACAAGTCCGAGTTCCTGGCCAACATGTCGCACGAACTGCGCACGCCACTGAACAGCCTGCTCATTCTTTCGCGCAGCCTGGCCGAAAACGACACCGGCAACCTGGACGCCGAACAAGTGGAAGCGGCCCGCATCATCCACGATGCCGGCAACAACCTGCTGGAATTGATCAACGACATCCTCGATCTGTCCAAGGTCGAGGCCGGCAAAATGGACGTGGTGCTCGATGATCTGCAGATTGCCGATCTGGGCAGGCGCCTGGAGCGCACGTTTTCGCACGTGGCCGCCGCCAAGGGGGTCGGCTTCAGCATCGTCATCGATCCGGGCCTGCCCGCCACGCTGCGCACCGACGATGGCAAGCTCGAACAGATCGCCAACAACCTGTTGAGCAATGCCTTCAAGTTCACCGCCAAGGGTGCCGTGGACGTGCACATCGGCCGTCCATCCGACGACCTGGAAATACCCGACATCCTGCGCGGTCAGCCACTGGTTGCCGTCACGGTGAGCGACACCGGCATCGGCATTCCGGAAGATCGACAAGAGGCCGTCTTCAATGCCTTCGAACAAGTCGACGCGGGGACCAGTCGCCAGTTTGGCGGCACTGGTCTTGGCCTGGCGCTGTCCCTGCGCATGGCAAACCTGCTCGGCGGCGACATTGTCCTGCGCAGCGAACACGGGCAGGGCAGCCGGTTCACCCTGCTGTTGCCAGAGACTCCGCAGGTCCGGGAGGATATCGAACGGGAATCGTCGAACGATGACGCCACAAGACGGAGCCGGACCGCGCCGTCCCGCGCTCTTCCCGCCTCCGGCTACGACGACCGCGCATCGCTGGAGCCTGGCCAAACTGTCATCCTGGTCATCGAGGACGACGCTGCCTTCGTGAAAATCCTTGTGGACCTGATCCATCGCAAGGGTTACCGGGTGCTGGCGGCGCTGGACGGCGAGTCCGGGCTCGAGTTGGCCCGCCGCTTTCGCCCCACGGGCATTTTGCTGGACGTGGGCTTGCCGACCATCGATGGCTGGACCGTGCTCGACCGGCTCAAGGCCGACGATGCCACCCGCGCCATTCCGGTGCACGTAGTGTCCGTGAACGACGACAGTGCGCGCAGCACCCAAGACGGAGCCATCGGGTTCCTGACCAAGCCGGTGAGCCGCGAAGCGATTGCTGCGGCCATCGATCGTCTGCTGCAATTTTCGGCAGGCACGTCACGCCGCCAGTTGGTCGACGACGACGCCGGCTCGCGCACCATGTTGCAGGCCGACTCCGACAACGTGCCGAACCGCGAGCTGACCGGCCATCACGTGTTGCTGGTGGATGACGACATGCGCAACCTGTTCGCGCTGTCCAAGGTGCTGCGCGGCTGGGGGATGCGGGTGAGCCAGGCCCAGGACGGGCACAAGGCGCTGAAGATGCTGGCAGGCGAAGATCAGCCGGACCTGATCTTGATGGACATCATGATGCCCGGCATGGACGGCTATGCAACGATGCAATCGATCCGTGAACAACCAGCGCTCGCGTCGATCCCGATCATCGCGCTCACCGCCAAGGCCATGCCTGGCGATCGCGAGAAATGCCTGCAGATGGGCGCCGGCGACTACCTGTCCAAGCCGATCGACATCGACAAGCTCGCGGCCATGCTGGCGCGCTGGTTGCAAAACACGACGTGACACGACCCGCTTTTCACCGGTTGCCGCTATGCTGGTAGCCGATGCAGCCAGTCGCCACCGCGCCATGAGCACCGTCGAACCGAAAATCCTGGTCGTCGACGATACACCTGCCAATCTGGTGGCAATGCGTCGTCTGCTTGCCCGGAGCGGTGCGCAAGTACTGGAGGCGCGCAGCGGCAATGAAGCACTTGCGCTATGCCTGGACCACGAGTTCGCGCTGATCCTGCTCGATGTGCACATGCCGGAGATGGACGGCTTCGAGGTGGCCCGGTTGCTCGGCGATGCCGAGGGGCTGAGCGACACGCCGATCATTTTCGTCACCGCCGCCTACGGCGACGACCTGAGCCAGCTCAAGGGCTACCATTCCGGCGCGGTGGATTACATCGCCAAGCCGATCAACGACGTGATCCTGCAATCCAAGGTGCGCGTATTCCTGGAACTGTACACGGCACGCGCACGCCTGCAGTACACCATGGCCGAACTGGCCGAGCGCAACGAGCAGCTCACCCAGGAGATTGTCGAACGCAAGGTGGTCGAAGCCCTTGCCCGCCACCAGGCCAGCCATGATCCGCTGACCGACCTGCCCAACCGGATACTGTTCCGTGACCGCCTGCATGGCGCGATCCAGCGCGCCAACCGGCACGACACGCAGTTTGCGCTGGCCAATATCGACCTGGACGGTTTCAAGCTGGTCAACGACCGGCACGGACATGCCGCCGGTGATGCCCTGTTGCAGGAGATCGCCACCCGATTGTCGGCACACGTGCGCAACAACGATACCGTGGCGCGGCTGGGCGGCGATGAGTTCGTGCTGATCCTGGAGGAGATCGCCGATATCCAGGCGTCACTATCGCTTTGCCAGAAATTGTGCGCAGCACTGGCCGAACCGTGCACGTTGCAGGTCAATGGCCGTCCGATCGAGGTGCGCATCAGTGCCAGCATCGGCATCACGCATTATCAGCCGGACAAGTACGCCGATGCCGAGGCCGACGGCCGACTGATGCACGCGGCCGACCAGGCGATGTACCGGGCCAAGCGCACCGGAAAGAACCGGTGCGAGCTGGCTGATTGAGCAGGTGACGGCATCCACCCGGGCTCATGCAGCCTTGCGCGGCGCAATCGTGGCGAAGTAAGGCGCCCGGAGGCAGATCGCGCGGGAAAATACCCAGCGGCCGGCGGGCCAGCGCGCCATCCGGCGATAGATGGACAACACGGGTGCACTCATCGATCAATTCCCCTCAAGCGCTGTCCCTGGCGAGTGCTCGGTTATCCACGGACTATGCGCGACGATCCGCCCGGGTCACCGCTGCACGCAACTCGTCGGTGTCGAAGTCATCGACCGAAATGAACTCGAAGACGCCTTCGCGCACCCGCTGGAGCAAGGCCACCTCGCTGGCGTTGAGCACGCCGGCTTGCTCGGCCTCGGCCAGTTGCTCCATGTAATCGTGCGCCTTGAGCTGACCCGCCTTCAGCGCCTTGCCGAACTTGCGGTCGACCGGCTCGGCAGCAATCACCTCCGGCAGCAACGCATTCATCCGACCGATGGTATTGTTCGGCGTCGGCGTGAGATAAACCCAGTCGACCAGCCGGTCGCGTGCTTCGTTCGGCGCCGTGAGCAAGGCCGCGACGCGGCGCCCCAGGCGATCGGATGGCGGCACCTCACGGCGACCCAGCGGGAACACCAGCGCACGCAGCAGCCACGCCACCGGACGCACCGGGAAGTTGCGGATCGCGCCGTCCAGCGCATTCTGGGTCAGCCACATGCATTCATGGAAACCCCAGGCCAGGAACGGGCGATCCGCCTCGGGCCGGCCATTGTCCTCGTATTGCTTGAGCATGCTACTGGCAATGTACAGATAGCTGAGTACATCGCCCAGGCGCGCCGACAGCTTCTCCTTGAATTTCAGCTTGCCGCCCAGCACGCCCATGAACACGTCCGCGCACAGCGCCAGCGACGCGGAATAGCGGCCCAGCTTGCGGTAGTAACGGCGCGTGTAGGCGTCGCCGGCGCTGTCGCCGATGTGCGCGCCGGAGAGGCTGATCGCGAAACTGCGCACCGCGTTGGAGATGCCGAAGCCGATGTGCTTGAACAGCAGGCGGTCGAAGGTCTTTAGCTGTTCGCCGCGATCGGTGATCGCCAACGCCTGCATTTCCTTCAGCACGTAAGGATGGCAGCGGATCGCCCCCTGGCCGAAGATCATCAGGCTGCGCGTCATGATGTTCGCACCCTCGACCGTGATCGCGATCGGCACGCTGGACCAGCCACGCCCGGCATAGTTTTTCGGACCCAGCTGCACCGCCTTGCCGCCGTGCACGTCCATGGTGTCGCTGGCCACCTGCCGCGCCCAATTGGTGGCGTGGTATTTGGCGATCGCCGAGGTGACCGCCGGTTTCTCGCCCCGGTCGACCGCCGCCGCGGTGGCACGGGAGAGGGCGGCAGTGGCATAGGCCAGGCCGCCGATGCGCGCCAGTGCCTCCTCGACGCCTTCGAAACGGGCCACCGCCAGTCCGAACTGTTTGCGCATGCGCGCGTAGGTGCCGGTGGCCAGGGCCGAAGCACGCATCGCGCCGGTGGCGTTGGAGGGCAGCGAAATCGCCCGGCCGACCGACAACACTTCGACCAGCATGCGCCAGCCGTGACCGGCCATCTTCGGGCCGCCGATCAATACGGACAGCGGCGCGAACACGTCCTTGCCACGCACCGGTCCGTTCTGGAACGGGATGTTCAACGGCAAGTGGCGCCGGCCGATCTCCAGACCGGGAGTCGTGTGCGGCAACAGCGCGAGGGTGATGCCGAGGTCTTCCTGGTCGCCCAGCAGGTGCTCCGGATCGTACATGCGAAAGGCCAGCCCGACCACCGTGGCGACCGGCGCCAGCGTGATGTAGCGCTTGTCGAAGGTGAGCTTCAGGCCCAGCGTCTCGACCCCGTCGACCAGTTGCCTGCAGACGATGCCCACGTCAGGAATCGAGGTGGCATCGGAGCCGGCGTACGGACCGGTCAGCGCAAAGCAGGGAATCTCCTCGCCCACCGCCAGTCTGGGCAGGTAGTAGTCCTTCTGCTCGTCGCTGCCGTAATGCAGCAGCAACTCGGCCGGTCCGAGCGAGTTGGGCACGGCCACGGTCGAGGACACCGTCGCCGACATCGTGGACAGTTTCTGCAGCACCGCCGAATGCGCCAGCGCGGAGAACTGCAGGCCGCCGTACCGCTTGGGGATGATCATGCCGAAGAACTTGTTCTTCTTGATGAACTCCCACAGGTCCGGCGGCAGGTCGGCCAACTCGTGGGTGATCTGCCAGTCGTCGATCATCGCGCAGAGTTCTTCCACCGGGCCATCGAGGAAGGCCTGTTCTTCCACGCTCAGTTCCGGCTTGGGCTGCTTGAGCAGCTCATGCCAGCGCGGTTTGCCGGAAAACAGCTCGCCCTCGAAGCCGACGGTGCCGGCCTCCAGTGCGGTCTGTTCGGTCTCGGAGAGTTTCGGGGTGACCTTGGCGAACAATTTGAGCAGCGGCGCGCTGATCCGGTGCCGGCGAAAATCCACCAGCAGCAGCGGCACCGCGATCGCCAGCTCGATGATCAGCAAGATCACCATGGTCACCGGCGCACGCGCCAGCAGACCGACCACCAAGGTGGTGACGATGGTGACAATCGCCCAGGTACGCAGGCTGCTGCGATGGTACGCACAGGCGCCGGTGGCAATCAGCGCCGCCAGCAGGGTCAGGATCACGGACATCTGAAATACCTCGTTACGATTGAACGGCGCCGGTGGGTCGCGGCATCGCGGGGGAATCAAGGCCTTGCACGTAGTCAATCACTTCACGTGTGAACGCGTCATTCGCATCGCCAGCCAGCATGTGCGTGGCCTGCGGCAGTTCGATGTGCTGCGCCTGCGGCACCAGACGCAGGAACTCGTCGACGTTGGCGCGCGATACCACGTCGCTGCGCGCACCGGACAGCAGCAGCACGGGAAGCTCGATCTTCGCGGCAGCGGCAAGCAGGCGGGGCTGATAGCGCTCGCTTTCGCCTGCCACGCCACCGGCCAGCAAGGCCGGATCCCAGTGCCAGCGCAGGCGGCCATCACGGCCCTCGCGCAGCAGCGGGCGCAATTGCTGCTCGCTCTTGCGTTCGCGCCGCTGCGGCAGGTAGGCGGCGATCTGTTCAGCCGCCTCCGCGTAATCGGCAAAACCGTCCGGATGGGCCTGCATGAAGCCGAGGATGCGTTCGACCCCGGCCGTTTCCCAGCGCGGGGTGATGTCGACCATCACCAGCGCGCGGAACGGCGCCGGACGAACTTCACCGGCGATCACCATGCCCAGCAGGCCACCCATCGATGCGCCCACCAGGACCGGCGGCTGCGGTTGCGCGGCGGCCACTCGCAGCATGTCGTCGGCAAACTGGTCCATGTGGTAGTCGCCGCCCGGCACGCGATCGCTTTCACCATGGCCGCGCGCATCGTAGGTCACACAGCGGCAGCCCGCCGACGCAAGCGCCGACGCGGCGCCGGTCCAGGCGCCGCGCGTCTGGCCGAAGCCGTGCGCAAACAGCAGGCACGAGCTGCCGGCCGGGTTGCGCGTCTGCACCACCAGGTCCAGATCGGCGACACGGAATCGGGCGGTGTTCCCGTTGGCGGCGTTGTCGACTACCATACGGACGAGTATGGATTGCCGCAGTCCCTGCCGTCAACCATGCCGGCGCGGCCGTTCACGCCCCTGAACTGCCAGCGCCCGAACCAAGCGCATTACAAATGTGCATCGTGTGGCTACCATACCCACATGAATGCGAGCAGCAAGCCGGAACGGACCCGCCTGTCGGCAGAGGATTGGAAAATCGCGGCCCTCGACATGGTCGCCGAACAAGGGGTCGGTGCCCTGGCCGTGGAGGCGCTGGCGCGCCAGCTCGGCGTCACCAAGGGCAGCTTCTACTGGCATTTCCGCACCCGCGAGGCGTTGCTGAACGCTGCGCTGGAACGCTGGGAGCAATTTGGCGAACGCGAGATCATCGGCCAGATCGAGCAGATGCCGGACCCGCGCCAGCGCCTGCCGGAGCTGTTCCGCCGGGTGGCGCACGAGCTGCAGGCGCACCGGGTCTACGCCGCGTTGCTGAAGGCGCTCGATCACCCGCAGGTGGTGCCGGTGATGGCCCGCGTCTCGCAGCGGCGCATGGAGTTCCTGACCACAGTCTATCGCGAGGCCGGCCTGCCCCCGGACGAGGCGTTGAACCGGGCGCGGCTGACCTATGCCGCCTACGTCGGCTTCCTGCAGTTGAACTTCACGCTGGGCCTGCCACGGCTCAACCACGACGAGTTCGATGCCTACGTCGAACACATGATCGCCACCCTGACCCCGGCCTGAACCAGCCCGAGCCTCCGCCTGCGGAAGCATGGATCACGGATGGGTCGGCCTGCCCTGCCCGTGATGCGGCCCGCGTCCTGTTTCAAACCCTTTCGCGCGGCGCCGCATCCAAGCTGGCAAGATGCCCGTCGCCTGCCCTGCCTCCGGAAGCCCGATGTCGCCTGCCTCGACAGCTGCCCACGACAGCGACGATGTACGCGCTGCGGCGACCGGCGACCGCCATGCGTTCCAGCGGCTGTACCAGTTGCACGTGGGCCGCGTGTACGGTGCGCTGCATCGACTCGCCGGCTACGATCACGCGCGCGCCGAAGACCTCACCCAGGAAGCGTTCATCCGCGCCTGGCAGAAGTTGCCGGGCTTCCGCCACGAAAGCGCGTTCGGCACCTGGCTGTACCGGCTGGCGATCAACCTGGCGCTGATGGATATCCGCGCCCGCAGCGCCGACCCGGTCCGCATGGTTGACGAGGAACACCTGCCGGACTTCGGCGAGACGCCGTTCTGTGCCGCCGAGCGCGAGGAGCTGGAGCAGGCCATCAGCCAGTTGCCGCCACGCGCCCGCGCCGTACTGGTACTGCACGACATCGAAGGCTGGCGGCATGAGGACATCGGCGGCGAGCTGGGCATGGCCGTGGGCACCTCGAAAGCACAACTGCATCGCGCGCGCGGCCTGCTGCGCAAGGCACTGGGAGAAAGCTCATGAACGAATTCGAATGGCGCCGCCAACTGCGCGAACTGCGCCAGCCACGTGCGCCGAACCGGGACTTGTGGCCGGCCATCGACGCCGCGCTGGCCGATGCTGCAGTCGCACCCACCGCCACCACCGGCACCCGGCCGCCCCGACCGCGACGCCGGCTGCTGGGCGCCGGTCTTGCCGCGTCGCTGGTGCTGGCTTGCGGCGTGGGTTGGCGACTGCTGCACACGCCGACCCACGACGCCGCTACAGCCACGACATCGACCTGGAAGCCGACCGACCCGCGCCTGGCCGGCGCCGCCATCGAACTGGATGCCGCCCGCATGGAACTGGAGCTGGCGATCCTGCAGGCACCGGACTCCGCCGCCCTGCAGCGGCTGCTGCAGCGCACCGAACAGCAACAGGCGCAGTTGCGCCACCTGGCCGATCGCGCCAGTTGATGAACACCGGAGTCACCATGAAAGCCACCCGCTACCTTCCACTGCTGCTTTGTCTGTCTATCGGCGACGCGCTGGCCGGCACCCCGATCCAGTTGCAGCACACGGCCAGCGCCAACACAAAGATCAGCATCAGCAACATCGCCGGCTCGGTGAACGTGACCGCGTGGGACCGCAACCAGGTGGAGGTCAGCGGCGAACTGGGCGAAGGCGCCAAGCCGCTCGAGATCACCGGCAACGACGACCATCTGTCGATCAAGGTCGAGTCGCGCGGCGGCTCGGGCTGGTTCAACTTCGGCGGCGACAACAAGATGGCACCGACCACGCTGGAGCTGCGGGTTCCGCGGGCCGCGTCGCTGGACGTCAACGTGATAAGCGCATCACTGGCCGTCGATGGCCTCAGCGGCGGCAACATCGAGGTCAATTCCATCAGCGGCAATGCCCGCATCCACGCACGCACACCCGCGCTGGACGTGAACAGTGTCAGCGGCAGCATCGAGCTTTCCGGTCACGCCGACCAGGCCTCGCTGCAAACCGTGAGTGGCGGGATCCTGGCGCCCGCGCTGGGCAGCAAGGCAAAGTTGCAGACCATCTCCGGTCGCATCCAGGCAGGTGGCGGCCCCTGGCGGGAGCTGTCGCTGAGTACGGTGTCGGGCGACGTGCAACTGACCGGCGGCGTGACCGGCGGCGGCGACCTCCACATCGACAGCATGAGTGGCGATGTCCAGCTGAAACTGCCCGCAGACACTTCCGCCACCCTTCACGCCAGCAGTTTCAGTGGCGACCTGCGCAGCGACTTCGGCACGCCGGCCCGGGCCGACCATGGCCCCGGCAGCTCACTGGACACACAACTTGGAGCCGGCGACGGCAAGATCCACATCGAGACCTTCAGCGGCGACCTACGCATACGCAGGCAGAACTGAGTGGCGGGGAGCTTCCGCCACACCGGGGACAGATGCGAAAACGCCACCGCGATGGCGGTGGCGTCAGGGGCCGGACGACAACAGGCCGAGCCTGTGGACTCAGAGATCCTGGTGGTACTGCACGTAAGGCGTACGCGACTGATCCGGTTCCGGGCCAATCTCCGTATTCGCCGGTGCACCCGACGACCACAGGTTCTGCGCACCGACACTCAACGAGCCCTGCCACGGCAGGCGCCAGGTCACGCCCAGGTCGATGCTGTTCCAGCGCCGATCCGTATACAGGCTGCCGGGGATGCCCACTTCGGGTTGCATGGTCCGTCCGGTCAGCTTGCCGCTCAACGGACCATGATCGACGCCGAAGCTCAAGGCCTTCTGGTCGATCACGCTGGCACCGAGCACGTTGCCCGGCAGCAGGTAGACGCGACCTACGCTGGCACCGAGATCGATGCCGGTCTTGTTGCCCAGAGCCAACCGGCCCTTCGCCTTCAGCTGGCTGCTGCTGTCGAAGCTGGACAGGCCATCCACTGCTCCCGAACCCGTCCCGGACAGTACGCGCGGCAGCGCCACGCTGCGATGCGGCGTACTGGTGGAACTGATGCTCAGGCCGACGCTGTAGTCGCCGGCCTCATAGGTGGCGCCCACTTCACTGCTGATCACCTTCAGGTTCGGATTGAGCCACGAGCCCTGGGTGACCTCGACGTGCGTCTGCAACGGCCCCATGCCATATTGCAGGCCGACACTATCGGCCTCGCCCTGATGCATGACCAGTGGCGCGTCCAGCGCGGCCAGCGGGTTCGTGGCATGGTTCCGGCTGGTCTTGAGCAGCAGCATCTGCCCGGAGCCGTCACTCCACAGCGGCACGCTCATATCCGACGCGGTTGCCGTCAACGGGGCCTGCGGCTGCGACAGCAGATACTCGGCCTGCGCCGAGTTGCCGCCCACGGACTGTCCTGCCGCGGCAATCGGCAGCAGGAAAATCGACAGCATGGCAGGCAGGCGACGCATGAGCTTTTGACCGGTTACTCCGCAATACCAAGTGATACAGCTTCTGAAATGGAACCCCGCTTTTACGGAATCATAGCGCATTTCACGTTTTACTAACAGCCCAAAAACCTGTACCAACGCACAGATATATGCGGAACCGTGTCTAACTTCGACACGTTCCGGTAAGCCGGGTTCCCGCTATGATCATGCTGGCAGGGGTGGCGATTCGCCTTGCACCAGCGCCTGTTGACGTCACTCCCGTCAGATTGTCCCGGAACCGACTACTGTCCCATGAGCGCCGCACCGACGATCCGATCATCCCTGCCGCCGTGCGCGGCGCAGGATCCAGCGATGCTGAACGGCGCCGTCGAACGCCTGTTCGAGGCGCCCGACGCAGGCAGCGTGATGGAGATATGCGAGCTCATCCTGGGCCAATTGGGCATACGCGGGCGCCTGCAGTGGCGACACCGGCAAGACCACGCCTCCGATCCCGCCGGGACGTGGCTCGATCTGGCCGAGGATCCCCAGGCCGTACGCATCCTGTCCCTTGAATGGAACGATCTGCCGCTGCCTGCGGAAACCCGCGAGCCACTGCACTGGCTGGGCCGCCTGGCCGACATCCGCCTGCGCCAGCTGGCCGAGACCAGTCGCCTGTACGAGGCGATCTCCCGTCTGGCGCTGGCCGAACGGCTGCAACGCGCGCTGTATGCCATTGCCGACCAGGCCAGCGTCGAGTACGACATGCCACAGATGATGCGATCGCTGCACTCGATCGTCAGCAGCCTGATGTATGCCGAGAACTTCTACGTCGTGTTGTACGACGCGAAAACGGACAAAATCCGGTTTCCCTATTACGTCGACACGGTCGATACCGACCTGCCCGAGCCGAACCGGCCGATGCCGCTGCAGGACTGGCTGCACAGCCTCACCTGGAACCTGCTGCGGGGCGGCCAGCCCTTGATCGGTTCGATCGACGAGTTGCGACAGCAACTGGGCGATCGCTTCGAGTTGTTCGGCCCCGGCTGCGAGCACTGGCTGGGCGTGCCGATGCTGCGCGACGGCCATGTGACAGGCGGTATCGTGGTGCAGACCTACCGCACCGACACACACTATTCGCGACACGACCTGGAACTGCTCGCCTACGTGGCGCAGCACGTGCAGACGGCACTGGATCGGCGCGCGGCACAGCTGGAGCTGGGCCGCCGGGTAGCCGATCGCACCGCCGCGCTGCGCGAGGCGAACCGCGTGCTGCGCCAGCAGGTGTTGCAACGCCAACGTGGCGAACGCCTGCAGGCCGCGTTGTTCCGGATTGCCGAACTGGCCAGCACCTCGGAAAGCCTGGACAAGTTCTATGCGGCCGTGCACCAGGTGATCAGCGATCTGCTGTATGCACGCAACTTCTACATTGCCCTGCTCGAGGAGGAAACCGGCCAGTTGACCTTCCCCTATTCGGTGGACGAGGTCGAGAGCGTGCGGCCAGGGCGCACGCATGGCCGCGGCGCCAGCGAATACGTGTTGCGCCACGCCAGGCCACTGTTGGCCACGCCGGCGGACATCGACAAGTTGCAGGCCCTGGGCGAGATCGCCCATTTCGGCGCGCGCTCGGAGTGCTGGCTCGGCGTGCCGCTGATCTGGGGCGGCAAGGCGATGGGCGTGCTCGCCGTGCAAAGCTATTCGCCGCAATACACCTACAACGAACGCGACCAGGAACTGCTGACCTTCGTCAGCTACCATATCGCCAACGCGCTGCAGCGCAAGCATGCGGCCACCTCGCTCAAGCAGGCCAACGCGAGCCTGGAGCGTCGCGTCACCGAACGCACCCGCGCGCTGGCACTGGCCAATCGCGACCTGCGCGAACAGATCGCCGAACGCGAGCGGGTGGAACGCCGGCTGAAGTACGAGACGCTGCACGATTCGCTCACCGGCCTGCCCAACCGTGCCCTGCTGCTGCAGCGGCTGGAGCAGGCGATGCAGCGCTACGCCGCGAATCCCGACGAGCAGTTCGCCGTGCTGTTCATCGATCTCGATCGCTTCAAGGTCATCAACGACTCGGTCGGTCACCTGGTGGGCGACGACCTGCTGTTCCAGGTGGGAGGGCGCATCCGCGCCTGCCTGAAAACCCGCGACGTGGTCGCGCGCCTGGGTGGCGACGAGTTCGCCGTGCTGCTGGAAGGCATCACCAACGCCAACAAGGCCTCGCTGATCGCCGAGCGCATCATCAGCGACCTCCAGACCCCATTCCGGCTGGGTACCAAGGAGATTTTCACCTCCGCATCCATCGGCATTGCGCTGTCGGCGCCGCATTACCGCCAACCGGAGGAGCTGCTGCGCGACGCCGACGCGGCGATGTACAACGCCAAGGATCGCGGGCGCCATCGCGCGGCGATGTTCGACGACCGCCTGCGCCGCGAGGCGCTGTCGCTGCTGGACATGGAGAGCGACCTGCGCCACGCGCTGAGCCGCAACGAGTTCGAGCCGCACTACCAGCCGATCGTCGACCTCGCCGACGGCAGCGTCATCGGCTACGAGGCGCTGCTGCGCTGGCATCACCCCACGCGCGGGCTGCTGGCGCCGCAAGACTTCCTGCTGATCGCCGAGGAATGCGGCTGCGCCGAGGCCATCGACTGGCAGATCTTCGAGCAGGTGTGCATCCAGGCCGTTCGCCTGATCGGCACCGAGGGCTTCATCAGCATCAACGTCTCCGGCCGGCACTTCCGATCGACCGACCTGGACCAGCGCCTGCTTGCCCTGTTCGATCAGTACGCCGTGCCCACCCACTGCATCCGGATCGAGGTCACCGAGCGCGCACTGCTGGAAAACCCGACCCAGGTAAAACGGATGCTGAAGAACCTGCGCGATCACGGCGTCGGCATCGCGCTGGATGATTTCGGTACCGGCTACTCCTCGCTCAGCTACCTGCACCAGTATCCGTTCGAGAGCCTCAAGATCGATCGCTCGTTCATCATCGAACTTCCGTCCGACGACAGTGACAGCCAGGCGCTGGCTTTGGTACGCGCGATCCAGGTGCTGGCCGACTCACTGCACATGAAGGTGATCGCCGAAGGTATCGAAGAGGGGTCCCAGCGCCAGGCGCTACTCCGCGTCGGCTGCCGCTACGGCCAGGGTTTCCTGTTTGCCTCGCCGCAGCCGGCCAGCAGGTGGCTGAATGCACACAAGCCCTTGTTGCTGGCCTGAGCCAACGTGCCAGGTTGCCGCAGAGGGCGTTCCGGCGCTCCTCGACGCGCGCCGGGTCCGCCCATGCCCACACCCGGCCAGACAGGGCGCTTTGCAGCATTTGATTACTGCGCGGTGTCCGGCGCGCCGGATACGGCGCCTGCACTGAGCAGATGTTCGGCGTCGATGCGGTCGAAGGTGTAGCGTTGCGCACAGAACTCACATACCACCTCGATCTCGTCGTCGCGGGCCGCCAGCGCCGCCTCCACCTCGTCGCGACCGAGCGAGCGGAGCATCGCCGTGACCCGCTCGCGGCTGCAACTGCAGCCGAAGGCCAGCGGCCGCGTATCGAGGAGGCGCACCGACTCCTCGTGATAAAGCCGGTACAGCAGCAGCTCGGCTGGGGTGGCGAGCAACTCGTCCACGCCCAGCGTGGCGGTCAGGTGCACCACGCGATTCCACGCGTCTTCGTCCGGGGCGGCATGATGGCCCCCCTGATCCGGCATCTTCTGCAGCATCAGGCCCACCGCCTGGCCGGAGTCTGCCGCCAGCAAGATCCGCGCCGGCAACTGTTCGGACTGGGCGAAGTAGTTTTCCAGCGACTCGGCCAGGCCTGCGTGGTGCAGCTCAACCAGTCCCTGATAGCGCTGTCCGCGCTCGACATTGCCCATCGTGATCGCCATCACCGCGTCGGCCAGCGCATCCAGCGCCAGCGGTCCGGGCAGCGGCCCGTGCCAGCGCGCCAGTCCGCGCAGGTGGCCCTCGTCGTTGCACTCGGCGAACAGCAGGCGCAGCGCCGACGAACTCTTCAGCTCGATTGACAGCGTACCGTCGAGCTTGATGTTGCCGGTCAGCAAGGCGCTCGCTGCCAGCGCCTCGCCGAGCAGGGCACGCAATGCCGGCGGATAGTCGGCCCGACCGGCCACCTCGCGCCAAGATGCGCCCAGGCGCACCAGCGTGCCGCGCACGCCGGCATGCGGCAGCAGGAAGCGATGCAGGACATCATCATGCGGGACATCATTATGCGGCTGGATGGACACGGTCCGGGTTCTCGTCGGGGTCAACCTAGATAGATGGGGGCAAGGCGACGGCGGAACAACGCCTCTTATACTGCCCGTATCTCCACCCGTGCATGATCATGTCTTCTGCGTCCCGTCAATCCCGATGGCGCAAGCTGCGGCGCTGGCTGGGCCTGTCTGTCCTGGCCTGGCTGGCATCGAGCTGGCTGGCCGTGTTGCTGTTGCGTTTCATGCCGCCATGGACATCGGCGGTGATGCTGGAACGGCAGTTCAGCGCCTGGATACACGGGGAAAAGAATTTCCACCTGCGCCAGCACTGGGTGCCGTGGGAGCAGACAACGCCATGGGTGCCACTGGCGATGGTGGCCGGCGAGGATCAGAAATTCCCCTACCACCACGGCTTCGATTTCGAATCCATCCACAAGGCGATCGATGCCGCGGACGACGGCGGGCGCCTGCGCGGCGCCAGCACGATCAGCCAGCAGACCGCCAAGAACCTGTTCCTGTGGAACGGCCGCAGTTTCGTGCGCAAGGGGCTGGAAGCCTATTTCACCGCACTGATCGAACTGACCTGGCCGAAGCGGCGCATCCTCGAGGTCTACATGAATATCGCCGAGCTGGGCAACGGTATCTACGGCGTGGGGGCGGCCAGCGAGGTGTATTTCCATACCACGCCGGCCCAGCTCAGCCCGTCCCAGGCCGCGCGCCTGGCCGCGGTGCTGCCGAGCCCGCGCCGGCTGCACGTGGATCGGCCCAGCGCCTACGTGCTGCGCCGCGCCGCGTGGATCCGCCAGCAAATGGAGCAACTGGGCGGGCCGGCTTATGTCGAGGAACAATAACGGCCGCAAACCCCGCACCGAGGGGCTGCCCCTGCTTCACTACACGACAACCCCGCGGCGCGCTAGACTCGAATCGACCAGTGCCCATGGCCGCCGCCCGGAGACCCGAGATGAGCCAAGTCAAACACCTGCTGCAACACAAGGGCAGCACTGTCTTCAGCATCGCTCCCGATGCCCCGGTGATCGAGGCAATCAAGCTGATGGCCGAACACCGGATCGGCGCACTGCTGGTAATGCGCGATGCCGAGCTGGTCGGCGTGGTATCCGAACGCGACTACGCGCGCAAAGTCATCCTGCAGGGCAGGTCCGCGTCGCAGACGGCCGTGTCCGACATCATGACCGGCAGTCCGCTCACCGTCGGCCCGGATACGGACGTGTTCGAGTGCATGCGGCTGTGTACCGACAGCCGCATGCGGCATCTGCCGGTCGTGGACGATGGCGAGGTGGTCGGGGTCATCTCGATCGGTGACCTGGTCAAGGCGATGATCGACGCCCAGGCCGAACAGATCGAGTATCTGGAGCGTTATATCACCGGGTGATCGCGGGAATGGGGGTGCGGACATCGGCCCGCCGATTCAGATCCCGGTCTTGCCGGCTGCGCCTCCGTGCACCTGCTCGTCGGGGGCCAGGTCCGGCGACCAGCCGGCCTGCCGTGCCACCACGACGGCCAGTGCAGCGACGCCGGCGCCGGCAAGAGCCAGGCCGCCGACGCCCCAGCCCAACATGCGCAACCCGCTCACTGCGCTGGTCACCACCACGTCGCCGAAACGCCACACCGTGGTCTCGATGAAGTTCTTGCCCTTGTAGCGCGTCTCGCGCGGCACACGCGTATACAACGCGTCCGCCGCCGGCTTGGTCATGCCGTAGGTAAAGCCACGCGCAACCACCAGCATCACCGCCAGCAGCGGCACGCCGTAACCTGGCCACGCCACGCTGCCGTCGCCAACCAGCGCCACCGCCCCCAACAGCACCACGTTGACCAACGCCGGCAGCAACAGGCCCCAGCCGGCGCCGTGCCGGATCAGCAACCAGCGCGTCAGGCTCAACTGCAACAGCGCGCCAAGCGCGTTGGTCGCCAGATCGAGATTGTTGTAGAACACCGTGCGCCCCACCGCATCGGTGAAATGCGCCTTGGCGTAGTCGGCCACCAGCGCGTACGCCAGCGTGCCGATGCCATCGCCGAACAACATCAGCAGCGCCATGTAACGCAGGAATGGGCGCGACCAGAGCTCCTTCACGCCAGCCCAAACCGAGCCGCCGATGGCCTCCTCGCCGCGCTCGCCGACGTGGGCGCCGTGCCTGGCCGACAACCGCAGCAACAGCGCCAGCGACACCGACAACGCCAGCGCCGAGACCACCAGCAACGACGCCACCCCGATCACCTGCACCAGCAGCTTGGTCACCAGTGGGCCGAACACCGCGCCACCCATGCCACCCAGCGCAATCAGTGAAAATACCCGCCGTGCCTGGCCACTGCTGAAGATGTCGGCCATGACACTCCAGAACAGCGACACCACGAACAGGTTGAACACGCTGACCCAGACAAAGAACACCACGCCCAGTTCGCGCGCGCCGATGCGCTCTTGCGCCACGAACGCCGGCACGAAGGCGAGCAGGCACACGATGAAGAAACTGTAGCTCCAGGCCAGCAGCTGGCGGCGGCGAAAACGCGCCACCAACATGCCGAAAATCGGCGTGATCAGCAGCATCACCAGAAACACCGCGCCGTAGAACAGCGGCAGCGAGGTCGAGCCGACGGCACCACCGAGCTGGTCGCGAACCGGCCGGACGATGTAGTACGAGGTCATCACGAAGAAGAAAGCCAGGGCGGACAAGACCGGTGCGGTGGCTTGTTCCTCGATGACGGAACGGGGCAGACTCAAGGACGCGTCCAGTGGGGAGCGCGGAAAGATTACCATGTCGGCAGCGACCGACCGGCAGACCAGGGGAACTTTGCGTGGACAACTATGATTACGTGATCGTGGGTGCCGGCTCGGCCGGTTGCGTGCTGGCCAACCGGCTCAGCGCAAACCCGGCCACCCGCGTGCTGTTGCTGGAGGCGGGTCCGCGCGACTGGAACCCCCTGCTGCACATGCCGGCGGGGTTGGCCGAACTGGCGAGACGACGCTCGCTGAACTGGTGCTACGAGACCGAAGCGGAACCGGCACTCAACGGGCGCCGCCTATGGTGGCCGCGCGGCAAGACCCTGGGTGGCTCCAGCTCGATCAATGCGATGTGCTACATCCGCGGCGTCCCCGCCGACTACGATGGCTGGGCCGACGCCAGCGGCGATCCCCGCTGGTCGTGGCAACAGGTGTTGCCATGGTTTCGGCTCAGCGAGGACAACAGTCGCGGCGCCAGCGACCTGCACGGCGTGGGCGGCCCGCTGGGCGTGTCCGACCTGCGCTACCACAATCCACTGTCGGCCGCCTTCGTCGAAGCGGCGGTCGACGCCGGCCATGCGCGCAACCACGACTTCAATGGTACCCGCCAGGAAGGCTTCGGCCTGTATCAGGTCACCCAGCGCGACGGGGCGCGTTGCTCGGCCGCGACCGGCTACCTCAAACCGGTACGCCATCGCGACAACCTGACCGTACGCACCGGCGTGCTGGTCGAGCGGGTGCTGATCGAGCACGGTCGAGCCGTGGGCGTACAGCTGCGCCGGGGCCGGCGCGGCACCGAGCGCGTCGAGGCGGGTGAGGTGCTGATCTGTGGCGGCACGGTCAATTCACCGCAATTGCTGATGCTCTCGGGCCTGGGTCCGGCCGACCACCTGCGCGAACACGGGATCGCGGTGGTGGCGGATCTGCCCGATGTGGGCGGTGAACTGCAAGATCACCTGGACATCTGCACCGTGGTGGGCAGCCGCGTGAAACACCTCACCTACGACCATCTCAACCAGTTGGGTACGGCCCTTCGCTGGTGGCGCCACCGCGATGGCCCGGGCAGCTCGAACATCGCCGAGTCCGGCGGTTTCGTGCGCAGTCGCCTGGCCGACGACGAACGTTGCGACATCCAGTTCCATTTCGTGCCGGCGCAGCTGGACGACCATGGCCGCCACCGCCTGCCGGGCGACGGCTATACCGTGCACGCATGCTACCTGCACCCGCGCAGCCGCGGGCGCCTGCGCTTGCGCTCGCCCGACCCGACGCAACCGGTGGCGATCCACGCCAACTACCTCGGCGATGCCGAAGGCCATGACCTGGCGCGGATGATCGAGGCGGCGCGGCTGTCGCGTGACATCCTGGCGCAAGGTCCGTTCGATCACTGCCGTGGCCAGCCGGTGTTCCCCGAACGCGAACTCGACACCGACGCCGACTACATCGACTTCATCCGGCGCAAGGCGGAAACCGTCTACCACCCGGTCGGCAGCTGCCGCATGGGCAAGGACGATCGCGCGGTGGTCGACAGCGAACTGCGCGTGCGCGGCGTCGAGGGCCTGCGCGTGATCGATGCCTCGGTCATGCCGAGCCTGCCCACGGGCAACACCAATGCACCGACGATCATGATCGCCGAGCGGGCCAGCGCGCTGATGCTCGAACCATAGGAGCCCGCCGGCCGGCGGGCTCCTATGGCGGGATTCGGGATTCCCGATTCCCGAACTAAGCAGGCACCGGGCAATGCAGGCTGGCGCAGATCACCCGCAGCAGTTCGGCCTCCTCCACGCTGACCTGGCCATCGGAGTGGATGGCGCGCAGCAGGCTCTGGATCACCAGTTCCTTGGCGACCGGATTCAGGCCGTCCAAATCATCCAGCGCACGCTCGAACGGAGCCTGCCAGGCCGCGGTCGGCGGCGTCCAGTCTATCGCCTCGCCCGGAAACGCGTGCTGCATCGCCAGCAGCCAGGCACGACGTGCACTCGCTTCGTCGGAGCACCCGGCGGAAGCGACGATGGTGCACACCAGGATCAGGCTGTCACGACAGGCGGGAAGTTTCTTCAGGCCATCGATCGGCGCGCTGCGAGGCTGGCGCGCCTCCTGCAGCTGAATGCGCAGCAAGCGGGTCAGGCAATACTCGTTGAGGTCGACCCGACCATCCACCCTGACCAGGTTGTCGAGCGTGCGCAGCAGGGTCTGCTGACGCCCCTCAGGCAACTGCTTCAGCGCGGGGAACGCCAGCGAGACCAACGGCAGGCGCGCAATCGGCGGCAGCGTCGCCAGTTCATCCGCCATCGTCTGCACGGTCCGTTGCACATCATCGCCAAACGCATCGGCGACGATGCGTCGCTGCGCCGGCTGCAGTTCCGGATCCAGCGATAGCGCCAACGCCAGCATCACGACAAGTGCCGATTCGGGCTGCTGCACGGCGATTCTCAGCGTGGCCGGTATCGCCTCCAAACGGCCTAAACGGGGACGCGCCTCCGTCCCCACACTTGCCACACTTGCCACACTTGCCACACTTGCACTCGCGGCCGGCGCGGCCGGCGCGACGGGCACCGTCCCGGCGGCGTGCTGCATCGATGCGGCCAGTTGTGCCAGCTCTTCCTCGCGGAAGCCGGGCTCCAGCGCGCGGATCCGTTCCAGCAATGGCGGATGGGTGGCGAACAGCGCATTGAAACTGCCGGCCTCGCCGAACAGCATGTGCGCCACCTCGTGCCTGTTGGGGGCCTGCAGTTTCGAGCCCTCACTGAGGATCGCGATCTTTTTCAGCGCGCCGGCGATACCGTCGGTCTGGCGGGTAAACTGCACCGCCGAGGCATCGGCCAGCGATTCACGCGAACGCGCCACCGCTGCCTGGATCAGCCGCGCGAAGAAGTATCCAATGTAGCCGACCACGATCAATGCAAGCCCGATCATCCAGACCTGGCCGCCCCCGTCACGCCGGCTGCTGCGGCCGGCACTGAGCCAGATCACCCGGCGCCCCACCACGGCCAGCACCAGGATGCCGAACAACAGGCCCATCAGGCGGATGTTGAGTCGCATGTCGCCGTTCAGCACGTGGCTGAACTCATGCGCGATGACACCCTGCAACTCGTCACGGGTGAGATGGTCCACGCAACCCTGGGTAACGCACACCGCCGCGTCGGAGACCGAGTAGCCGGCGGCAAACGCGTTGATGCCGGGCTCGTCGGCCATCAGGTAGATATCCGGCACCGGTACGCCGGCGGCAATCGCCACCTCCTCGATCACGTTGCGCAGGCGACGGAGGGTCGGGTCCGCGGTGTCCGGCGGCACCGGCACCGCACCGAGACTCTCGGCCACGCTCTTGCCACCACCGGACAGGCTCATGATGCGGAACAGTGAGCTGAGCCCGATACCGGCCAGCACGATCACGCTGGTGAAGAACAGCAGCGGCAGGTTCGACGCCGCCGGTTCGCCATCGACTGGACGGTGGCCCATCACCAGCCACACCACGGCGTCGATCGCCACGACGATCGCGATCACCGCCAGTACGAACAAGGCAACCAGCCGTCGACTGCTGGTGCGCACCCGCGCCTGTTGGGCAAAGAAATCCATGGGGGCTCCGGCGAGCGGTCATCGGCATCACGGCCACGGCCGCGATGCCACAGCCATCAGTTGAACGAAACCTTTGGCACCTCACGCACGGCCGGGTCCTCGATCTTCAACGATTCGGCGGCAACGAAGCCGAAGCTGTTCGCCACGAACGAGGCCGGAAAGACCTCGCGCTTGTTGTTGTAGGTCAACACCGAATCGTTATAGGCCTGCCGCGCGAACGCCACGCGGTTTTCGGTCGAGGTCAGCTCCTCGGAGAGCTGCATCATGGTCTGGTTGGCCTTCAGGTCGGGATAGGCTTCCTGCAGCGCGAACAAACGACCCAGCGTCTGGGTCAAGGCGTTTTCGCTGCTGGCCAGTTGTTGCATGGCCGCCGGATCACCGGGCTGGCCCTTGGCGCTGGCCAACCCGCTGACCGCCGCGTTGCGCGCCTGCACCACCGCCTCGAGGGTGCCACGCTCGTGCGCGAGATAACCCTTGGCGGTCTCGACCAGGTTCGGGATCAGGTCGTGCCGGCGGGTCAGTTGCACGTCGATCTGCGCAAAAGCGTTCTTGTAACTGTTGCGCGACGTGACAAGTCCGTTGTAGATCGCCACGAAGTACAAGACAATCAGGCCGACTACAACGAGAAAAATGATCAAACTCATCGACGATATCCCTACCCGAAGGCGTGCCCCCACGCCGGAATGCCGCCAGAATACCATGTCGTTCTGCAAGATTTTCCTGAGGGTCGCCGGCGTGTTCAGCCTGGCCTGCGTACCCGCCGGTGCCACCTCTGCCACGGTCACCAGCCCCCGGCTGTCGACCACGGCTACGGTAACTACGACCTTGCCGATCGAACGCATCGAGAAGACCCTCGCCGACTACAAGCGCTGGTTGAATCTTGTCGAGCAACGCGATGCGGTGGCGGGCCTGGCCACCGCCGTGGTGATCGACGGCAAGGTGGTTTTTGAAGGAACCATAGGCTACGCCGACGTTGCCACCAGGGAACCGGTGACTCCCACCACGGTGTTCCGGCTGGCGTCGCTGTCCAAGGCCTTTGCCGCGACACTCACCGGCCTGCTGGTGGACGAGGGCAAGCTGAGCTGGAACACCCGGCTGACCGACGTGCTGCCGTATTTCAAGCTCAAGGACATGCAGGCCGCCGACCAGGCCACGATCAGCGACATCCTGGGCCAGAAGCTGGGCTTGCCGCGCAACACCTACGACAACATGCTCGAAGGTGACGTTTCCTACCAGGAGCTGGTGCGCAAACTGGACGAGGTGGACATGACTTGTGGCGTGGGCGAATGTTACGGCTACCAGAACATCGCCTTCAGCATGATCGGTGACGTGGTGCTCGCGCGCACAGGCGACTTCTTCTACCACCAGGTCGACAAGCGCCTGTTCTATCCGCTGGGCATGGCCACCGCCAATTATGGCCGCGCGGCACTGGAATCGAGCGAGAGCTGGGCGCGCCCACATCACGCATCGCGCGGTGGCTGGGTGCCGTTCGAGCCGAACGAGATCTATTACCGGGTCGCCCCGGCCGCAGGCGTCAATGCCAGCCTGCGCGACATGGAGAAATGGCTGATCGCACAGATGGGTGGCCGCACGGACGTGCTGCCGACCTCGCTGCTCGACACCCTGCACGTCCCCGGTGTCGCCACACCCGGCGAACTGCGTTCGTCGCCGTGGCGTCGCGCACGCCTGACCGACGCATCCTATGCGTTGGGTTGGCGGGTCTACAAGTACGCCGGCGAAACCCTGATCTACCACGCTGGCGCCGTGGCGGGTTACCGGACCATGCTCGGATTCTTCCCAAAGTATCGCGTCGGCGTGGTGACTATGTGGAACTCCAGCGGATCGACCCCGAGCGGGTTGATGCCGATGGTGTTCGACAATCTGCTCGGCCTGCCGCACGTCGACTGGGCGCAGATCGAAAGCGACGCGAAGAAGCCTGCCGCCCCACGCCCGAAGCGCCGCACGGCCCAGTCAAAACGGCACCACTGAGGACCACGCGGGGCAGTTGCAGCAGAACTGCGCCTGATCGACGTCAACGCTGCTATGCGCCAGCTGCCGCTTTCCGCTGACGACGCGCCCGGGCGGTGCCGACCGCCGGTTCGCCAGTTCCCTCCGGATGGAAGACATTCCTGCCCCACACGGTGGGGGAAGGTGCCGAAGGCGGATGGGGCGCGCTGGCTCCCTGCGCTTGCGCCTCGTCGTGCCGACTCGGGATGGAGGAGAATCATCCCGCCCAAAACACGGCGGCGCGTGCAAAGCACGCACCGCCGGATTACCAGGTTTCGCTGATCGTCAGAGCCTGAATTCGATCCGCTGCTGCCTCGTACTGGTCACGGGCACGCCATTCCTGCTCGCCGGAGTGAACACATAGCGCTCCACTGCCTCGATCGCGGCGCGATCGAAGATTCGACGGGGCTGTGCATCGACCACCTTGATATCGCTGGTCTTTCCATCCTTGTCCACGGTGAACGACACCACTACCCAACCCTCCTGCCGCGAACGCACGGCCGCCGGGGGATAGTGAGGCGCCGCCGCCTTGGTCAGAACCGCATCGGTGTTCGGGCCGGTGGCCGCGGATGCCGTCGCACCCTCGTCCGCGTCACCGGCGGGCCCGGACGCGCTCGCCGCCTGCCTGCGCGCCGCTGCCGCTGCCGCTGCGGCTTCCTGCGCCGCCTTCTGTTGCGCAGCCAATTGCTCCTGCTGCCGCGCCAGCAGGTCGGCTTCCGCCTTGGCGGCGGCAGCCTGTTGTGCCGCCAGCGCTGCAGCCTTCTGCTCCTCGAGCGCCTGTTGCTGCTGCTCGTCCAGCGTCTTGCGCTGGGCATCGAGCTTGGAGCGCAGGATGGTCAGCGTAAAGTTGGTCGGATCGGCCTTGGCCAGCAGGCCGATCTGGCGCTGCGCTTCACCGAACTCGCGTGCGTTGATGGCCTGTTCCGCCTGGTTGGCCGCAAACGGGAAGGTCTCGCGCAGTGCATCGGACGCCACCTTGTTGCCCGGGTCCTTCTCCAGCACCCGCAGGTAGAACTCGAACGCGTTGTTGCCTTCCGGCGCCAGGTAGCGTTGCTGGCCCATCGCCGTACGTGCCTCGTCCACCAGCTCATTGACATCCATGCCCGCCACGTTGACCGGCGGTGGCGCGACCCGCGTCACGCTCGTGACCGGTGTGGATGGATGGCCGCCGGACTCGGACATGATCAACTCCTCATGCGGCTTGATGATGAGGAACCACGCCCCGATTGCAAGCAGGACAAAGACGGCAACAATGGCAATATAGGTTGGCCTGACGGCGCCACGCGCACGCCGACGCGTATCAATCAAGAATCGGGTATCCATGGTCTCTCGCTGAGTTTCGACAGATACCCGCGCTTTTTCCCCCTGTCAGGAGCGGCGCATCCCCTGGATGTGCCACGGCGCGGATGTACAAAAGGTAACTCCATTGGCGCAACACGGCAATGGCGCGAGCCGGCGGATGGCACACCACCTCCGGATCGGCAACAACCTGGTGGCGGAGGGACCCGACGCGGGACTTTCTGCCCCCGCAAACCAAGCGTCCCGGCCAGGCCGGGACGAAGTTCTCGAAGTGTTCCCCCGCGCTGGGCACCGCGGTGGGAGAAGTCGACAACGGATCTTGTTGTGTGGTGACGCTTGTTGCAGGTGACTTACTTTTTCGCCTTGGCCTTGGCCTTGGTCTTCGGCTTCGCGGTCCTGGTGGCCTTCACCACCTTGGCCGCTGCAGCCTTCTTCGGTGCAGCCTTCCTCGTCGTCTTCTTGGCGGCCTTCTTGACCGCGACCTTCTTCACGGCAGTCTTCTTTGCGGCAGTCTTCTTTGCGGCCGCCGGTTTCCGGGCGACCTTCTTCACGGCAGCCTTCTTTGCCGCGACCTTCCTGGCCGCCGGCTTCTTCGCAGCCGATTTCCGGGCTGCCGATTTCTTGGCTGCCGGCTTCTTGGCGGTTGGTTTCTTGGCAGCCGCTTTCCTGGCGGCGGGCTTCTTGGCGGCAGCCTTTTTGGCAGCCGGTTTCTTGGCAGTGGATTTCTTGGCAGTGGCCATGGTTCGTCTCAGCTCCTCATCAGTTGGCAGTGGTTGCCCAGTAAAAGCATGCAGGAACGCTTCAACCAGCAAGTCGCTGTTCGTAGCGTGCCGAAGATTGTTCACCTGGCGGTGGGTGCGCAAATCAGAAAGACGTCGAAGAACATGGAGTGGAATCGAGACCGTGATCTTGCGTACCGCGTTGGCTTTCTCACCGTGCTCGACATACGGTTTGATGAATTTTGTGGTTGCCATAAAACGCATTCCCCGTGATCTGCTGCGAAAGCTATCCCCGAAGATTTCTGCTGTCAATTGATTTCAGCCATGCAATTTCCCCGCGCCACGCCGGCTGCGCCGTCAGAACTCCAACACCGAGGCCGCCCCACAGACAATCACGAAGCATGCGATGGACGTCTAAACGTCCATACGAATCGACAGGACAATTCGGGAACATGCACAAAACCCGTCGAAACAGCGCTGTTTGTGGCCCGAGCACGAAAAACGCTGCCCGTACAAGCCAGCGGGCAGCCGCCCGCGCATCGGGGGCCATTGATGACGATCGGGCGACGCCGGCAAATGAACGGACCACGACTGAAGAAATTTGTCGGACTCCGGGTCGAATCCTGGATATCTGCTGCGACGGCGACGGCGTGGCGTGGGAGTCGCCGCCACGACAACAGGCTTTTGGTGACACGATGACTCCCGATGGCGACGTTGCCCGGTAGTACGGCGACCGGGGATTGCCGCTCGCGGCGAGCGCATCACCGACTCATCGAGGCGTCCAATCGATCGATCCGACACCCCGCCCTGCCTGCCGATGACGCTTCGGCAGCATCCAACACGTAACGCGGAAACGGTGTCGGCCACACACGACGGCCGGCACCGCCATGCATTGGCACGTCGCTCAGTGGTCGTCGTTCTCGACCAGCTCTTCGTAGTCGTTGGCATCGAGCAGTTCATCGAGTTCGGCGCGGTCGCTGGGACGAACGAGAAAGATCCAGCCATCGCCGAAGGCATCCTCGTTGATCATTTCCGGCTTGTCGTTGAGCAGTTCGTTGACCTCGACGATCTCCCCGGAAACCGGCGAGTAGAGGTCGGACGCAGCCTTGACCGACTCCACCACGGCAACGCCGTTGCCGGCCTGCACGACTGCGCCAACCTCGGGCAGCTCGACATAGACCAGGTCGCCGAGCTGGTTCTGCGCGTGGTCGGAGATACCCACCCGAACCAGGCCATCGTCTTCGACGCGGGCCCATTCGTGGGACTTGAGAAATTTCAGATCGCCGGGAATCTCGCTCATGATCGGGTCCAGTCGTTGGGATGGGGTGAAGTCACAGGTGGGGATTCTAGCGGCATTCGCCGCAAGGAAAAGCAACCAGGCGCCAGCTGTCGGCTCAGATTCCCTCGCAAGCCTTGCCGTCGCGTACGAACGGATATTTCACCCGCCGCACCGGCACTTCGCGGCCGCGGATGTCGACGTGGAGGTCACCGGTCTCGCCGGCGGGGACCCGCGCGAACGCGATGGCCTTGTCCAGCGTGGGCGCAAAGCTGCCGGACAGGATTTCGCCCTCGCCGTTGGCTGCGAGCACCTTCTGGCCGTGGCGCAGCACGCCCTTGCCATCCAGCACCAGGCCGATCATCACCCGCGGCACGCCGCCGGCCTTTTGCTGTTCGAGCGCAGCGCGGCCGATGAAGTCCCGGCCCGGGTCCAGCGACACCGTCCAGCCAAGATTGGCCTCCCACGGCGTCACGCCGTCATCCATGTCCTGCCCGTACAGGTTCATGCCGGCCTCGAGTCGCAGGGTGTCGCGTGCGCCCAGGCCGGCCGGCTTCACGCCGGCGGCATGCAGCGCATCCCACAGCGCGACCGCGTGCTCCTGCGGCACCATGATCTCGAAGCCGTCCTCACCGGTATAGCCGGTGCGCGCCACGAACAGCGGCATGCCGTGCGGACCCTGCGCCGCCGCCGCGGCGAACTTCCCCAGTTTTTCAAGGCGGGGACGATCCACTTCGTGCAACAGCGCCAGCACCTTGCTGCGTGCGTGCGGCCCCTGCACCGCGATCATTGCGAAGTCCGCACGCTCCTTGACTTGCACGTCGAACCGAGCCGCCTGCTCGCCGATCCAGGCCAGATCCTTGGCCCGAGTCCCCGCATTGACCACCAGGCGGAAGAACTCCTCGCCAAGGTAGTACACGATCAGGTCGTCGATGATCCCGCCCTGTTCGTTCAGCATGCACGAATACAGCGCCTTGCCGTGCACCTTGAGCTTGTCGATGCTGTTGGCCAGCAGGTGACGCAGGAAGTCGCGGGCGCCGGCGCCGTGCAGATCGACCACGGTCATGTGCGACACATCGAACATGCCGGCGCCACGGCGCACCGCATGATGCTCCTCGATCTGCGAACCGTAGTTGATCGGCATGTCCCAGCCGCCGAAATCGACCATGCGCGCGCCTAGCGCCCGATGGGTGGCGTTGAGTACGGTCTTCTCGGTCATCGCGACAAAGCCTTGCTTGGGGAGTCACGCATTATCGCCGCCGGCCAGCTGCAATCCAAGCCAAAAGACTCCAGAAGCAAAAAAGCACGAGCGCCCTAACCCCGCAGCACCAGCCCGAGCTTGCCAACCCGCCCGGCACCTCTGCTCCCTCTCCCTCCGGGAGAGGGTTGGGGAGAGGGTGCGGAGCTTGCCCATACATCCAGAAGCAAAAAAGCACGAGCGCCCTAACCCCGCAGCACCAGCCCGAGCTTGCCAACCCCCACCTTCCCCCGGCGGGGCAAGGTCAAGCGCCCCCTCCGGCCTTCGGCACCTTCCCTTGCTTCGCGGGGCAAGCGAACACGGCATGTCTCCGCCCGACAGGGAACCAGACACCGCGTTCCGGAGCTGCAGCACCGGCCCCGGAGCCTTCCCCGCAAGTTCAGTCGTCGGCGTCGTCGATCTCGACATCGACCAGCAATCGTGCGGTGAGCTGCTCGGCCAGCTGTTCGGCACGCCGGCCGGTACTGAGCAGGTGCACGTCCGGCGTGTCGGGTCGTTCGTACGGGGCGTCGATGCCGGTGAAGTTGCGGATTTCGCCGGCGCGCGCCTTGCGATAGAGGCCCTTCGGATCGCGTCGCTCACACTCTTCCAGCGGCGCGTCGACGAAGACCTCCATGAACTCGCCGGCGTCGAACAACTCGCGCGCCGAGCGCCGCTCGCTGCGATAGGGCGAGATCGCACTGACCAGCACGATCAGCCCTGCATCCACCATCAGATGCGCCACCTCGGCGATGCGACGGATATTCTCGACCCGGTCTGCCGGGGTGAAGCCGAGATCCTTGTTGATGCCGTGGCGCACGTTGTCACCGTCCAGCAGATAGGTGTGATAGCCCAGCGCATGCAACTTGCGCTCGACCAGGTTCGCGATGGTGGACTTGCCGGCACCGGACAGGCCGGTGAACCACAGGCACAGTGACTTCTGCCCCTTGCTGACGCTGCGTACGCGCTTGTCGATGTCGACGTGCTGCCAGTGCACGTTGCTGGATCGGCCCAGCGCGAAGTCGAGCATGCCGCAGGCCACGGTGGCATGGCTCTGGCGATCGATCAGGATGAAGCCGCCCAGCGTCCGGTTGTCCGCATAGGACTCGAACGGGATCGCATCATCCATCCCCATCGTGCAGTAACCCACCTCGTTGAGCTCGAGGTGGCGCGCGGCGAGCCTGGCCTGGCTGTTGACGTCCACCTTGTGCTTGATCGACATGATCCGTGCGTTGACCGTGCGCGTGCCGATCTTCAACCGGTAGGTGCGGTTGGGCAGCAACGCACCATCGCCCATCCACAGCAGGTGGCAGGTGAACTGGTCGGCTACCGGCGCCGGACGCAGCGCGTCGGCGATCACGTCGCCGCGGCTGGCGTCCAGCTCGCGATCGAAACAGAGGGTGACCGCCTGTCCTTCGCCGGCACGCTCCAGATCGCCGTCGAAGGTGACGATGCGCTCGATCCGCGCGCGCTGCACGCCCGGCTGCACCACGATCTCGTCGCCGCGCGCCACGCTGCCGCCGCAGATGGTGCCGGCATAGCCGCGGAACGACTGATCCGGCCGGTTCACCCATTGCACCGGCATGCGGAAGTCGGCCGCGCGGACGCGCGCCACATCCGCCGTTTCCAGTGCGTCGAGCAGGCTGCCGCCGTCATACCAAGGCATGTTCGACGAGTGGCTGCCCACGTTGTCGCCGGCCAGCGCCGACACCGGCAGGCACTGCACGTGGTCGATGCCGAGGTTCGAGGCCAGCTCGCGATATGACGTGGCGATGGCGTCGTAGACTGCCTGGTCGTAACCGACCAGATCCATCTTGTTGACCGCCAGCACCGCGTGGCGGATGCCGAGCAGGCTACAGATATAGGTATGCCGCCGGGTCTGCGGCAACAGGCCCTTGCGTGCATCCACCAACACCACCGCCAGCTCGGCGTTGGAGGCGCCGGTGGCCATGTTGCGGGTGTACTGCTCGTGACCCGGGCAATCGGCCACGATGAAGCTGCGCCGCGCGGTGTGGAAATAGCGGTAGGCCACGTCGATGGTGATGCCCTGCTCGCGTTCGGCATCCAGCCCATCGGTCAACAGCGCGAAATCGAGCACGCCGTCGCCGGCATCGGCATGCTGACGGCGACTCTCGCGCGCCAATGCCGCCAGTTGATCGTCGGGCAGCATGCCGGCGTCGTACAACAGGCGTCCGAGCAGGGTGCTCTTGCCGTCGTCCACGCTGCCACAGGTGATGAAGCGCAGCAGCCCCCTGCCGGGGCCAGCGGGCGCATCGTGCGTCGGCGCATCCATCAGAAGTAACCCTCCTGCTTCTTGCGTTCCATCGACGCGGTGGGGTCCTGGTCGATCACCCGGCCCTGACGCTCGGAAGTGCGCGAGGCGGCCATCTCGTCGATCACTTTCTGCAGAGTATCGGCCGAGGATTCCACCGCGCCGGTCAGCGGATAGCAGCCCAGCGTGCGGAAGCGTACCTGGCGCGTCTGGATGGTTTCGCCCTCACGCAGGGTGAAGCGGTCGTCGTCGACCATGATCAGCGCGCCGTCGCGCTCCACCACCGGCCGCGGTTTGGCGAAATACAGCGACACCAACGGGATGTTCTCGCGCTGGATGTACAGCCACACGTCCATCTCGGTCCAGTTGGACAGAGGAAACACCCGCACGCTCTCGCCCTTGCACAGGAACGTGTTGTAGTTGCGCCACAGCTCCGGCCGCTGGTTTCTCGGATCCCAGCGATGCTGCCCATTGCGGAACGAGAAGACCCGCTCCTTGGCGCGCGACTTCTCCTCGTCGCGCCGCGCGCCGCCGATCGCCGCGTCGAAAGCGTACTTTTCCAGCGCCTGCTTCAGCGCCTGGGTCTTCATCACGTCGGTGTGCACGGTGGCGCCATGGGTCAGCGGCGAGATGCCCTGGCGCACGCCGTCCTGGTTGATGTGCACCCGCACTTCCACGTCGCCGGCAGCCGCAACCTGGTCGCGGAATGCGATCATCTCGCGGAACTTCCAGGTGGTGTCGACGTGCAGCAACGGCATCGCCGGTTTCGCCGGGTAGAACGCCTTGCGCAGCAGGTGCAGCAGCACCGAGGAATCCTTGCCGATGGAGTACAGCATCACCGGGTTCCGGAAGGTGGCCTGCACCTCGCGGAAGATCTGGATGCTCTCGGCCTCGAGGTCGTCCAGATGGGAAGGGAGCTTCAGGGCGCTTGCCGTCATGACGTCGACTCGGTATCGGCTGCTGGCAGAACGACATCGGCAGCGTCGCTGACAGCACCCAGGAAGGCGTGATTATAGGGCGTCGCAGCCGAGTCCACCGAATGGTTGTCCCGATGATTTCCCATCATGACATAGGGTAATGAACCGTGGATGGCGCACGCCGCGACAGGAGCGACTTCCGCGGGAGGTGCGAGTTCGCTGCCCGGAACCGGCGGCTCTCAGGCGATGACCGGATAACCGGGCTCGGCGTCCAACGTCGCCGCGCAGGCCGCCGCCAGTTCGAGCAGCCGCAGATCCGAACCGCGCGGCCCGACCAGTTGCAGGCCGACCGGCAGCCCGTTGGGCAGGTTGCCCATCGGCAGACTCACCGCAGGGCACCCCGCGAGGCTGGCGAAGCTGGTGAGGTCGGCGGCCGAGTCCGGCGCCACGCCTCCCAGTGCAAAGGCCCCCTGGGGCGTGGTCGGCAGCACCAGCACGTCGACCTGGGAGAACAGGCGGCGCATCTTCAGCGTGGCCGCATCGAGCACGCGATCGGCCACCGCATAGTCGGCAGCGCTCTTGCCGGCGGCGAAATCCAGCATCCGGCGGAATCCATCCGATACCGGGTGCGCGGCGGTATCGGCCAGGTCATCGGCAAACGTACCCAACATCTCCGCTTCCATCAGAAGCAGGCCGGCACGGCGCGTGCGGGCAAAATCCCAGTCGGCGAAGTCGACCGTGCGGCGATCGCTCAGCGCATGCGGCAGCCGGGCCATGGCGGCCTCGAAAACCTCGATCACGTCGGCTTCCACCCCGACCGCCGCCAGATCCGGCAGCAGGCCCGCGCGCAGATGGCCCGGATCCCAGTCCGGCAGCGCAAACGCCAGCCGCCGCCCGCGCGAGCGGGGGTCGTCGGCGTCATAACCCGCCAGCACCTGCAGCAGCACGGTCAGGTCCTCGACGCTGCGCGCGAGTAAACCCACCGAGTCCAGTCGACGCGCTGCCGGCACCAGGCCGCGCGTGGAAATTTCCCCGTGCGTGGGTTTCAGTCCGTAGATGCCGCAATAGCTGGCCGGGATACGGATCGAACCGAGGCTGTCCGACCCTACCGCAACCACCGCCAGGCCCGCAGCCACGGCGGCCGCGGCACCGCCGGCGGACCCTCCGGCGCTGAAACCGTGCCGGTGTGGATTGTGGGTCGCACCAAAATGCGGGTTGTCGGTGGCGGCTCCCAACGCGCCTTCCTCCATATTGGTCTTGCCGACCAGCACCGCACCCGATGCACGCAGCCGGGTTACCACGTGCGCATCGTTCGCCACCGGTTTGCCTCGCCCGGGCAGGCCGACCCGGGTCGGCCAGCCGGCCACATCGAGGTTGTCCCCGAGCGCCAGCGGAATTCCGTCCAGCCTTCCGATCAGCCCGTCACGCCGGCGCCGGCCGGCTATGTGCGCCTGCTCCTGCATCAGCCCGGATCGCTGGTCGACATAACAATGCAACCTCGAGTCGAGTCGCTCGATGGCCTGCTGATAGGCATCGGCCAAAGCCTCCGGCCGCACCTTGCCCGTTGCCAGGCAGTGCAACAGCTGGCACAGCGTGGCGCGGCGCAGGTCGAAATCGGCGATCGGCGGCATCGAACTCATGAACTCTCCTGGGGTGCCTGTCGGACTATGGGCGGCCGGTCTGCAAATCCGTCGGTGCAGTCCACTATCCGTCGTATCCCGGCCCATGGCATCACCATGGGCCGGCGAATCGACGTGGCCCGCCCTCGCACAGCCGACGATCGACTCGACCGCCATAGTCCGACGGGCTCCGTGAAACGGAACCTGATTATCGCCGCCTCACCCGAGACGATTGCAAGCCGTGGCGCAGCACGCGTTGCCCCGCGCGGCCCGAACCCTGACAATGCGACAGAGTATTGTGCGTCGACAACGCCACAGACCCCACCTGACTGTATACCCGAAGGAGTCCGTCATGAGCGAGCGCGAAACCATGGAATACGACGTCGTCGTGGTTGGCGCGGGCCCGGCAGGCCTGTCATTCGCGATCCGGCTCAAGCAGTTGAAACCCGACGTCAGCGTATGCGTGATCGAAAAATCCTCGACCATCGGCGCGCATATCCTGTCCGGCGCGGTGATCGAGCCGCAGCCACTGGACGCATTGCTGCCCGGCTGGCGCGACAACCCGCCGCCGATCTGCGTACCGGCGGGTCCGGATGAGTTCTACCTGTTCAGCAAGACCGGCGCGCGCAAGCTGCCGCTGCCGCCGGGCATGCACAACCACGGCAACTTCATCGTCTCGCTGGGCGCCATGTGCGCATGGATGGCACCGCAGGCCGAGGCGCTTGGCGTGGACGTGTTTCCCGGCTTCGCCGCCGCCGACACCGTATACAACGACGACGGTTCGGTCGCCGGCGTGCGCATCGGCGACATGGGCGTGGCCAAGGACGGCTCGCACAAACCCAACTATACGCAAGGCATCGACATCAAGGCCAAGGTCACCGTGCTGGCCGAAGGCGCCCGCGGCAGCCTGACCAAGGTGCTGGTCAAGCGCTTCAAGCTGGACGAACACAGCGACCCGCAAGGCTATTCCATCGGCATCAAGGAGCTGTGGCAGGTCCCGGCCGGGCGTGCGACGCCGGGCAAGATCGTGCACAGCTTCGGCTGGCCGGCGGATACCTACACCTACGGCGGCGGCTTCATCTACCACCTGGATGGCGACCGCATCGCGGTAGGCTACGTCAGCGGCCTCGACTACAGCGACCCCAAGTACAAGCCGTGGGAAGCCTTCCAGCAGTGGAAGCACCACCCACTGGTCAAGCCACTGCTGGAAGACGGCAGCATCCTCTCCGCCGGCGCCCGCGCGATGACCACCGGCGGCTACCAGTCGCTGCCGAAAGTGGAGATGCCCGGCGCGCTGTTGATCGGCGACACCGCCGGATTGCTCAACGTGCCCAAGATCAAGGGCACCCACCAGGCGATCAAGAGCGGCATGCTCGCCGCCGAGCACCTGGCCAAAAAGCTGGACAGCGCCGGTTTCGACGCCGAATTGCGCGCCTCGGACGTGATGGCCGAGCTGAAGAAAGTACGCAACGTGAAACCCGGCTTCAAGAAAGGCCTGTGGTTCGGCATGTTCAACGCCGCCTGGGAAACCGCCACCGCCGGCCTGTCGCCGTGGACGCTGAAGAACAAGGCCGACTGGTCCAGCCTGCACAAGCTGGGCGAGTACGAAGAACCGAAGCGCGACTACGTCCCGCGCACCCTGCCCCCGCGCGATCGCCTGGCCGGTGTCTACTTCGCCGCCACCGAGCACGACGAGGATCAGCCGGTCCACCTGCACGTGGCCGACACCAACATCTGTGCCACGGTGTGCCTGGAGGAATACGACAACCCCTGCACCCGCTATTGCCCGGCCCAGGTCTACGAGATGGTCGACGACGCGAGCATGCCGCACGGCAAGCGATTGCAGATCAACGCCGCCAACTGCGTGCACTGCAAGACCTGCGACATCAAGGACCCGTACGAGATCATCACCTGGGTCACGCCCGAAGGTGGTTCGGGGCCGAATTACCAGAATTTGTGAATCGCACGTGTCGCTCCTACCGGGCTATCAGCAGGCCCATTGATTGCAGGCGTTGCAAAAGCGGCCCGCGCGGGACGGACTGCCAGAACATGTGAACTCGCGTGGCGATGCGGCAGCCGCTTGACGCAAACGTCGGCCGCTTGTTGCGTGGCGCGCACCATGCTGACACCAACGCATGATCAAGTCGTTTCAAAACAATGACTTACGCAGACTCTTCGAAACTGGTAGTACTGCTCGCATCCAGGCAAGTCACAGCAAAAGGCTACGAATGCAACTGGCCACCCTGGATACTGCACAGACGATCGACGATGTGGACTTGCCAGGCTTCGCGCTTCATCCACTCCACGGCGGGATGCGCGGTCGCTGGCTATCCCGGTCAATGGCAACTGGCGAATTACGTTCGAGTTCCAAGGCGGGAACGCTTACGTCTTGAATTATGAGGACTATCGCTAACGACTATGTACAACCCGCCCCATCCTGGCGAGTTCATCACGGACATCTACCTTGAGCCCATGGCATCAGTGGTCGTGAACTTGCGGCCAAGCTCGACGTAGCCGCTTCCACTCTCAGTCGTATCTAAAAGGGGTCGATTCGTATCACCCCGGAGATGGCGCTGCGTCTTTCCAAGGCGGTTGGCCGGACTCCCAAGAGCTGGCTTTTGCTGCAGGACAACCATGATCTTTGGGTTGCGCGGCAACACGTCGATCTGCAACGTGTATCCAAGCTTCCATTGGCGGTCGTCTGACGACGGCGCCCACAAGATGGCGATTTACCGAGCCACCGGATGACCCGCTTCGCCGTGGTGAAGCACCTCCGGCCCGGCCAGCCCGGGGCACCCGCAACCTGGTCGCCGTGTATCCGTCAGCCCCGAGAGGACAAATCGGACGGACCGGCGCCCCGGCGACCACGCACGCCATCCCACAGCCCGCGCAACATGCAGCGCAGGTTGCGCCAACGCGGCCCGATCAGCACGCCGAACAGCAGCAGCTTGACCAGCACACGCGGCAGGTCCTGCGCAATCCAGACACGCGGCGTGTGCGGCAACCGGTACAACAGCACCCGATTGCGCATCATGTAGTAAAGCCGCCCCGGCCCATGCACCACCACCTGCCCCAGCCCGAACGGCAGCGCGCGGCGGGCGTCACCCAGGCGATGATGCATCGTCGCCGCACACACCCCATGCAGCGTGCAGCCCTGCGCCTGCGCGCGGAAACCCCATTCCAGGTCGACATTGTCGATGAACAGCCCGGCATCCATCGGGCCGACCCGGTCGAGCACCTCCAGCGGGATCAGCATGCCCGAGCCGATCAGGAAATCGCAGGCGATGACCTGTGCGGGCTGTTCGCACCACAGCTTGCGGTTGAGCGGGAAACGCAGGCGCACGAATGGCGCGTCGCGATGCTCGCGCAAATCATGGAATCGCGGCCCCACGGCCGCCACCTGGCCGGCCGCCGACAAGGTGCGCAGTGCCTGCACGAGCGCGGCCACCATGTCCCCGCCGGGCTGACTGTCCTGATCGAGCAGCAGGATGTAACGATAGCCATGCGCCCTGGCCCACTCGATGCCGACGTTCTGCGCCGCCGCCAGGCCAACGTTGGTCGGCTGTGCGAGCAATGCGCCGCCGACGACATGCAACGTCGCCGCCACGGCCGGCTGCCAGCCGCCATCGCTTGCATTGTCGACCAGCACCACCGCTCCGACCTGCCTGGCCACGGAGTCGATCAAGCGGCCGATGGTGGTCGGATCGGGGTGGTAACTGACCACCACGGCGCATACCTCATGCCCCGGATGCTCAGTCATGGCGCAAGAAATCCCGCAAGATCGAGCGCATGCCCGTACCGTAGCGCCTGTACAAGCCCAGACGCGCCTCGTGCAGGATGGCCGGCGCACGTCGCCAGCGCGGCAGCCTTCCGATCGCCACGCGCCGCTCGAAATGTGCACGTTTGTGGGCGACTCGACGCGCGCAATCTGCGGCGCTGGTAAATCCGGCGCGTTCGAAGAATTGCTCCAGCGTCAGTAATCGCCTCGCCTCATCGGCCAGCAGACGAGCCCGCGGCATCAGCAAGTCACGCCATTTCATCAACAGCGTGCGCCGGCTTGCCCCAATCTGGTTCGCACCGTGCTGGCGATAATCGATCAACATGTCGTCGATGAAGTCGAGCCTACCTGAGGCCGCAGCCACCGCGGCGAGCCATTCGTCGTGGATCCACCCGGGCGCCACCGGCAAGGCCAGGTCGATCAGCCCACGGCGCAGCGCAGCCGTCGCCCCGGTCACGAAGCTTCGCCGCAGCACCACCTCGAATGCCGCGCCGGCATGGATTGCCTGCTTCTCCTGCGCGGTCAACTGCAACGCATCAAACATCGAACAATGCAGCGATACGCCCTGCGCATCCACCAGCCGCGCATTGCTGTGCAACAACAGCAGTCGCGGATCGGCCTCGAACGCCGCGACCATCCTCGCCAGCTTGGCCGGATGCCAGACATCGTCCTGGTCACACAGAAACAACAACTCACCGCGCGCGCGTCGCAAGCCCCCGCTGAAGTTCTCGACATAGCCCAGATTGTGCGGATTGCGGTGCAACCGCACCTCGACCCCGGACTCCCCGGCGCGCGCGGCAAATCGCCGCAGAATCTCCATCGTCGCGTCAGTCGAACCGTCGTCGCCGATCACGATTTCGTCGGGACGAAGGGTCTGCCCCAGCAGACTGTCCAACTGCGATTGCAGGTATGCCGCTCCGTTGTAAGTGCAGAGCACGATGGAAAGGCGAGGTCGGGTCATCGTCACTCAATGGCCATGAAAGGCACCGTAGGTCCGCAAGGCACCTGAAGCATCGAAGCCGGCACTCCACTATCCCCGCTCTCGTTTCAACACGGCACGGGTCGCGCCATGCCCACCAATGCCGCATCATAACGGCACAGCACATGGCACAAACGCACCATAGGACAACCCGGTCCACGGCCAGGAGGCTGTCGGGCCGTGATGGACGAGCCGGGAATGGGCTGCGCAAGGCCAGGCCACGCGGATTCACCGCCCAACGATGGGCAAGAAACGACCGATCCTGGACCGCACCGGCGGCTTCGCAGACCGGTCAACCATGGCCCCCCCGGCTTCCAGGCCCGACCGATCCGCTGACTCAGCTAGAATAGTCCGCTGTCAACATGCGAAATGCCTCATTTCGGACATCCTAGTTAGAAGGACTCATCGATGAAAATTCTGGTCGGCTACAAGCGCGTCGTGGACTTCAACGTGCGCATCCAGGTCAAGCCCGACGGCAGCGGCGTGGTGACCGAGGGCGTGAAGCTCTCCGCCAACCCTTTCGACGACATCGCGCTGGAAGAGGCGCTGCGCCTGCGCGAGAAAGGCGTTGCCGACGAAGTCGTGGTGGTCGGCATCGGCCCGGCCGACCTTACCGCGCATCTGCGCAACGGCCTGGCGATGGGGGCCAATCGGGCGATCCATGTCACTACCGCCGGCGCGGTCCAGCCGCTGACCGCCGCCTGCGTCTTCCTCAAGCTGATCGAGAAGGAGCAGCCGGGCCTGGTGATCCTGGGCAAGCAGGCGATCGACGACGACGCCAACCAGACCGGCCAGATGCTGGCCGCGCTGTGGGATCGGCCGCAGGCGACCTTCGCCGGCAAGGTGGAGATTGCCGACAACAAGGCCACGGTCAGCCGCGAAGTCGACGCCGGCCTGGAAGTGATCGAGACCGAGCTGCCGGCGGTGATCACCACCGACCTGCGCCTGAACGAACCGCGCTTCATCAAGCTGCCGGACATCATGAAGGCCAAGTCCAAGCCGATCGACGTGATCGAGTTCGACTCGCTCGGCGTGGCCGCCAACGACCAGCTGAAAGTCACCGGCTACGCGCCGCCGCCCAAGCGCAGCAAGGGCGTGATGGTCAAGGACGCCGCCGAGCTGGTCGCCGCCTTGAAGCAGAAAGGCTTGCTGTAAACCCACTCATTCCCTCTCCCGCCGGGAGAGGGTGGCCGAAGGCCGGGTGAGGGTACGGGCGAAGCACACATCACAGGTTTCCGAACCCTCTCCCCAACCCCTCTCCCGCCGGGAGAGGGGCTCCAAGAAAAGAGACAAGACATGAGCAAGATCCTGGTCATTGCCGAACATCTCGACGGCAAACTCAACCCTTCCACCGCGCGCGCCGTGAGCGCCGCCAGCGCAGTCAAGCCGGAGGCGATCGACGTGCTGGTGCTGTCCGACGCACCGGACGCGATTGCCGCCGACGCCGCGAAGATCGACGGCGTCAGCCGCGTGCTTGCCATCGCGCGGAGCGAAAACGCCCATGCACTGGCCGCCGTGCTGGCGCCGCAGATCGCCAAGGTCGCCGACGGCTACAGCCACGTCTTTGCGCCCTCCACCACCTTCGGCAAGGACGTCGCCCCGCGCGTCGCCGCCCTGCTCGACGTGGCCCAGGTCAGCGACGTGATGAGCGTGGAAGGCCCGCACACGTTCAAGCGCCCGATCTACGCCGGCAACGCGATCATTACGGTCGAGGCCGACCCCGCCCACACCGTCGTCGCCACCATCCGAACCGCGTCCTGGGCTGCCGCCGCCAGCGGCAGCAACAACGCGCCGGTCGAGGCGTTGACGATCGAGGCAAG
>JACDJC010000556.1_pt1 | contig 42590 bp, 34 predicted proteins | sample 7454191 | NCBI WGS metagenome assembly JACDJC01 (sample SAMN14253291, study PRJNA609438) | sludge metagenome | isolation source: sludge after 25d culture with pyrite and EDTA | collected 2018-12-20
AGCCCGGATCGCCTGTGAAGTGAGCGGTGCGGTAAGGCCGCCAGCAGCAGGAACCCACCGAGGTGAGTCAGTCCATGCGGGCTGAACGCGGTAGGAATCCCCTTCCTTTCCGTCCCTTGGACGGCTCGCATCAGCGAGAGGAGGGGGGAGGATGTCAAACGGTCCTGAGTGTCTCTCAGCTCAATCGCCAGGTTGCGCGGCTGCTCGAGGCGGGCATTCCGCGCCTGTGGGTGGCGGGCGAACTCTCCAATTTTTCGCGCGCGGCATCCGGGCACTGGTATTTTTCAATCAAGGACGAAGCGGCCGCAGTGCGCGCGGTCATGTTCCGCGGGCGTGCCCAGGCGGTCGGGTTTGTGCCCGAGGTGGGCGGGCGCTACGAGTTCCGGGCCCAGGTGTCGCTCTATGAGCCGCGCGGCGATTATCAGGTTCAGGTGGAGTCCATGCGTCCCGCCGGGCGGGGCGATCTGCATGAGGCCTTTCTGCGCCTGCGGGACAAGCTCACCCGCGAGGGCCTGATCGATGCGCAACGGCATCGTGCGCTGCCCGCCATGCCGCGTGCCGTGGGCGTGGTGACGTCCCTGGGTGCCGCCGCATTGCGGGACGTGCTCTCGGTCATGGCGCGCCGCGCCCCGCATGTGCGCGTCATCTTGTATCCGTCATCCGTCCAGGGTCGCGAGGCCGCAGCGCAACTGTGTGCCGCCCTGGATCTGGCCGCTGCGCGGGCGGAAGTCGATGTGTTGCTGCTCGTGCGCGGGGGCGGCAGCCTGGAAGATCTGTGGTGCTTCAACGACGAGGCGCTGGCGCGCCGCATCGCGGCCAGTCCGGTGCCGGTCGTCAGTGGCGTGGGGCACGAGACCGATTTCACCATTGCCGATTTCGTGGCCGATCTGCGTGCTCCCACACCCACGGCGGCCGCTGAACTGTGTTGTCCCGACCGGGCCCAGCTGCTGGCCCGGCTGCACCTGCTGGCGCAGCAACTGGCACGTGGCCAGAGACGGCTGCTGGAACGATCGGCCATTCGCCTGGACCGGGCGGCAGGCCAGCTCGTTTCCCCGGCGCAGCGGCTGCAGTTGCGCCGTCAGCGCCTGCAACTTGCGCTCCAGCGCCTGCAATCCGGAGTACAGCGCACCTTGCAGCTGCGCGCCCATCGGCTGGCTGCAAGCGCGGGCACGCTGGGGGCGCTGGACCCCCGCGGCGTGCTGGGGCGCGGCTACGCGATCGTGCGCGCTGCCGACGGGACCATCGTGAAAAATGCGTTAGACTTGAACATTACAGAGCACATCGATATTGAATTCGGCCAGGGTCGCGCTCAGGCCGAAGTCATCCGCACTCTCGCCCGTTCAACGTCTTTTTGAAGGAAATGTCATGGCTTTCACTCTGCCGCCGCTCCCCTACGAGATGGACGCGCTTGCGCCGCACATCTCGCGGGAAACGCTGGAATATCACTACGGCAAGCATCACCAGGCCTACGTCACCAATCTGAACAAGGCGGTCGAAGGCACGGAATTTGCCTCCATGAGCCTCGAGGACGTGATCCGCAAGTCCTCGGGCGGCATGTTCAACAACGCAGCCCAGGTCTGGAATCACACGTTCTACTGGCAAAGCCTGTCACCCAACGGTGGCGGCGAACCCGCTGGCGCCCTGCGCAAGGCCATCGAGGCCAAATGGGGTTCGGTCGATGCCTTCAAGACCGCGTTTTCGCAGTCCGCTGCGGGAAATTTCGGCTCGGGCTGGACCTGGCTGGTCAAGAAACCGGACGGCGCGCTGGACATTGTCAATACCAGCAATGCCGGCACGACGGTGAACACCGACGACAAGGCCCTGCTCACCTGTGAGGTCTGGGAACACGCCTACTATATCGATTATCGCAATGCCCGCCCGGAATACCTGAAGCACTTCTGGAATCTGGTGAACTGGGAATTCGCGGCCGGCAATCTGGGCTGATTTCCGGGCTGATTGCGCCTGTTGGCGCCACCCACCTGCCTGCACATTCGCGCAGGCAGGTGTTCATCCTTGCACTGACTACTGCACCGGATGCACCCGATGCATCCGGTCGCCCGTCTGCACACCCGCCTGCTTGAACCAGCTTTGCTGCATTTCCAGCGCCATGGTGATCGGTGCGGGCGGGCAGTGGGGTTCCAGGCTGCGCGGCTGCATGTCCTGGATGGCGATGATGCGCCCGGTCGCATCGATGAAGGCGATCGACAGCGGCAATGGCGTGTTCTTCATCCAGAAACAATACACGTCGGGCCGGCCCAGCACGAACAGCATGCCGCTGTCGGGTGCCAGCCGGGTGCGGTGCATCAGGCCCTGGCTCAAGGCCTCGGGGGTGTCGGCCAGTTCCGCACGGACCTGGTGTGTGCCCAGCAGCAACGTGACCTGGGGCAGGGGTTGCCCGGCGCTGGCTCCGGGGCCAGGCAGCATGGCGCACGCGAGCGCCACACACAGCGCGCTGGCAACGGCCTGCTTGCCTGCGCGATGGAATGATCCGTGGCCTGGCCCACCCGAGTTGCACGCTGAGGTGCATGGGCGGGTCGCGTGCAGCAGTGATGCATCCGCGCAACACTGGGTGGCGCCTGTGCGCCGCGCCAGCCGGTTTGTGCGTTTCAGCAACGCTTTCATTGCGGCAAGTGCGCGGCAGACAACAGGCGCAGGGCCTGTTGCAGGCCCTGCGTCGCGGTAAAATGACAAGTATGGATTCCTGCCGCCGTGCGGCGGATCAGCCAGCGGTAATATTCAGTGCCTGCTTGCCCTTCGGTCCCTGCGCGACATCGAAAACGACCTTCTGACCTTCTTTCAGGGTCTTGAAGCCGTTCATCTGGATGGAAGAAAAATGAGCGAAAAGGTCTTCACCCCCATTGTCCGGGGTGATGAAACCAAAGCCTTTGGCATCATTGAACCATTTGACTGTACCGGTCAATTTTTGTGTTTCTCCGGTGTTTTCGATGGATTCCGACATGCAAACTGCCTCTCGACTATAGTGTTGGGTTTGAACGATCCGGGTTGCCGAGAACTGTCGGCCTGCGGGACACACTGATCATGCTGAATACTGTGTCGTTCAGTCAACTATGGAAACCACTAGGTTCTGCGTTCTGTCACCAAGTTCACGCGCCCATGTCTGCCGAAATTCGCAATCAGCATGAACTGGTCCGCGAGGCGGTACCAACCCGATTGGCGCCTCCGCCCATGTATCAGGTGGTCTTGCTCAATGACGACTACACACCCATGGATTTTGTGGTGCTCGTGCTGCAGCAGGTCTTCCACAAGGGGGGGGCCGAGGCGGAGCGCATCATGCTGCAGGTCCACCACGAGGGCCGCGGCATCTGCGGCATTTACACCCGCGACATCGCCTCCACCCGGGTCGATGCCGTGCTGCGCATGGCCCATGCAGACCAGCATCCGCTGCAATGCCTGATGGAACCGGTCCCCGCGCCGTGAGTCTTTTCAGGCGCACTTTTCGGGCACTTTTCCGGCACAAGTACCCAGACTCGACCGAAGCCGTTATGATGGGGGGTTCTCCGACCTGTCGTGCAGCCTGCATCGGCGGGTAATCCCTGTGTCCCTTGGCCGCGAGCATGAGCAACGGCCCGCTGTTTTAGTCATAGAATAGAGACAACGGATTGGTTGATCCGCTCCGATATGCAATGGAGGAAGCGTGATTTCCGAAGAACTTGAAGTCAGCCTGCACATGGCGTTCGTCGAGGCGCGTGCCGCCCGACATGAATTCATCACCGTGGAGCACCTGCTGCTGTCCCTGCTGGACAATGCCTCGGCCGTCGAAGTCCTGCGCGCCTGTGCCGCCGACATCGAACTGCTGCGCCAGGACCTGCGCAAATTCATCGCTGAAAACACCCCGGTCTTCCCCGGCGATGGCGAGGTCGACACCCAGCCCACGCTGGGCTTTCAGCGCGTGATCCAGCGGGCCATCATGCATGTGTCCTCCAGCGGTTCGAACAAGACCGCCGTCACGGGGGCCAACGTGCTCGTTGCCATGTACGGGGAAAAGGATTCCCACGCGGTGTACTTCCTTGTGCAGCAGGGCGTCTCCCGCCTGGACGTGGTCAATTACCTGTCCCATGGCATCACCAAGGCCCAGGAAACGCCATCCGTCCCGGACAACCCCCGGCTGGAACCGCCGGCGGCCGATCCCAAATCGGAACAGCAGAAGTCCGCCCTCGAAACCTACGCCACCGATCTGAACGCCGAGGCCCTGAAGGGCCACATCGATCCCCTGATCGGGCGCGAGGCCGAAGTCGAGCGCGTCATCCAGGTGCTGTGCCGCCGGCGCAAGAACAACCCCTTGCTGGTCGGCGAGGCCGGTGTGGGCAAGACGGCCATCGCCGAGGGCCTGGCGTGGCGCATCACCCAGGGAGATGTCCCCGAGGTCCTGCACGAAACCCACGTTTATGCGCTGGACATGGGGGCCCTGCTGGCGGGCACCAAATATCGGGGCGATTTCGAACAGCGCCTGAAACTGGTGCTCAAGACCCTGAAGGACAACCGGCATGCGGTGCTCTTCATCGACGAGATCCACACCCTGATCGGGGCCGGATCGGCCTCGGGCGGCACGCTGGATGCGTCCAACCTGCTCAAGCCGGCGCTGTCGTCCGGGCACCTCAAATGCATCGGCGCCACCACCTATACGGAATACCGCGGCATTTTTGAAAAGGATCACGCCCTGGCGCGCCGTTTCCAGAAAATCGACATCCCGGAACCCTCGGTGGAACAGACCATCCGCATTCTGCGCGGCCTGAAGACACGCTTCGAGGCCCATCATCAGGTGCGTTATTCCGCAGCAGCCATCACGGCGGCAGCCGAGCTGGCGGCACGTCACATCAGCGACCGCTTCCTGCCCGACAAGGCCATCGACGTGATCGACGAGGCCGGCGCCGCGCAGCGCCTGCTGCCGAAATCCCGTCAGAAAAAGCTCATTGGCCGGGCGGAAATTCAGGCCACGGTGGCGCGCATTGCGCGCATTCCGCCGCAGAACGTTTCCTCCGACGACCGCAACAAGCTCGCCACCCTCGAGCGCGACCTGAAAGCCGTCGTGTTCGGGCAGGATCTGGCCATTTCTGCGCTGTCCGCCGCCATCAAGATGTCCCGCTCCGGCCTCGGGCGCCCCGACAAGCCCATCGGCTGCTTCCTGTTTTCGGGCCCCACCGGGGTGGGCAAGACCGAGGTCGCGCGCCAGCTGGCCTTTGTGCTGGGCATCGAACTGCTGCGCTTCGACATGTCGGAATACATGGAGCGCCATACGGTGTCGCGCCTGATCGGCGCACCACCGGGTTATGTCGGCTTTGACCAGGGCGGGCTTCTGACCGAGGCCATCACCAAGCAGCCGCACTGCGTGCTGCTGCTCGATGAAATCGAAAAGGCCCATCCGGATGTCTATAACATCTTGCTGCAGGTCATGGATCACGGCACCCTCACGGACAATAACGGGCGCAAGTCCGATTTCCGCAACGTCATCCTGATCATGACCACCAACGCGGGTGCCGATACCCTGAATCGCAACAGCATCGGTTTTGCGACGCTGCAGCGCACGGGCGACGAAATGGCCGAAATCAAGCGCCACTTCACCCCTGAATTCCGCAACCGCCTGGATGCCATCATCGGCTTTGCTTCGCTGCCGCGCGACATCATCCTGCAGGTCGTGGACAAATTCCTCATGCAACTCGAGGACCAGCTCCATGAAAAGCATGTCGACGTGCTCTTCACGCCGGCTCTGCGGGAATATCTGGCACGCACCGGGTTCGATCCGACCATGGGCGCGCGACCCATGCAGCGCCTGATCCAGGACACCATCCGCCGCGCGCTGGCCGACGAATTGCTGTTCGGGCGGCTGACGCACGGCGGACGGGTCGAGGTCGACCTGGATGCCCAGTGCCAGGTGGTGCTGATATTCCCTGATGGCACCGCCGGGTCGGGTTCCGTGCCGGCACCCTCGCATCCCGAGCCCGAGCTCGTGGATTGATGCCGCACGGGCCCCTGATTGCCTGTCCGCATTGCGACACACTGCATGAACGGACCGATCCGGGCGCTCGCGGTCAGGCCTTGTGTCGCTGCTGCGGCACCGTGCTGTATCGCCGCGGCCTGCTGAGCCTCACGCAATGGGTGGCACTGGCCTGGACGGCCCTGATTGCGTTTGCCCTGGCCCAGGGCTTCCCCATCGCGCACCTGTCGATACAGGGCATGGACCTCGACCTGACGTTCTGGGGGGCACTGCGCCTGTGCTGGGACCGCGGCTACTACACGGTGTCCATCCTGACCGGCCTGGTCGGTTTCTGGTTCCCGCTGATTCAGATCACCTTGACGCTGTGGGTGATGCAGGCCATTGCGGCGCGGCGCCTGCCGCCGGATCTGGCCTGGACGCTGCGCCTGCTTGCGCGCCTGGCGCCCTGGTCGATGGCGCCGGTGCTGGTGCTGGCGATCCTGATCGCCATCGTCAAGCTGGCCGGCATGGTGCACTTGCAGGTCGGCCCGGGCCTGCCGGCATTTTTTGCCCTGAGCTTTCTGCATGCCGGGCTTTCGCGCTGGGATGCGCATGCGCTCTGGCGCCATGCCGAAGATGCCGGCATGGTGCAGCCGTCCGGCGCTCAGGGAGCCGGGGTGGTCTGCGAGACCTGTGCCTGCGTGCAGCCACCGTCGCCTTCGGGGCGTTGTCTGCGCTGCCACGCCCCGGTCCATCGGCGCCATGAGGCCCATGAGGGCCGGGTATGGGCGCTCTTGGTGGCGGCCACCATTTTCTACATTCCTGCCAACACCCTGCCCATCATGCGGGTGCGGTCGCTGCTGGGTGATAGTGATCACACGATTCTGGGCGGCGTGATCGAGCTGTGGCGCCTGGGTTCCTGGGATCTGGCGCTCATCGTCTTTGTGGCCAGCGTGATGGTCCCGGTCACCAAGCTGCTGGCGCTGATCTTTCTGTTGTTGCGTACGCGTCCTCTGGGTGCCCGGATCCAGCGCCAGCGCACGCGCCTGTATTCCGTGGTCGAATTCATTGGTCAATGGTCGATGCTCGACGTCTTCGTCGTGGTGCTGATGACGGCCATGGCCAATTTTCCGGGGCTCATGCAGATCAACGTGGGCCCGGCAGCCTGGAATTTCGGCGCCGTGGTGGTCCTCACGATGTGGGCGGCCATGTGCTTTGACCCGCGCCGTGGCTGGGATATGCTGCGGGCTGTGCACATGGGAATGGAAAACGATGACGGGTGACGACGACCACTCGGCGCAGCAGCCAGGCGCACCGCAGGCGCCGGGGGCACGGGCAGCGCCCGAGCCCCCGGCGTCGGCGCGTCAGTCGCAGGACCCCCTGGCGCCGCTCATCCGGCCGGGGCGCTCGCTGCGCTGGTCCTGGGTCTGGCTGGTGCCGTTGCTGGCGTTGCTGGTGGGGTTGTCGCTGCTGGCGTCCGTGTGGGTGCGCACGGGCCCCGTGATCACCATCAGCTTCCCCTCGGGCTATGGGCTCGAGGCCGGCCAGACCAAGCTGCGCTATCGCGACGTGGCGGTGGGGATGGTCAAGGACATACGCGTGGCCGATGATCGCCAGCGCGTGCTGGTCGATGTCCAGCTCAATCGCGAGGGAGCGCAGTACCTCACGCGTGAGGGGGCGAAATTCTGGGTGGTGCGCCCGCAGGTCAGCGTGGCGGGCGTCACGGGGCTCGACACGCTGCTTTCGGGCGTTTATCTGGGCGTGGATGCACCGACCACGCCGCCGGAGGGCGAACCGGTTTACTACTTCAAGGGGCTGGAAAACCCCCCCGAGATCCTGAGCGGTCAAGTGGGTTCACGCTATCTGCTGCACACCGGTTCCGTGGGGTCGCTGTCGGTCGGGTCGCGCGTCTACTACCGGCGCATCGAGGTGGGGCGCATCGTCAGCATTGTCATGGCACCCGACGGGCGTTCCGTGGATCTGCAGATCTTCGTGCGGGCGCCCTACGATCGCTATGTCACGCGCAACACGCGCTTCTGGAGCGACAGCGGCCTGGACATGTCGATCTCGCCCGATGGCGTGCAGGTGCACACCAGCGGCCTGTCCGCCATCATCAATGGCGGGGTGGCCTTTGCCCAGGCCGATGAATCCAGCACCTATGACGGCCCGATCGACACGACGCCGGTGGCTGCCGGTTCCTCGTTCACGCTGTTTGCCACCCGCGACGCCGCGCTGGCGGATCCGGACGGCCCGCCCGTGCCGATCGAGCTGCGTTTTGACCAGTCCGTGCGCGGCCTGCGCGTCGGCGCGGGGGTCGATTTCCGCGGCCTGACGATCGGCAAGGTCGTGGACATCGATCTGGAATTCGATGAGCAGCGCAAGCGCTTTTTCGCGCGGGTTCGCGCCCGGATCTTCCCCATGCGCTTCAGCGAAGCTTATCGGGAACTGGTCGTATCGCGCGAGGGCAAAATGGGCAATGCGCTGCTCAAGCCGCTGGTCGAGCGCGGGCTGCGCGCCCAGTTGCGCACCGCCAGCCTGCTCACGGGCCAGCAGTACGTGGCGCTGGATTTCTTTCCAGAGGATGAGCGTGGCAAATCGGTCCAACTGGGCGGGTCGGATGCCATGGGTTATCTGATCCCGACCGTGCCGGGGGACTTTGATCGCCTGCAGCGCCAGGTCGGCAATATCGTCACCAAACTGGACAAGGTCCCCCTCGACGCCATTGGCAATGATCTGCAGGACAGCCTGAAGGCCCTGAACCGGTTGCTGGCCCACGTCGATACCCGGCTGACCCCACAGGCCAGCCAAGTGCTCGTCTCGGCGCGCCGTTCCCTGGATCAGCTGGGGGCCGTGCTGGGGCCGGACGCGCCCCTGGTGGGCAGTCTGCAGTCCACGCTGCGCGAGCTCGATCAGGCCGTCCAGGCGCTGCGCCTGCTGGCCGATTCGCTGCAGGCGCATCCCGAAACGCTGTTGCGCGGGCACGCACCCGATCGCCTGCGCTGATCAGGAGCGACCCATCAACATGACACCAGACCATCCGTACGACAGCATCCGGGCCGCAGATCCGCTGCCAGGGCAGGCACGACGCTGCGATCGGGTGATTTCGACACGAAAGGTTCCGCCGGACCTTTCTTGCGCGGGCGCCCGCGCCGATGGGAACCCGTCAAGGCGCGCTCGCGAGTTTCTTGCCGGGGCGCTGCTGGTGCTTTTGGGTGCCTGCGCCAGCCCGCCGGGCCGCTACTACAGCCTGATGCCGCTGCCGGCCCCGGCAGTGGCTGCGGCGGGTGCGGCAGGAGCGGCAGGAGCGGCAGGAGCAGAAGGAGCGGCCGGAGCGGCAGGAGCAGAAGGAGCGGCCGGAGCGGCAGGAGCGGCAGGAGCGGCAAGTGCGGCGGATTATGGCTTGCGCCTGAGCGTGCTGCAGGTGCCTGCCGAGGCGGACCGGCCGCAACTCGTGGTGCGTGATCCTGCCAGCGAGCCGGCGGTGCAGGTGCTCAACGGTTCACTCTGGGCAGCGCCACTGGCGTCTCAGGTGCAGGCGATGCTGGCGACCGAGGTATCCCGCCGCCTCGGCGTGCCGGATCTGCAACGCCTGCCCGGCACGACAGAGCGACCGGCACGGCGCATCGATGTCCGGCTGACACGCTTTGACATGATCTGGCAGCAGGGCGTGGATCTGGCAGCGGTCTGGACGGACCAGGGCCCGGGTGCTTCCGCGGCACGGGTCTGCCAGGCGCAGATTCGTCTGGGCGTCACTGCGGCGGGTGTGGCGCAGCTCGTGGATGCCCAGCGCGAGGCGCTGCATCGCCTGGCCTTCCTGATGGCCCGGACGCCGCCAGGTTCACCGACCGGTTCGCCTGACGATCGGGGTGTCACGACATTTGGTTGCACCTAGAGCTTTTTGGGGTTAACCATAATGGCACACTTGGGTACAACCTTCTAGTATCATCCCCTATGAGTGCCGGCCGGTGAACCGGCACCGGCTGCTGTCTATTGCGGGATATCTCCATGGCTACCGTTACCCTGGGTGTGAAGATCGATGAGGCCTTGCGTGAACGCTTGCGCCAGCTGGCGGAGTCTTTGGGATGCACACCCCACTGGCTGCACAAGCAGGCCTTGCTGACATATGTCGAGGCCCTGGAGCGCGGGCAGTTGCCCGCCGACATCGATCAGCGGCTGGAAGCCGAGCCGGTCGTGCTGCCGCCCGACACGGATGTGCTCTCGCCTTTTCACGAATTTGCCCAGGAAATCCAGCCGCAGTCCGTGCTGCGTGCCGCCATCACGGCAGCCTGGCGGCGGCCGGAACCGGAATGTGTGGCGATGCTGCTGGATCTGGCCGAGGCGTCCCGGCCCGACCAGGTCGATGCCCTGGCGCGGCGTCTGGTCCAGACCCTGCGCGACAAGCGCAAGGGCGGTGGTGTGGAAGGCCTGATCCAGGAGTTTTCCCTCTCCAGCCAGGAGGGCGTGGCCCTCATGTGCCTGGCCGAAGCGCTGTTGCGCATTCCCGACCAGGCCACGCGCGACGCCCTGATCCGCGACAAGATCAGCCAGGGAGACTGGCGCGCGCACGTCGGGGAATCCACGTCCCTGTTCGTCAATGCGGCCACCTGGGGGCTGCTGGTGACCGGCAAGCTGATCGGCGTCAACAGTGAACAGAATCTGTCGCAGGCGCTCACGCGGCTGATCGCCAAGGGCGGCGAACCGCTGATCCGGCGCGGCGTGAACATGGCCATGCGCCTGATGGGCGAACAGTTCGTGACCGGCCAGACCATTTCCGCCGCCCTGGCCAACAGCCGCAAATTCGAGGAAATCGGCTTTCGCTATTCCTACGACATGTTGGGCGAGGCCGCCACCACGGCGGCGGATTCGGCGCGCTACCATCAGGCTTACGAACAGGCCATCCATGCCATCGGCAAGGCCTCTCAGGGGCGCGGCATTTACGAAGGCCCGGGCATTTCCATCAAGCTCTCGGCCCTGCACCCACGCTATGCACGCGCCCAGCGCGACCGCATCATGGACGAACTGCTGCCGCGCATGATCGAACTGGCCGTGCTGGCGCGCCACTACGACATCGGCCTGAACATCGATGCCGAGGAAGCCGATCGCCTGGAATTGTCGCTGGACCTGCTCGAGGCCATGTGCTTTGAAGAGCGCCTGCGCGGCTGGAACGGCATTGGTTTCGTCATCCAGGCCTATCAGAAGCGTGCCCCCTTCGTGATCGATTTCGTCATCGATCTGGCGCGGCGCAGCAAGCACCGGCTGATGGTTCGCCTGGTCAAGGGCGCCTACTGGGATTCCGAGATCAAGCGCGCCCAGGTCGATGGGCTCGAGGGCTACCCCGTCTACACGCGCAAGGTCCACACCGACGTGTCCTATCTGGCCTGCGCGCACAAGCTGCTGTCGGCGCCCGAGGCCGTGTTTCCGCAATTCGCCACGCACAACGCCCAGACGCTGGCCTCGATCTATCACATGGCGGGGGAAAATTACTACCCCGGCCAGTATGAATTCCAGTGCCTGCACGGCATGGGTGAACCCCTGTACGAGGAAGTCGTGGGGCCGTTGGCCAAGGGCCGCCTGAACCGGCCCTGCCGCATCTACGCGCCCGTGGGCACGCACGAGACCCTGCTGGCCTATCTGGTGCGTCGCCTGCTCGAAAACGGTGCCAATACGTCCTTCGTCAACCAGATCGGCGATCACGACGTACCCATCGGCACGCTGGTGGGCGATCCGGTCCGGAAGGCACGCGCCATCCAGCCGCTGGGCGCACCGCACGAACGCATTCCCCTGCCACGCGACCTCTATCGGGCGCACGAGGATCGCCTGAATTCGTACGGGCTGGACCTGAGCAACGAGCAGCGTCTGGGCTCGCTGGCCGCTGCCTTGCTGGGCAGTGCCGGCGACTCCTGGCAGGCGTCGCCCCCGGGGCCGTGGCACGCCGATCGGGCGCAGCCCGTGCTGAACCCCGCAGACCGACGCGACGTGGTCGGCCAGGTGGTCGAGGCCGACGAGGCCGATGTGCAGGCTGCATTGCGGCGGGCCGAATATGCCGCACCGATCTGGCAATCCACACCGGTTGCCGAACGCGCCCAGTGCCTGCGCCTGGCAGCCCAGCTGATGGAAGACGAAATGCAGACGGCCATCGGCCTGATCGTGCGCGAGGCCGGCAAATCCTATCCCAATGCCATCTCGGAAGTCCGCGAGGCCGTGGATTTCCTGCGCTATTACGCCGCCCGCATCGAGCAGGAATTTTCCAACGACACGCACCGGCCGCTGGGTCCGATCCTGTGCATCAGTCCCTGGAATTTTCCGCTGGCCATTTTCACGGGCCAGGTCAGTGCGGCCCTGGCGGCGGGCAACGTGGTGCTGGCCAAGCCGGCCGAGCAGACCAGCCTGATCGCGGCCTACGGCGTGTCGGTGCTGCACCGGGCGGGTGTGCCGGCCGATGCCGTGCAACTGTTGCCCGGGCGGGGTGAAACGGTCGGCGCGGCGCTGGTTGCCAGCCCCGCCGTGCGCGGTGTCCTGTTCACGGGTTCCACCGAGGTCGCCAAACTGATTGCAGCCACCCTGGCCGAGCGCCTGGATGGTGCCGGGCACCCGGTACCGCTGATCGCCGAGACGGGGGGCCAGAATGCCCTGATCGTCGACTCTTCCGCACTGACCGAGCAGGTCGTGTACGACGTGCTCAGCTCCGCCTTCGATTCGGCGGGCCAGCGCTGTTCGGCCCTGCGTGTGCTGTGCGTGCAGGAAGACTGTGCGGACCGCACCCTGACCATGCTGCGCGGCGCCATGGAGGAATTGCGCGTGGGGCGCCCGATGCTCCTGTCCACGGACATCGGCCCGGTGATCGACGCCGAGGCCCAGGGCGTCATCGAGCGCCACGTCGGGGCCATGCAGTCGGCTGGCCATGCAGTCAACCGCCCGGCACTGGACGAACAGCAGACACGCCACGGGACGTTCGTGGCGCCGACCCTGATCGAAATCTCTGATATCGCAGAACTCGAACGCGAGGTCTTTGGCCCGGTGCTGCACGTGTTGCGCTATCGGCGCAACGATCTGGATGCCGTGATCGACGCCATCAATGCGCGTGGCTATGGCCTGACGTTCGGCGTGCACACGCGGCTGGATGAAACCGTGCGGCACGTGACCGGGCGCATCCGCGTGGGCAACATTTACGTCAATCGCAATATCGTGGGGGCCACCGTCGGCGTGCAGCCCTTTGGTGGCGAGGGTCTGTCGGGTACCGGGCCGAAGGCGGGCGGCCCGCTGTATCTGCATCGCCTGCTGGCGACCGCTCCGGCGCATGCGCCGCAGGGGCTGCTTGCGCGGGGCGGGCAGCCGCTGGATCTGCCCGGCCCCACGGGCGAGACCAACCAGTACTACCTGAAGCCGCGCGGAACGGTGCTTTGCCGTGCCGTCAGCGCCAGAGGTGCGCAGGCCCAGCTGGATGCCTGCGAGCACACCGGCAATGACATGCTCTGGGTGGACTCACCGGAAATCCGGGCCTTCCATCAGGCGCGCGATGCGGGCAGCGCCGTGCGTTGGGTGACCGCCGATGGCGTGGACGCAGCCGACTTTCAGGCCGTCCTGTTCGAGGGTGACAGCGATGATCTGTTGGCGCTCAATCGTTCCGTGGCGGCACGACCGGGCCCGATCGTGCCGGTGCTGGCGCGCCGCCCGCACGAATTGTCGGCAGGCATCGCGTATCCCCTCGAGATGCTGGTGCGCGAAGTGTCCGTCTGCATCAACACGGCGGCCGCCGGCGGCAACGCCACCCTCATGATGGTTGGATGAGCCCGGACACGGAATAGTCCCTGCGGACTATTCCGTGCCTGGCGAATCGGAGCGGCCTGCAGGCCGCCTCAGCCGTGCCCCAGGTAGGCTGCCTGGATTTCAGGGCTGGCGAGCAGTTCCCGGGCGGGCCCCTCGTGGGACAGCCGGCCGACTTCCAGCACGTAGCCGCGATCGGCCAGCTTCAGCGCCATGCGCGCATTCTGCTCGACAATCAGGATCGTCACCCCGGTGGCACGGACCTCGCGCAGAACCTGGAAAATGTTGCGCACGATGATGGGCGCCAGCCCCAGGCTGGGTTCGTCCAGCAGCAGCAGCCTGGGCCGGGTGACCAGTGCCCTGCCGATGGCCAGCATCTGCTGTTCGCCGCCGGACAGGGTGCCCGCCAGCTGGGCGCGCCGTTCGTGCAGCCGGGGGAAAATCTTGTAGACGTTGTCGCAGCTTTCGTTGATTTCCGCGGGGGGCCGGGTGAAGCCGCCCAGGCGCAGATTTTCTGCGACCGAGAGCGTGCCGAACACGCGCCGGCCCTCGGGCGACTGGCCGATGCCCAGGCGCACGATCTTGTCCGCCCCCATGCGGGTGATGTCGTGGCCATCAAAGGTGATCTTGCCGCTCAGGGGCGTGATCAGCCCGCTGAGCGTGCGCATCAGAGTGGTCTTGCCGGCGCCGTTGGCGCCCAGAATGGCCACGACCTCGCGTTCGGCCACTTGCAGCGAGATGCCCTTGAGCGCCTGGATGTGGCCGTAGTTGACGCGCAGGTCTTCGATTTCGAGCAAATGGGTCATGAGTTGGCTCGCTCTTCCTGTACGGCGTTCATGAGGGGGTCATCCTCGTCGTCATCCTGGCCCAGGTAGGCCTCGATCACCAGCGGATTGGTGCGGATGGCGTCGGGAACGCCTTCAGCGATTTTCTTGCCGAAGTTGATCACGACGATGGAGTCGGTGACATTCATCACGACGCTCATGTCGTGTTCCACCAGGATCACGGTGATGCCGGTGTCCCGGATGGCGCGGATCGTGTCATTCAGCGCGGACGATTCGAGCTCGTTCAGGCCGGCAGCCGGTTCATCCAGGATGATGAGCTCGGGCTCGGCCACCAGCGTGCGGGCCATTTCGACGCGCCGCTGGACGCCGTAGGGCAGAGACGTGGCGATTTCATGGGCCACATCGGCCAGGTCGAGCCGTTGCAGCACGGCTGTCGCCCGCTCGACCAGAGCCTGCTCCTCGCGCCGCTGGGCGGGGGTGTTCAGCAGGCCCTGCCACCAGGTCTGGTGCATTTGCAGATGCAGGCCGGCGATCACGTTTTCCAGCACGGTCATGTCGGAAAACAGCCGGATGGTCTGAAACGTGCGGCGGATGCCGGCCTTGGCGACCCGATGTGGTGCCAGCCCGGTGATGTCCTTGCCATGCCAGCGAATGTGCCCGTCAGTGGGCTTGTAGACCCCGGTGATCATGTTGAACACGGTGGTCTTGCCCGCTCCGTTGGGACCGATCAGGCCGACGATCTCGCCGCGGTGCACGCGAAAACTCAGGTCGTCGACGGCGCGCAGGCCGCCGAAACTGATGCCGATGCCATCCAGTTCCAGCAGGGTTTCCGCCTCAGTGGCCGGTGAGGAAGTGGCGGTGGACGATGTCATAAGGCCCCCTTGCGCGCCGGCCAGATGCCCTGCGGCCGAAGCACCATGACCAGAATCATGGCGATGCCGAAGACCAGGTAGCGGTATTGCGCCAGGTCGGTGAAAATTTGCGGCACCACGAACATCATGGCCGTGCCGAGCAGCACGCCGGGCACGGACGCCTGGCCACCCACCAGCACGATTGCAAACAGCACGACGGAATCCGTGAACTGGAAGGAGCCCGGACTGACGGCGGACAGCTGCATGGCAAACAGGGTGCCGGCAAGGCCCGCGATGCCCGCGGCCAGCGCGAAGGCCGCGACCTTGTAGCGCTGCGCGTCGACCCCCAGGGTGGTGGCGGCCAGCTGATCGTACTTGATGTAGCGGAAGGTGCGCCCCAGCGACGAGCGGTCCAGATTGCGCATGATCCACAGGATCACGGCCAGCACGACCCAGTTCAGGTAGAAGAGTTCGCTTTGCGAGCCGAACATGTGCCCGAACAGTGTCGGGCCGCTGACCCCGAACAGGCCGTCGGCTCCACCGGTCAGGCCAAAGAGGTTGTTCTTCATCGCCAGCACGAAGATTGCATTGAAGCCGATGGTCACCACCAGCAGATAGTCGCCGCGCAGCTTGACGATGGGGGCCGACAGGATCGCCCCCAGCGCCGCCGACAGCACGATGGCCACCGGCACCGTCCACAGGATCGGCCAGTTGAACGTCAGTGAGAGGATTGCGCTGGTGTAGGCGCCGATGCCGAAAAAGACCGCATGGCCCATGTCGTACATGCCGGCACGCCCCAGCACGATGTCCTGCGACAGGGCCACGATGGCGTAGATGGCGAAGATGCCGCCGATCGTGATCCAGGCGGGCGAGAGCAGCGTCGGGACCAGCAGGCCCACGCCCCACAGAAGCGGACCCAGGAGGCGCAGCAGACGCGTGGTGGTGGAGGGCCCGGGGGCTGTTGTGGCCGCGGCAGCGGCCGGCTCCGGGCCTTGATTCACGTTGTTTTCCATGGCTTACACCTTTTCCGCAACCCGTTCACCCAGCAGGCCCGAGGGCCGCACCAGCAGGATCGCGATCAGCAGCGCGAACGTGATGGCGTCCTGCCAGGAGCTGGAGACATAGCCGGCAGCGAATGCATTGAACAAGCCCAGCACCAGGCCCCCGAGCATGGCGCCCGGGATGTTGCCGATGCCGCCGATGATGGCCGCGATGAAGGCGCTGAGCCCATAGGACCAGCCCATGGTGAAATAGGTCTGGCGGTAGTACAGCCCGATGAACAGCCCGCCGACTGCGCCCAGAACCGGCCCGATGATGAAGACCAGGGCGATGACGCGGTCCACATTGATGCCCATCAGGCGTGCGGCGTCCTTGTCGATGGCCGCGGCGCGGATGGCCGTGCCCAGGCGGGTGTGGTGCACGAAGAAGTACAGGGCTGCCATGAGGACGAACGCCCCTACGATGATCAGCAGTTGCACGAAGCTGAGGTACGCGCCGCCGATCTGCCAGGTGATGTTGGGCAGCAGGTCGCTGGGGAAGACCTGGACGTTCGGCCCCCAGATCAGCATGATGCCGTTTTCGATCAGCATCGAGGCACCGAGCGCCGAGACCACCGCCGAGAGCCGGTGCGCATTGCGCAATGGCTTGTAGGCGAATTGGTCGAGCAGCAGGCCCGCCACGGCGACCACGATCATGGCAATGATGAAGGCCAGTACCAGAAGGACCGGCGTGGACAGACCGCCGAAGGCGCCCGAGGTCAGGGTCGTCAGGCCGATGAAGGCGCCCAGGATGCACAGGTCGCCGTGCGCGAAGTTGATCAGCTTCAGCACCCCGTAGACCATCGTGTAGCCCAGCGCGATCAGCGCGTAAATGCCGCCGACGGTCACGCCGTTGATGAATTGCTGGAGAATGAAGTCCATCGATCGAGTCCCCAAGAGAGCTGCAGACCGGCCCCTGCAGGCAGCCCGGACTGAGTCGGAGCGGGGGCGCCCCACTGCCGTGGGAGCGGGGCGCCGCGTTTCGGCGGGTTTATTCCGTCGGGTAGATCGTCTTGTAGCTGCCGTCTGCCTGGACTTCGAAGGCCGACATCGGGCTGCCGATGCGTTCGCCCTTTGCATCCCAGGTGAAGGGGCCGGTGACGCCGGTGAAGGGCTCCTTCATGTCGTGCAGCCAGGGGATGAGCTTGGCGGTGTCTGTGCTCTGGGTGCTCTTGATGGCGGCAAAGACGGCGCGCAGACCATCCGCGTTGGTGAAGGTGTAGATGCTGGGTGGGGGTGAACCGAAGGCCTGGATGTAGTCGGCCAGGAATTTCTTGGCTTCCGGGTAGGGCAGGTTCTCGGGGGAGGGCACGTTGATGATGACGGCGCCCGCGGCGGCGTTGCCGGCGATCTTGGCAAAGGCCTCGTTCTGGTTGGCGTCACCGCCGACGAAGACGGCGTTCATGCCCAGTTGCTTCATCTGTGCGCGGATCAGGCCGCCATCGGTGTAGTAGCCCGAGAAGAACAGCACGTCCGGGTTCTTGGATTTCAGCTTGGTCAGCACGGCGCTGTAATCCTGGGTGCCGGCATTGATGAAGTCTTCGGCAACGAGGTTGCCGCCGGCCTTCTTGATGGCTGCGATGGTGGCCTTGGCCAGGCCGGTGGCGTAGCTGGAGTGGTCGCTGAGGACGGCGATGCGCTGGTATTTCTTGATGTTGACGAAATAGTTGGCGGCGAAATCCGCCTCGTCGCTGTTGGGCGGCGCATTGCGAAAGAAGGTCTTCCAGCCCTTCTGGGTCAATTCATCGCTGGTGCCATCCGAGGTCTGAATCACGTTCGCAGCGGAATAGATGGGGGCTGCGGCCAGCGCGGCACCGCTCGTGTAGGTGCCGATCACGGCGATGACGCCGTCATTGACCAGTTTGCGCGCGCAGATGGCGGCCTGGGCGGCCTTGCCCTCGTCGTCGCACACGGTCACCTGGATCTGGCGGCCCAGCAGTCCGCCGGCTGCATTCTGCTGCTTGACCAGCAGCCGGACACCATTTTCGATCCCCTGGCCTTCGGCCGCATATTCCCCGGTAATGGGGGCCTGCACGCCGATCTTGATGGGACCATCGGCGGCTGCTGCCGTGCCCATGCCCAGCAGTGCCAGCGAGACTGCGGCAGCCAGCGTGGAAAGTTTTGTCAAGTTGCTCATTTCTGGATTCTCCTTGTCTGACAGATCCAATGACGACTTTGAAAAGGTGAGCCATGGTGCGCCATGAAAGTCCTTCCGGAAGGCCATTTGGCGCTTGCCTTCGTGGAAGGACGGGGTTGCCCCGAGGGAATGCCAGGGTATGGCAAGACCCGAGGCCCTGATCGGCAGTTAACCGAACGGTTTCTGGTCAGCTTGAAGGTGCAACCCAAGGGGCAAACCAGAAATGTCAGCGCAGTATAACCATGTGAAAACCGTGAGTACAACCCGGGGTAATACTAATCTGGTATAAACCCTTACTGTCCTTGGAAACTGCGGGCATTCAGTGTCGGCCCGTGCTGCCGAAACCGCCTTCGCCGCGTTCGGTGGCGGTGTCGAAGGCCTCCACCAGACGCAGATCCACCTGCACCACGGGCTGGAACAGAAGCTGCGCGATGCGTTCGCCAGGCTGGATTTCGTAGGCCGTGTCGCCGTCATTGGCCAGCAGCACGAGGATTTCACCATGGTAGTCGGCATCGATCACGCCGATTCCCTGGGCCACGCGGATGCCATGGCGCAGCGACAGGCCCGAGCGCGAGGCCACGATCGCGACCAGCCCCGGATCCATCATGTTCAGGGCCAGGCCCGTGGGTACGGGACAGCGCTCGCCGGCTTGCAGGATCTGCGGGCTGGCCAGGCAGGCGCGCAGGTCCAGCGCGGCCGAGCCGCTGGTGGCGTAATCGGGCAGGGGGATGGTGGTGCCCAGCAAAGGGTTCACGATGCGGGCCTGGATGAGTCGTCGGTGCATGAGGAGTCCGGAGGAGGGTCTGCGAGGCAATCCGGCAGACGGTCTGGAAAGCGATCGGCGGCAAGCAATCCGGAGCGGGTCCCGAAAGCGATCCGGAAGGAATCAGTGGGGCATGTTGCGGGCGATCCACGCGATCAGCTGGCGGGCGGCCTGCAATTTGGGCTGCAGCAGCAGCGGATGGGCGCCCGCCGCGTCGAAGATCACCAGTTCCGTGTCCTCGGCCTCCATGGCCTGCTGCGCCAGATTGCCGACGATCACGGGCACGCCCTTGTGCTGCCGTTTGGCCTGGGCGTGTTCGTGCAGGTGATCGGTCTCGGCGGCAAAACCGACGCACCAGGGGCCTGCAGGCAGGGCCGCGACCTCCGCCAGAATGTCGGGGTTCTGGATGAACTGCAGGTCGGGCGGCGCGCCATCGGCCTGCTTTTTCAGCTTGATGTCCGACGGGTTGGCGATGCCCCAATCGGCCACGGCGGCTACGGCAATGAACAGGTCCGCTTGCGCGACCTGCGTCATGACGGCTGCGTGCATGGCGGCCGCACTGTCGACGTCGATGCGAATGACGCCGTCAGGGCAGGGCAGCGCCGTCGGCCCGGATACCAGGGTGACTTCGGCTCCGGCTTCGGCGGCAGCGCGCGCCAGCGCGTAGCCCATGCGTCCCGAGGAGCGGTTGGTGAGGATGCGCACCGGATCGATGGCTTCGCTGGTGGGGCCGGCGGTGAGCAGCACGCGGCGACCCGCCAGCACCTTGGGCTGAAAGTGGGCAATCAGGGCGCGCAGGATCTGGTCGGGCTCCATCATGCGTCCGGAGCCCGATTCGCCGCAGGCCTGACTGCCCTCGTCCGGGCCGATCAGGACCACGCCATCGGCCTGCAGACGGGCCGCGTTGCGCTGGGTGGCCGGGTGGGTCCACATTTCGTGATTCATGGCGGGCGCGACCAGCAGCGGCACCGCGCCGCGCGCCACGCAGAGCGTGGCCAGCAGGTCGTCGGCCAGGCCGTGGGCCAGTTTCGCCATGAAATCCGTGCTGGCGGGCACGATCAGGACGGCGTCGGCCCCGCGGCTCAGGTTGATGTGCGCCATGGCGTTGTCCATGCGCGTATCCCAGCCATCCAGCCAGACGGGACGCCCCGACAGGGCCTGCATTGTGGCCGGGGTGATGAAGCGGGTGGCTGCCGCGGTCATGACCACGTCCACGGTCGCGCCTTCGTCCTGCATGCGGCGCAGCAGTTGCGCCGATTTGTAGCAGGCGATGCCGCCCGTCAAGCCCAGGATGATGCGTTTGCCCGTCAGATCCGCCATGGCAAGACCCCTTTCAGGATGGGCGCGCGCGTCGCGCGCGCAGGATTTCGTCCAGGATCAGCAGCCCGGCGCCGCAGGTGATGGCGATGTCGGCGACGTTGAATGCCGGGAAATACCAGTCCCGCCAGTAGAACAACAGAAAATCGACCACATGTCCATGCTGCAGGCGATCCAGCGCGTTGCCCAGGGCGCCGCCCAGAATGCTGGCCAGCGCCGCGCACAGCAGGTGCTGGCCCGCGTGCGTATAGAGCCAGCGCAGGATCAGGATGGCCGCGAGCGCCGCAATGCCGGTGAACAGCCAGCGCTGCGCACCGCCGCCATCGGCCAGAAAGCTGAAGGCGGCGCCGGTATTGAAGAGCAGGGTGATGTCAAAGACGGGCAGCACCTGGATGCGTTCGGCCGGACTCAGGACGTGTCCGACCCAGGCCTTGGTGAGCTGATCCAGGAGTACCAGCAGCGCCGCCCAGAGCAGCCATCCGCCCAGCGTGCGCAGCCGGGCCGCGCGCAGCGCCGCAGCGGGGTCTGGCAGGTGCGTGCCAGGCTCAGGCATGCGCGCGGGCTTCGCCATCGCCGTACAGATTGTCCACGCAGCGGCCGCACAGTTCCGGGTGATCGGCCTGCCGGCCGACATCGGCCCGGTGATGCCAGCAGCGCGCGCACTTGTCGTGCGCGGTGGCCTGCACGGCAATGCGCAGGCTGGCGCCACCCGGATGCACGTCGGCGCGCGAGACCAGCATCACGAAGCGCAGGTCATCATCCAGGCTGCGCAGCAGCGCCAGGTCATCGCCCGTGGCGTGGTAGTCGACCTCGGCTGCCAGCGAGGAGCCGATCTCGCCGCGACTGCGCACGGCTTCGATTTCGCGCATCGTGTCGGCGCGGATCTCGCGCAGGCGCGCCCAGCGCAGCGCCAGGGCCTGCGCGTCGGCGGGCACGGGCACACGGTGAAACAGCCCGGTGAAGATCGTGGGTGAATCCGGATCCATGCCCAGGTCCGCCCAGGCTTCCTCGGCCGTGAACGAGAGGATGGGGGCCAGCAGCTTCAGCAGCGCCTGCGTGACATGGTGCAGGGCCGTCTGTGCCGAACGGCGCGCAGGACTGTCCTGTGCGGTGGTGTAGAGACGATCCTTCAGGATGTCCAGATAGAAGGCGCCCAGGTCCTCGGAGCAGAAAATCTGCAGCCGGGCCACCGCGGTATGGAATTCGTAGCGATCGAAGGCCGCCAGGACTTCGGCCTGCATGCTGGCCGTCATCTGCAGTGCATAGCGGTCGATTTCGAGCAGGGAATCCAGGGGCACGGCATGGACGGCCGGGTCGAAATCGGCCAGATTGCCCAGCAGGAACTTCAGTGTGTTGCGGATGCGCCGGTAGGATTCCACGACGCGGTCCAGGATCTGTTTCGAAATCGACAGTTCGCCGGAATAGTCCGTGGCGGCCGTCCACAGGCGCAGGATCTCGGCACCCAGCGTGCTGGAGACTTCCTGCGGATAGACGACATTGCCCACGGATTTGCTCATTTTCTTGCCCTTGCCGTCGACCACGAAGCCGTGCGTGAGCAAGGCCTTGTAGGGTGGGCGGCCGTAGAGCATGCAGCCCGTGAGCAGGGACGAATGAAACCAGCCGCGGTGCTGATCCGAGCCTTCCAGGTAAAGATCGGCCGGCCAGGCCAGCTGCTCGGCGTGGGAACCCTGCACACTGTGGTCCAGCCCCCCCATCACCGTGGCATGGGTCGTGCCGGAATCGAACCAGACGTCCAGCGTGTCGTGATTCTTTTCATACTGATCGGCTTCGTCGCCGAGGAGCTCGCGCGGATCCAGGGTCTGCCAGGCCTCGATGCCGTCGTGCGCCACCCGCCGGGCGATCTGCTCCAGCAACTCGACGGTGCGTGGGTGCAGCGCGCCGGTTTCCTTGTGGACGAAAAAGGCCATGGGCACACCCCACTGGCGCTGACGCGACAGGGTCCAGTCGGGCCGGTTGGCGATCATGGCGTGCAGGCGGGCGCGCCCCCAGGAGGGATAGAAGTCGGTGTCGTCGACGCCCTTCAGAGCCATTTCACGCAGAGTGGGGCCGCTGGCGGGCTGGATGTCCATGCCGGCGAACCACTGGCTGGTGGCGCGGTAGATGACCGGTGTCTTGTGGCGCCAGCAGTGCATGTAGCTGTGAGTATGGGATTCCGTGTGCAGCAGGCTGCCGCTGGCGCGCAGGGCGTCGACGATTCGGGGATTGGCCTTCCAGATCAGTTCCCCGCCGAACAGCGGCAGGCTGTCGGCGTAGTGGCCGTTGCCCAGCACCGGATTCAGGATGTCCGCATCGGCCAGCCCGTGCGCCTTGCAGGACAGAAAGTCTTCGACCCCATAGGCTGGGGACGAATGCACCACGCCGGTGCCGGAATCCAGGGTGACGTATTCGCCCAGATGCACGGGCGCCAGGCGGCGGTAACCGGGGTCGGCCTGGGACAGGGGGTGCCAAAAGGCCAGCCCGTCCAGGGCCTTGCCGGGGGCGCGGGCGATGATGTCGCCCTGCAGGTTCCAGCGCTGCAGACAGGCGTCGACAAGTTCTGTGGCCAGCAGCAGCAGCGGGCCGGTGACGCGGGGTTCGGCCAGCCGCACCAGCGCGTACTCGTGGTCCGGGTGCAGATTCAGGGCCTGGTTGGCCGGCAGTGTCCAGGGGGTGGTCGTCCAGATGACGATGGCGCCCGGGTCGACCGGGTCGGCCAGGCCGAAGGCACGCGCCACGGCGCCGCGATCGTCAAAGGCAAAGGTCACATCGACGGACGGGTCCTGGCGATCGGCGTATTCGACTTCGGCCTCGGCCAGAGCCGAGCCGCAATCGAAGCACCAGTTCACCGGCTTCAGCCCGCGAAAGACGAAGCCCTTCTCCATGATGCGCGCCAGGGCGCGCAGTTCGTCGGCTTCGTTGCCGGGATTCATGGTCAGGTAGGGGTTGTCCCATTCGGCCAGAACCCCCAGACGCTGGAAGTCCTTGCGCTGGCGTTCGATCTGTTCGGCGGCGTAGGCGCGCGCACGCGACTGGACTTCGGCCACCGGCAGGTGCTTGCCGTATTTCTTTTCGATCTGGATTTCGATCGGCATGCCGTGACAATCCCAGCCGGGCACGTATTGCGCATCGAAGCCGGCCAGATTGCGGCTCTTGACGATGATGTCCTTCAGGATCTTGTTGACCGCGTGGCCGATGTGGATGTCGCCGTTGGCATAGGGCGGGCCGTCGTGCAGAATGAATTTTGGCCGCCCGCGCGAAATGGCCCGGATGGCTGCATACACCTTTTTTTCCTCCCAGGCGGCAATCCAGTCCGGCTCGCGTTTGGCCAGGTTGCCCCGCATGGGGAAGGAGGATTCGGGCAGATTCAGGGTGTTTCTATAGTCCATGAGAGGCGAAATAGTCACGAGCGCCTTGCGCATCCTGGCGGATCGCGGCGGTCAGGGTGGTCAGATCAGGGAAAGTTTCCTCGTCGCGCAGAAATTCGAGGAATTCGACGCACACCAGTTTACCGTAGGCGTCCACCCTGCGATCCAGGATGTGCGTCTCGAGCAACAGCGCGCCTTCGTGGTCGACGGTGGGGCGTACCCCCAGGCTGGCGACGCCGGGCAGCGCCTGCTCGCCCAGGCCATGCACCCGCACGACATAGACCCCCGAGCGCGCCGCGCAAGGGGCCGGAACGCGCAGGTTCAGGGTCGGAAAGCCCAGGTCGCGGCCCAGTTTGCGACCGTGAATGACGTGGCCGCTGATGCGATAGGCCCCGCCCAGCAGTTCGGTGCTGCGTGCCAGGTTGCCCACGGCCAGCGCGGTGCGCAGGGCCGAACTGGAAATGCGCCGGCCCTGATCGTCGCTCACATCGGCCAGAGTCTGCACCTCATAGCCGCACTCGCGCCCCATCCGCCGCAGCAGGGCGATGTCGCCGCTGCGCTTGTGGCCATAGCGAAAATCCTCGCCCACCAGCAGCCAGCGCGTGTTCAGGCCGCACACGAGCAACTGACGGATGAAATCTTCGGCGCTCATGTCGGCCAGCGCCTGATTGAAGCGCTGGATGATGATCTGGCGCATGCCGTGGGCGGCCAGCAGCATGACCTTGTCGCGCAGACTGCTGATCTGGGTGGGGATGAGTTCGGGTCGCTGGCCGCGTCGTGCGAAAAAAGCGCGCGGATGAGGCGCGAAGGTCATGACGGTGGGCAGGAGCCCGCGCGCGCTCGCCTGGCCGCGGACTTGTGCCAGAATGGCCTGGTGACCGCGGTGCACGCCGTCGAAATTGCCGATGGTCACGGCGCTGGCTGCGGACGTGTCACGCCGGGGCAGACTGCGGTAAAGGCTGGGAACGGTTTTCACAGGCAAGAGTTTACAATTTTGTCTTGAGTGTCGATTTTATTTTTCCCATGATCCCTGCCGGTGATCTTCCCTTCACCCAACGCGGTTCAGACAGGAGTCCGAGCGCATGGCGCATTCCCCATCACGCTGCGTGCGTGTGGCCATCCTGATTTCCGGGCGTGGCTCGAACATGCAGGCGCTGGCCAGGACGGTCCGGACCGAGTCCTTGCCCGTCCAGATCTGTTCCGTGCTTGCCAGCCGCGCCGATGCGCCCGGCCTGGACTGGGCGCGCGCGCACGGACTGCCCGCCGACGTGATCTCGCATCGCGACTTTGGCGATCGCGCAGCCTTCGATGGCGCGTTGCAGCGGCATCTGGACGCGCTGGACCTGGACTACATCCTGCTGGCGGGCTTCATGCGGGTGCTGGGCGCCGATTTTGTGCGCCACTTTGCGGGGCGCATCATCAATATTCATCCGTCACTGCTGCCGGCCTTCCCCGGTCTGCACACGCATGCACAGGCGTTGGCTCAGGGGGTGCAATGGCATGGCTGCACAGTGCATTTCGTGACGCCGGTTCTGGATCACGGCCCCATCATTGCCCAGGGTGCCATCCCGGTACTGGCCGACGACACCCCCGAGCGGCTGGCGGCGCGTCTGCTGCCAGTCGAACATCGACTCTACAGCCAGGTGTTGCGCTGGCTGGCCCAGCACCGTGTCGTCCTGCTGGACGATGGCAGGGTGCGGATCCCGGGTGAGCCGCACCGCGCCTGGGCCGGAGCGGCACCCTTTGAATCACGGGAATTCCATGAGCAGAAATGAATCGCGGGACAAACCCCGCTCTCGGCCGGCCCCACGCGGCCGTCAGTCGGGTCCGGCCGATCGTTCACCGGAGCGCGGCAGCGCGGCTGGCAAGCCGGTTCGCCAGGACGCCCGGCCGGAGCGCGCTGCCGAAGGGCCTGCACGACCGTACGTCATGGCGGCCGCCCGGCTGGAACAGGTGCGTCAGGTGCTGGGGGAGATCCTGCAATGGCAGTACCCGGCTGATGCCGTGCTGTCGCACTGGTTCCGTGCCCACCCGAACGCCGGGCTGCGTGACCGGGGCGAGATTGCCGAGGCGGTCTTCGACGTGCTGCGCCATCTGCGCCGCTATCGTCAGTTTGCCGAAAGCGGCCAGGGATCGGCCGTGCGCCGACTGGCCGTGCTGGGTCTGGCTTCGGTGTGGCCGCGGGCGACCCTGAATACCGGTCTGGATGAAGCCGAGCGGGCCTGGCTGGACCACGTGCAGTCTTTTCCCGTCGACAGCCTGCCGCGCGCGGTGCGCTACAGCATCCCCGACTGGCTGGATGAACGGCTGGCAAATTTTCCTGAACCCGAGGCCTTGCTTGATGCGTTGAACCGGCCGGCGCCCCTGGACCTGCGGGTCAACCCGCTGAAGATGGATCGGGACGCCCTGCTGGCGGCCTGGCGGGAGGGCCCGGAGGCCCGCTGGGATGCGCAGCCAACGCCCTATTCACCCTGGGGGCTGCGCATCCTGGGGCGCCCGCCCATCAACCGCTGGGGGGCGTTCCTGCGCGGCGAAATCGAGGTCCAGGACGAGGGCAGCCAACTGCTGGTGGCATTGGTGGCCCCGCGCAGGGGCGAGATGGTCATTGATTACTGCGCCGGCGCCGGCGGCAAGACGCTGTTGCTGGGGGCCCTGATGCGCTCCACCGGACGCCTGTATGCCTTTGATGTCTCGGCGGCGCGGCTGGCCCGGGCCAAGCCGCGCTTTGCGCGCAGCGGGCTGTCGAATGTCGTGCCGGTGGTGATTGCCGAGCGCAATGACCAGCGTGTGCGGCGCCTGCGCGGCAAGGCGCACCGCGTGCTGGTGGACGCGCCCTGCAGCGGCCTGGGCACGCTGCGGCGCAATCCGGACCTGAAATGGCGACAGCACCCGCAGACGCTGCAAGAGCTGTGCCAGACGCAGGCTGCGATCCTGCGTGAGGCTGCCGGCTGCGTCAGGCCGGGCGGGCGCCTGGTCTATGCCAGTTGCAGCATCCTGCCCGAGGAAAATGAGCATCAGGTGCAGGCTTTTCTGGCGGAGCATCCGGAATTTTCCCTGCTGGACGCCGGGGCGATTCTGGCGGATCGCGGCATTCAGCCCGGACTCGAGGGCCCGTATCTGCGCCTGCGGCCCGATGTGCATGGCACGGACGCCTTTTTCGCGGCGGTGCTGCAACGCAGCAAGCCCGCGGTGGACGACCAGCCGATCGCAGCGGACGAGAAACCTGTGGCGGACGAGAAACCTGCAGCGGACCAGAAACCTGCAGCGCACGGGGAATCGGCTGCGGCGGACGCCTCCGTGGCGCAGGATGACCCGCGTGCGGGTTTTCAACCCTGACGCGGGTGAACCCGCTGGGCTACACTGAAGCGCCTCCTTCCGAAATCCTGCGGGCACAGCCCGAACGCAATGAACTCCTGGTTTTCCTTCTTGCAGGGCGGTCTGCTGCAACTGGGCCCCTGGGCCCTGGTGGGCATCACGCTGCTGCTGACGCACGTCACGATCGTGGCCGTCACCTTGTACCTGCACCGCAGCCAGGCTCACCGGGGGCTGGAACTGCACCCCGTGCCGGCGCATTTTTTCCGCTTCTGGCTGTGGCTGACCACCGGCATGGTGACCAAGGAATGGGTGGCGATTCATCGCAAGCACCACGCAAAGTGCGAGCGCGAAGGCGATCCGCACTCACCCGCGGTCTTTGGCCTGTCGCAGGTCTTTTTCAGGGGGGCAGAGCTGTACCGCACCGAGACCCGCAACGCCGAGACCCTGTCTCGTTACGGGCACGGCACGCCTGACGACTGGATCGAACGCCACCTGTATTCACGCCACAGCCTGCTGGGGATACTGCTGATGCTGGCAATCGATCTGGCGCTCTTTGGCGTCATCGGCCTGACCATCTGGGCGCTCCAGATGGCCTGGATACCCTTTTGGGCGGCCGGGGTCGTCAATGGCCTGGGGCATGCCTGGGGCTATCGCAATTTTGCCTGCCCGGATGACAGCACCAATGTCGTGCCCTGGGGCCTGCTCATCGGGGGCGAGGAACTGCACAACAACCATCATGCCTACGGCACGTCGGCGAAATTCTCATCGAAATGGTTTGAAATCGACCTGGGCTGGATCTACATCCGCATCCTGCAGGCGCTGGGTCTGGCGCGGGTGCGCAGGGTGGCGCCACGGCTGCGCCTGCAGGCAGCGGGTCCGGTCGCCATCGAGGCGCTCGGCCAGACTCAGTTGCAGGGCATTCTGGCCCATCGCTACGAAGTCCTCGCACGCTATTCCCGCATGGTGAAGTCCACCGTGTCGCATGAGCTGCGGGCATTGAAGCTGCGTCATCGCCAGGGTGAACGCGCGCTGTTGCGGCGCTGCCGCAAATGGATCATGCACGACGACACCACCCTGGCGCCGACCGAACGTGCCCAGGTCGCCCAGGCCCTGACGGCCGTGCCCTCGTTGTCCACACTGGTGCAGATGCGCCAGGAACTCACCGCCTTGTGGGAATCTTCCAGCGCCAGCAGCGAGCAGCTGCTGGCCGATCTGCGGCTGTGGTGTCGGCGTGCCCAGGCCAGCGGCATCGAGGGCCTGGAACAATTTGCCGATCGCCTGCGCTGCTACGCATGATGATCGACAGCCTGAACGAACAGCAGCGGGCCGCCGTCACCCTGCCGGCCGAGCACGCGCTGGTGCTGGCCGGGGCGGGCAGTGGCAAGACGCGCGTGCTGACCACCCGCATGGCCTGGCTGATCCAGACTGGCCAGGTCAGCCCCCACGGGCTGCTGGCCGTCACCTTCACCAACAAGGCGGCCCGCGAAATGCTGGCGCGGCTGTCGGCCTTGCTGCCCATCAATACCCGGGGCATGTGGGTCGGCACCTTTCATGGCCTGTGCAACCGGCTGCTGCGGGCTCATCATCGCGAAGCCGGCCTGCCCCAGACCTTCCAGATCCTGGACAGTGCCGACCAGCTGTCGGCCATCAAGCGCTTGCTGAAGTCGGCCGGCATCGATGACGACCGTTTCCCCGCACGCGACGTGCAGCGCATGATCAACGGCGCCAAGGAAGACGGTCTGCGCCCGCGCGACCTGGACGTGCGCGACAGCCACGGCCGGCACCTGGCCGACCTGTATCAGCGCTACCAGGATCAGTGCGAGCGCGAAGGCGTGGTCGATTTCGGTGAACTGCTGTTGCGCGCCTACGAACTGCTGCAGCGCGAGGCCCCGATTCGAGAACATTACCAGCGTCGCTTCCAGCACATTCTGGTGGATGAATTTCAGGACACCAACGTGCTGCAGTATCGCTGGCTGATGCTGCTGGCCGGGGCGCACACGCCGGTCTTCGCGGTGGGGGACGATGATCAGTCCATTTACGCCTTTCGTGGGGCCAACGTGGGCAATATGGCCGATTTTGAACAGCGCCATGCCCGCGGCAACGTCATCCGGCTGGAACAGAACTATCGTTCGCATGGCCATATCCTGGATGCCGCCAACGCCCTGATTGCCCATAATGCGAACCGCCTGGGGAAGAATCTGTGGACCAGTGCGGGTGCCGGCGAGCCCTTGCGGGTGATCGAGCAGGCCTCTGATGCGCTGGAGGCCCAGTGGCTGGTCGATGAAATCCGCAGCCAGCTGCGCGAGGGTCGGCCCGCCCACGAAATCGCCGTCCTGTACCGCAGCAACGCCCAGTCGCGCCCGATCGAACACGCCCTGTTTTCCGCCCAGGTGCCGTATCGCGTGTATGGCGGCCTGCGTTTCTTCGAGCGCCTGGAAGTCAAGCACGTGCTGGCGTATCTGCGCCTGATTCACAACCCGGACGATGACACGTCCTGGATGCGCGTCGTGAACTTTCCAACACGCGGCATCGGCGCGCGCACGCTGGAACTGCTCTCGGATGCGGCTGCGCAGCAGGGCACCAGCCTGGCGGCGGCGGTTGCCCACGTGCCTGGCAAGGGGGGGGCCAGCCTGGCCCGTTTTGCGATGCTGATCGGCGAATTGACCCAGGAAGCGCAGGTGCTGGATCTGCCCGACCTCATCGGCCACGTGGTGCATCACAGCGGCCTCGAGGCCCATTATCGTGCCGACCGCGAGGGCCAGGACCGGCTGGACAATCTCCAGGAACTCGTCAACGCAGCCACCGCCTTCGTCGCCGAAGAAGGCCTGCAGGGCCTGGTTGCCGGACGGCTTCCCGATCTGCCCGCCGGGCCGGATGCGTTTGCCGCGCCCGAGCCGGGCCTGCAGGGGGCAGACCCGGGCCCGGAACCGTCACCCCCCGTCATGTCACCGCTGGGGGCGTTCCTGACCCATGCCTCACTCGAAGCCGGCGACAACCAGGCCCAGGCGGGCCAGGACGCCGTGCAGCTGATGACGGTGCACGCGGCCAAGGGCCTGGAATTCGACGCGGTCTTCATCACGGGCCTCGAAGAAGGCCTGTTTCCCCACGAAAACAGTTTGCTGGATGCGGGCGGCCTGGAAGAAGAACGTCGCCTGATGTATGTGGCCATCACCCGGGCGCGTGAACGGCTCACCCTGACCCTGGCGCAAAGCCGCATGTTGCATGGGCAGACCCGTTACGCCACGCGCTCGCGCTTCCTGGAAGAAATTCCCGAACAGGACTTGAAGTGGCTTACGCCCCGCCAGCGCGTGGTGCCGGCCGATCAGCCGGCCTGGCGGGGTGCGTTTCGCCGTGGCCTGGGGGGCTGGCAAGGTGACGCCGGCAGCGCGTTTGCGCCGCGCAGCCCGCGCCGCCAGGCCACCGGCGTGATGGTGGGCGAACAATGCTTCCGGATTGGCCAGGGCGTGCGTCATGCGCGTTTTGGCGAAGGGACGGTGGTGGCGCTCAGCGGCAGCGGCACCGAGGCCCAGGCACGCATCGAATTCCGCCAGGCGGGCACCAAGACCCTGGCCCTGGGCGTGGCCAAGCTGGACATCCTGGATTAGTGTGCCGTTGGGCTGGCCGTGCGGCTGCGATAGGCTCGCGTCGTCCGCGGCTGCGCACGGCCAGCACGCGCTCCGGGCCTGTCAGACGCGCCCGCGTGCCCAGCGCCGGTGCAGTCGCTGGGCCATGGCGTCGAGCATGAAACCCAGCGCACCGATCAAGACGATGGTGGCCATCAGCTCGGAATAGGCCAGCCGGTCGCGTGTGTCCAGAATGAAATACCCCAGGCCGGAACTGACGCCCAGCATCTCGCAGGGCACCAGAATGATCCAGACGATACCGATCGCCAGCCGCAAGCCGGTCAGGATGTGTCCCAGGGACCCGGGCAGCACGATTTGCCAGAGAAGTTCGCGTCGTGTCGCGCTCAGGCTGCGGGCCAGCATCAGCCAGCGCGCGTCGAGCTGGCGCACGCCCGCACTGGTATTCAGGATGATGGGCCAGACGGCGGCGAAGCTGAGCAGAAAATAGATGGGTGCGTCGCCGATGCCGAACAGCATCACCGCGATCGGCATCCAGGACAGGGGCGAGACCATGCGCAGGAACTGGAACGCACCGCTGGTGGCCGACTCGAGACGTCTGGATGCCCCGACAGCCAGCCCCAGGGGCACGCCAAACAGCAGTGCCCAGAAAAGCCCCACCGCCACGCGCCGCAGACTCACCAGGGTGTGTACCGTGAGCTGATTGTCCGCGATCAGGTGAACCAGGCTGGGCAGCGCCTGCAGGGGCGAGAACAGGCGCGCCATGGCGACGTCCCGACCCATCAGGTTGACGCCACCCGCCCACAGCAGCAGCAGCATCAGCAGGCCGCCCAGGCTCAGCGCCAGGCGCCAGCGGGCCGGTATGGAAGAAGGGCGTGCACTCATCAGGTCCTCCGGGAAGCCCGGACGTTCGCGTCGGGGCGGTACAGGCCGTCATCCGCTGATTGCGCTGACGATTCAGACAGGGATCCATTCATCACACGGTGGCCAATTGGGTGATCAGCTCACCACGAAAGTTTCCGTGCGCTGGTAGCCCTCGGCTGCGCCGAAGGCCGCCATGCCACCCTGGGCCTCGATGGCCCGGCGCACAAAGCGGTCATCCACCAGGTCACGGGCCACGTGGGCCGGATCCAGTGTTTTCAGGAATTCATTCTGTCCCAGCACATAGGTGGTCTTCAGCAGCTCGACCAGCTTCTGTGTATAGCTGGGATAGGGATAGGGTTGAAAATCAATGCGCTTTTCCCGCCAGTCGGCATGGTGGATGGCGCCGCTTGCCGCGTATTCGGCATCCCGTTCCACAGAGGGCAGCAGCACCCGGGCCAATGTGCTCTGCTCGTGCGGGGTATAGGCGGCGGGATTGTCGCGCGCCAGAATGCGGACGGTTTCCTCGCGGTGCCCGCGCACCCAGGCCTGGGCCTGGACAATGGCGTTGACGACTTTTTGCGACCATTGCGGGCGTTCCTGCAGATCGCGTTCATGCATGGTGACCACGCAGCAGGCGTGGTTGCGCCAGACATCCCCGGTAAAGCGCCAGACTTTGCCCACGCCCAGCTCCTCGGCCTTGGCGTTGAAGGGTTCCGCCACGATGTAACCCGAGATCCGCTTCGTGCTCAGTGCGGGCAGCATGTCGCCAGGCGACATGACCACCAGCTTGACTTGCTGTCTGTCAGGGACCCCGTCGCTGATGAACTCCAGCCCAGCGTCGCGCAAGATGGCTTGCAGCACGATGTTGTGCACGGAATACCAGAACGGGATGGCCACCGTGGTGCCACCCAGATCCTTCAGGCTGGTGACGTCCCGTTGTACCGTCAGACAAGATCCTTCCATGTGGTTCCAGGCCACCACTTTGGCCGCAGACTGGCTGCCATAGCGTGACCAGACCGTCATCGGCATCAGCAGATGCACCACATTGACCTGGCCGCTCAGGAAGGCCTCCACCACTTGCGACCAGCTGCGAAATCGGTGCGGCTTTTCCACCTGCAGGCCCTGTCGTTCGAACAGGCCGTTGTGATGTGCCACCAGCAGCGCGGTGGCATCCGTGATGGGCAGGTAGCCGATGCGAACCGGTGCGTCCGGCTCGGCGGCGCGGGCTGCGCGGCCGGCCTGCAGCAGCGGCAGGGCACCGGTCAGCGTGAACAGTGAGGACAGTTTCAGGAATTGGCGGCGGCGCAGCCAGGTGCTGTCGGCCGGGCCGCAGCAGGGATCGATCAGTTTCAGTTTCAAGATGGAAGTCTCCGGGTGCGCAGGGCGCGCAGTGCTTGCAGAATCTCGACACGAAGCGCCATCAGGTGGCTGTCGGTTTCGTCTCGCGGATGGGGGCGATCGGGTTGCCACTGGCCGATCAGGCGGCCCGGCTTGCCGCCCAGTAACAGGATGCGGTCCGCCAGCAGCAGAGCCTCGTCGATGTCGTGCGTGACCAGGACGGCCGCAGCCTGGTGGCGCGCCATGACCTGCACCAGCAGAGACTGCATTTCAGCGCGTGTGACCTCGTCCAGGGCGCTGAATGGTTCGTCGAGTAGCAGGATCTCCGGGGCGCGGGCCAGGGTGCGCGCCAGTGAGGTACGCTGGGCCATGCCGCCCGACAGTTCATCCGGGTAGTGCGTGCAAGCGGCCTGCAGTCCGACTTCGGCGATGGCCTGCCGTACCCGCTGGCGGCGCACGGATTCACTCAGGCAGGGTTGATGACGAAAATCCAGCCCGAAGGCCACATTTTCTTCCAGTGTCAGCCAGGGCAGCAGACAGGGGTCCTGAAAGACGAAGCCCAGGCTGGGTTCGGGGCCAGTGAGGCGACGACCGTGGATCCTGATTTCGCCGGAATCGGGGGCCTGCAAGCCCGCCAGCGCCCTGAGCAGCGATGACTTGCCGACTCCACTCGGACCCAGCAAGGCGAGGCACTCGCCCGCATGCAGCGTCAGTGAAAATCCGGTCAGGACGGGTTCGAATGCGCGGTGGCCGGACCGGTCATAGCCCAGGGTGATGTCCAGGGCGCTCAGTACACCGTCGTCCGTGGCAGGAGCTTGCAGCGTGTCGACCTCAGGGGTGGCGGCGGTCTGCGTCATGCCTCAGGCCGCCTGTCGTTGTTCGATGTCGTGTATTTCCTTGCGCAGGTGCTTCAGGGCCGGCGTCACGATGGCCACAAACAGGGCTTCACGCAAACGGCGCTGGGCGGGGTGGCTCATCAGGTAGCCAGCGGCGCCCGCGTGCAGGGCAGCGGACTGCGTGGCGCACAGCGTCAGTTCGGAGGCCCGGGCGCGGGCGCGCAGCACATCGAGCGACGGGGCGCCCTGCCCCTGGTCTGCCAGCCGGGCAGTCTGTGCACTCAGGGCGAGCCAATCGCGCTCCAGCGACTCGGACTGGTGGTCCAGGTAGATGTTGACATGGCCCAGCCGCTGATTGGCCGTGTGGATGGTGTCCAGACTGGCGCGGATCAGACCCAGGCCCAGGCCGATCTGGGTCAGCAGGAAGCCCGGCTTGATGCGGGTGATGTAGGCTGCGAATTCGTCCGGGCCGGCCAGCACGTCTTCGGGCGGAATGTGGACGTCCTTCAGGCGGACGTTGAAGGTGCCTGTGCCCTCCATTCCGGCAAAGGCGGGGCAGGGGCGCAGCGTCAACTCGGGCGCACCGGGCGGCACGACGAACATCAGGTAGCCGCCTTCTTCCAGCGACGCGGCCGCAACGAGCAGATGATCGGGGCCCAGGTTCGACACCCAGGGCAGGGCGCCCGTCACCCGAAATCCTGTCGCGGCACGCTTGGCGCGCAGGCTGATGCGCTCGATTCCGGCCAGGTGCTTGACGGTGTTCGACATGCCGGTGCCCGCCAGGATCCTGCCGTGCGCCACGGGCGCCAGGTAGCGTTCCCGTGCCGCCGCATTGGCGCTTTGCAGCAGGTACCAGGCGCAGGCGGCCTGGCACCAGGCCAGGAAGGCGGTGGCGCCGCAGGCCTGGGCAAGCTGCGCAATGATGTCGATCTGTGTGGCCAGGCCGGCCCCCTGGCCGCCTGCGGCCGCCGGCAGCGCGGCGTCGAAGGCGCCGCACTGACCCAATGCCTGCAGGGTGTCGCGCGGGTAGTGGCCTTGGTCGACGGACTGCGCCTGCGGTGCCACGGTGTCGCGGATGAGTGCGGCGATGGCGTCGTGCGGCGCGACGGGCTGATGCTGGGTGCTCATGCTGCGCTCCGCTTCAGGCGTAGGCCAGCAGTTCTTGATTGATGGGGGTGCGCGCCAGATTGTTGGCGTAATTGCACAGGGTGGCCAGGCTGACGCCCAGCACGACATCCAGCGCCTGTGCCTCGCCGTAACCGGCGGCGCGCAAGGCATCCAGTGCCGCATCAGGTACCTGACCACGATGCTCCAGCACCTGCAGCGTGAAGCGCGCCAGGGCGTCGAGCTTGGGGTCGGACAGGGCCTGCGTGCCGCGCAGTGCCTCGACCAGCGCTTCGGGAAGCTGCAGTTTCCGGTAGGCCAGCTTCGTGTGGCCGGCGACACAGAATCCGCAGCCGTTATAGGTCGCCGCCGTGATCTGCACGACTTCGCGCTCGGTCGGGGTGAGGCTGTTGCGGCCGTTGATGGCCCCCACGACCTGATAGGTTTCCAGGGCGGTGGGCGCATTGGCCAGCACCCCCAGCAGATTGGGCAGAAAGCCATTGGCTTGCACTGCGGCGTGCAGGCGGTCGCGGGCTTCGGCGGGGGCGGATTCGATGGAGTGGATGGTCAGGCGGGTCATGGCAGGCAGAATGAGTCAATGAAAGGTGAAAAGACCTGCTCATTCTAGGGGCCTGCCTGCAGAAGCTGAACGAATAGTTGACTATTAAATTATTCGGCACTGGAATAAGCACCGGCTACTGCCACGCTCAGGATCTCGGGCCAGCCAGTGCAGATCCGCCCGCGTTTCAGCTGCCGGATCCGGTGGTCTCCAGTGCTTCCAGTTCGCTTTGCAGATCCAGCCAGGCGTCTTCATGGGCCTGCAGGGTCTTGCTCAGCTCACCATGTTCGGCCAGGATCGTGGGACGGTCGTCCCGGTGGGCGTCAGTGTAGAAGGCTGGATCGGCGATCAGGGCATCGAGCTGGGCCAGCCGCCCCTGGGCCCGTGCCATGGCCGATTCGACTTGCTGCAGACGGGTTTCCAGGGGTTTGCGCAGGGCGGCCAGCTGCTGGCGTGCCTGGGCCTGCTCGCGACGCTGGGCCTTGCGGTCCTTGTCGGGTGGCGCCTGCGTGCGGCTCGCCTGGGTCTGCCGGGCCAGGCGCTGTTGCAGCCAGTCGCGATAATCCTCCAGATCGCCGTCAAAGGCCTGGATGCGGCCGTCGGCCACGATCCAGAAGGTGTCCACCGTGGTGCGCAGCAGGTGCCGGTCGTGCGATACCAGCAGTACGCTGCCGGGGAACTCGGCCAGCGCCAGGGCCAGGGCTTCGCGGGTGTCGACGTCCAGGTGGTTGCTGGGTTCGTCCAGCAGCAGCAGATTGGGTTTGCGCCACACGATCAGGGCCAGGGCAAGGCGTGCCTTCTCGCCGCCGGAAAAGGGCGCCACGGGCTGGCTCACCATGTCGCCGCCGAAGCCGAAGCGCCCCAGCATGTTGCGCAATTCCTGCTCGCGGGTGTCGGGCGCGATGCGGCTGAAGTGCTGCAGCGCGCTGAGTTCCGGGTCCAGCATGTCGAGCTGCTGCTGGGCAAAGTAGCCGATTTCCAGGCCCCTGGCCGGATGGTAGTGGCCTGCAATCGGTGCCAGTTCCCGTGCCAGGGTCTTGACCAGCGTGCTTTTGCCGGCGCCATTGACGCCCAGGATGCCGATGCGCTCGCCGCCGCGCACCATCAGGTTCACGTCATCCAGAATGATGCGCGGTGCCGCGCCCGCGTCGCCCGGGTAGCCCAGCGTGGCGTTCTCCAGGCGCAGCAGCACGTCGGGTGTCTGCGCCGGTTCGGGCAGGCGGATGTCGATGCCCGATTCCACTGTCAGGGGCGCCAGCGTCTGCATGCGCGCCAGTGCCTTGACCCGGCTCTGGGCCTGTTTGGCCTTGGTCGCCTTGGCCTTGAAGCGATCGATGAAGGCTTGCAGGTGGGCGGCTTCTCGCGCCTGGCGCTGATGGGCCAGCTGGTTCTGGCGCAGGCGTTCGGCGCGCTGCTCCAGAAAAGCCTGGTAATCGCCCTTGTAACGCACCAGTTTGCCCTGGTCGAAGTGCAGAATGACGCGGGCGACCGAGTCCAGGAATTCGGTATCGTGGGAAATCAGCAGGACGGTTCCGGGGTAGCTGTTCAGCCAGCGCTCCAGCCACAACATGGCATCCAGGTCCAGGTGGTTGGTGGGTTCATCGAGCAGCAGCAGGTCCGAGGGCGCCATCAGGGCGCGCGCCAGGGCGATGCGCATCTGCCAGCCACCCGAAAAGCTGGCCACCGGCCGAGTCCACTCGTCGGGGGCGAAACCCAGGCCGGCCAGCAACTGTTCGGCGCGCGAAGCGGCGCTCCAGGCATCGGCTTCGATCAGCGCACCTTCCAGTTCGGCAATGGCCTGGCCCTGCTCGGGGGTGAGCGCGGCGCGGCGCGCCTGCAGATCCCGCAGATGCCTGTCGCCGTCGATGACGAATTCGCGCGCGGGGCGGTCCGTATCGTGCAGGATCTGTTCGACGCTTGCCAGGCGCCAGGCGGGCGGCATAGTCACCTCGCCAGCATCGGCATCGATCGCGTGCTGCAACAAGGCAAACAGCGAGGACTTGCCGGCCCCGTTCTTGCCCACGAAACCCACGCGTTCACCGGGGTGGACCACGAAGTCGGCGTTTTCCAGAAGAACCTTGACACCGCGCCGCAGGGTCAGGCCAGTGGCGCGGATCACGAGACCAGCTGCGCGCGGCGCAGCAGCAGGATCTGGTCGCTGGCACCGGTCGTGCTCAGCCAGACGGGATCGAGGTGCGGAAAGGCCGCTTCGAAGTGCGCCTGTTCGTGGCCGATTTCCAGCACCAGCAGGCCTTCGGCGCTCAGGTGATCGGGTGCGCCGGCGAGGATGCGGCGCACCAGGTCCATGCCGTCCTGGCCACCGGCCAGGGCCAGACGGGGCTCGTGGCGATATTCGGGCGGCAGTGCGGCCATGGCCTGGGCATTGACGTACGGCGGATTGCAGATGATCAGATCGTAGCGGCGCTCGGCGGGAATCTGCGCAAAGAGGTCGCTGCGCAGCGCGGTCACCCGGCCCTGCAGATTGTGCAGGGCAATGTTGGATTGCGCCACCTCCAGCGCATCGGCCGACACATCGACCGCATCCACCGTGGCCCCGGCAAAGGCGTAGGCGGCCAGAATGGCCAGGCAAGCCGATCCGGTGCACAGGTCCAGGACCCGGTCGATGGCGCCCGCGTCGCTGACCCACGGCGCCAGGCCATCGCTCAGCAGCTCGGCGATGGCCGAGCGCGGCACGATGACGCGTTCGTCCACCAGAAAGCGCTCGCCCTGCAGCCAGGCTTCGCCGGTCAGGTAGGCGGCGGGCTTGCGCGTGTTCACCCGTTCGTGGATCAGGTCGACGCAGCGCTGGCGTTCGCGCTCCAGCAGCCGGGCATCCAGGAAGGGCTCCAGGACGTCCGGGGGCAGGTGCAGCGCGTGCAGCAGCAGGTAGGCCGCTTCGTCCCACGCGTTGTCGCTGCCATGGCCAAAGACCAGATCGGCCGCATGAAAGCGGCTGATCGCCCAGCGCAGCAGATCACGCAGCGTCAGCAGTTCGGTGTGCGGGGAAGGCATTGTGATGGTGGCAGACTCAGGTTGGGTCCGGCAGCAGCCTTTCGAGGGTGCGCCGATAGATGTTTTTCAGGGGCTCCAGACTGGCCAGTGCAATGCATTCGCCGACTTGGTGAATGGTCTGGTTCAGCGGGCCGAATTCCACGACTTGCGGGCAGATGCGGGCAATGAAGCGCCCGTCCGACGTCCCGCCCGTGGTCGACAGCCGGGCCTGGATGCCGGTTTCATCGGCTATGGCCGATTGTAGTGCACTGCACAAAACACCGTGCGGGGTCAGAAAGGGCAGGCCGCCGAGCGTCCACTCGACGTCGTACCGCAGGCCATGGCGGGCCAGGATGCCGGCCACCCGGTCCTGCAGTGATTCCGGCGTGCTGGCCGTGGAAAAACGGAAATTGCAGTCCATGACGGCCTGTCCGGGGATGACGTTGCCTGCGCCCGTGCCGGCCCGCAGGTTGGACACCTGGAAGCTGGTGGGTGGGAAGTGGTCATTGCCGTCATCCCAGTGTGTCGAGACCAGTTCGGCCAGCGCAGGAGCCAACGCGTGAATCGGATTGAGCGCCAGATGCGGGTAGGCGACGTGGCCCTGGATGCCCCGCACGGTGATGCGGGCCGACAGGGAACCCCGGCGACCGTTCTTGATGGTGTCGCCCAGGATCCTGGCCGACGTCGGTTCGCCCACGATGCAGTAATCCGGCGTTTCTCCGCGGGCTTCCAGCACGCGACAGACGTGGGCGGTGCCGTCCGTGGCCGGACCTTCCTCGTCCGAGGTGATCAGCAGGGCGATGGAACCGGGATGCCGGGGATGGGCCGTCACGAATTCACGCACGGCGATCAGGAAGGCGGCGAGGGAGGATTTCATGTCGGCCGCGCCGCGACCGACCAGCATGCCGTGTGCCTGCGTGGGCTGAAAGGGCGGGCTGGGCCAGTCTGTTGCAGGGCCGGCGGGCACGACATCGGTGTGGCCGGCAAAGATGACCAGGGGGGCGTCCGTGCCGCGCCGTGCCCAGAGATTCGCCACGACCCCGCCGGGCAGCGGCTCGCAGCGGAAACCCAGGGGTTGCAGGAAGGCGGCGATCAGATCCTGGCAGCCGGCGTCCTCGGGGGTGACCGAGGGCCGGGCGATCAGCGCGGCGCTCAGGGACAGAACATTGTCGTCCCCCAGGTTCTGATGATCTGCCTGTGTCTGCTGGTCCTGGCTGCGCATGGTCGGGGTTCCGTGAAGGGGGGCGCCTTCTGTTCGGGAAATGGGCCTGTTCAAATCCCGGGAAGTCGGCACGTTCAAGTGCTGAGCGGGGACACGTTCGAATCCTGGCAAGCGGGCCTGCTCAAGCCCTGAGCAGTTCGTTGATGCTGGTCTTGGCGCGGGTCCGGGCATCGACTCGTTTGACGATGATCGCACAGGCCAGGCTGTGCGTGCCATCGGCGGCCGGCAGGGAACCCGGCACCACCACCGATCCGGCCGGCACGCGGCCATAATGCGTCTGACCCGTCGTGCGGTCGTAGATGCGGGTGCTCTGAGAGAGGAACACCCCCATGGCCAGCACGGAATTTTCCTCGACGATGACGCCTTCGACGACTTCGGAACGCGCGCCGATGAAGCAGTTGTCCTCGATGATGGTGGGGCTGGCCTGCAGGGGTTCGAGCACCCCGCCGATGCCCACGCCGCCCGACAGATGGACATGACGGCCGATCTGGGCGCAGGAGCCCACGGTGGCCCAGGTGTCCACCATGGAGCCTTCGCCGATGCGTGCCCCTACGTTCACGTAGGACGGCATCAGCACCACGTCTGCTGCGATGTGGGCGCCGCGGCGCACGGTGGCCGTGGGCACGATGCGAAAACCGCCTTGCGCGAAATCGCTGGCCGTGTAGTCCTGGAACTTCAGCGGAACCTTGTCGTAATAAAGCTGTGGCGGCTGCCCCATGAGCTGATTGTCCGTCAGGCGGAACGACAGCAGCACGGCCATCTTGATCCATGCGTGCACCTGCCACTGTCCACCGATTTTTTCGGCCACGCGCAGGGTGCCGGTGTCAAGGCCGGCCAGCGTCCGGTCGACGGCCTGGCGCAGTTCCGGGCAGGGCTGGTCCGGGCTCAGGGACGCCCGGTCTGCCCAGGCCGATTCAATCAGGTCCCGGTTGGATGTGCTCATGGAGGTTTCCAGTCAAAGCGGTTCGAGTGTGGGGATGGCCCCGGGCGCTTGCAACCAGCGGATTGCTCGATGCAGGGTGCGCTTGGGGGGCCGACCGATTTTAACGGTCTTTCATGCTGCCATGATATTGCGCACGCAGCGCACTGCGGATGACCTTGCCGGTCGTCGTCATGGGAAGGGTCTGCATGAACTCGATCAGGCGCGGGTATTCGTGTGCGGCCACCTTCTGGCGCACATGGTCCTGGATTTCGGCCACCAGGGCCGCGCCAGGGCTGTAGCCGTCCTTCAGCACGATGCAGGCCTTGACGATCTCCGTGCGGTCCGGGTCAGGCACCCCGATGACGGCCGCCATGCGCACGGCCGGGTGGCTGAGCAGGCAGTCTTCGATGGGCCCCGGGCCGATGCGGTAGCCGGCGCTGGTGATGACATCGTCGGCGCGGCCCTTGAACCACAGATAGCCATCCGGATCCCGCATGCCCCGGTCGCCCGTGACCAGGAATTCACCGATGAAAGCCCGTGCCGTGGCCTCCGGATTCGACCAGTACTCGAGAAACATCACCGGGTCGGGCCGACGAACGGCGATGTGGCCTTCGACCCCGTCGGGCAGCACCTGGCCCGCGTCGTCGATGATGCGCACATCGTGCCCCGGTACGGGCCGGCCCATCGAGCCCGGGCGGGGTTCGAACAGGTCGGCGCAGGACGAGACGATCATGTTGCATTCCGTCTGCCCGTAGAACTCGTTGATCGTCACCCCCAGCACCCGGCGTCCCCAATCGATCAGCTGCGTGCCCAGGGTCTCGCCTCCGCTGGCGACCGAGACCAGGTGCAGCTTGCCGTACTGTTCCGGCTTGTCCAGGGCGCGCAAGAGCTTCAGGGCCGTGGGCGGCAGGAACGTGTGCGTGACCTGATGGCGCGACATCAGCTGCCAGGCCTGCGCGGCATCGAATTTTGCGAAACGGCGTGCCAGTACGGCCACCCCATGGTGCCAGGAGGGCAGGAGCACATCCAGCAGCCCGCCGATCCAGGCCCAGTCGGCCGGCGTCCACATCAGCGAGGCGCCTCTGGGGAAGAAATTGTGCGAGATTTCCACCCCCGGCAGATGGCCCAGCAGGACCCGGTGGGCGTGCAGCGCGCCCTTGGGCTTGCCCGTCGTGCCCGAGGTGTAGATGATGACGGCCGGATCTTCGGCCGCCGTGTCGGTTGCCGTAAAGGTTCTGTCCTGCCAGGCGCCGATTTCGCCCCAGAAGGACAGCGCGCCGTCTGCCGCGGGCTGGCCATTGGCGGGTGCGTCGATGTCCAGGATGCAGTGCAGCCGGGGCAGGCTCGAGCGGATGGCAGCGACCTTGCGGCAGCCCTCGCTGTGGGTGATCAGGGCCCGGGTCCCGGAATTGTCCAGCCGGTATTGCAGGGCATCGGTGCCGAACAGCGTGAACAGCGGCACGGCCACGGCGCCGAGCTTGTATGCGGCCAGGTGAGCAAGCGCGGTTTCCAGGGTCTGCGGCAACAGGATGCCCACGCGGTCGCCGCGGCAAACGCCCTGGGCGTGCAGCGCCAGAGCCAGATGGTCGGACCAGAGTTTCAGCTGGTCGAAGGTATAGTGTCGGGGCGTGGCATCGCCGCCGTCCACGATCAGCGCCAGGCGGCCGCTGCCGTCCGCCCAGCGGTCGCACACATCGACGCCGATGTTGTAGCGCGGCGGAATGACCCAGGAGAAATCCTGGCGGGTCTGCGCATAATCGTCTCGGGGGTGCAGCATCGTCAAGCTCCTCTGCCTGCCTGCTCGGCTTTGCAACATGGTACTGCGTTGAAGTTGCTGCGAACAGCACGGCGGATCCGTGCGTCCCAGGGCATCACGGCGCGTCCCGGGCATTGCGGCGTGCTCGCGG
>JACDJC010000558.1_pt1 | contig 42567 bp, 40 predicted proteins | sample 7454191 | NCBI WGS metagenome assembly JACDJC01 (sample SAMN14253291, study PRJNA609438) | sludge metagenome | isolation source: sludge after 25d culture with pyrite and EDTA | collected 2018-12-20
AGGCGCTGCGCCTTGACCATCGGCGTGTGCCCGATCAGGTCGAGTACGGATTGCTTGGTGAGCATGCATTCCCCACGCTTGGGCGGCGGTCAGGCCCGGACCGCATGCGCGGCAACGCGAACCGGCAAGCCGGCATGCGCAGCGGATGGCGACCGGAGGAAGTCGTGGCGCGGGTCTTGTCCCGGCTACGACTGGACGGGCAGATGATAACCCGGACCAGGCGCCACGGGCAGGCGCCGCGCACCAGGCGGCGCCTGCAGCGAAGGGTGCACGCGGGTCAGGCCGGTTGGCTGGATTCCCACAACTGGGTGAGTTTGTCCTTGGCGTGCAGCTTTTCCTTCTTCATGTTGAGCAAGGTGACATCGTCCATCGGCAGGACGCCAAGCTCGGCGTCACGAACCTTGCTGTCCAGCTCCTTGTGACGCTGGTACAGGCTGCGGAACTCCGGGTTTTCCTGGATCAGCCTTTCGATCTCTTTCTCGTTCTGTTCAAACATCAGCAAGCCTCCTCTCGATGCTTGGGCCGCAGGCACGCGACGGTTCCGCGCCGGCGAGGCCGGTACGGTTCCAGGTGGGTTGCGGCGTGGATCAGGTTGGCAAGACGGCCGCCGGCACAGCGCGAGGCGGCGAACGGGAGATGCGGGTCGTTCCGCATCATGCGCCGGTCACCCCTGCGGCTTCGGGGCCCGGCTCCGGTGGCCGAATGAACGCGGTCAACGGGCCGGCATGTGCTGTCGCGGTGGTCGCAGTCATGGATCGAACTTGAGCCCAGGCTAGCGGCCAATTCCGGGTCGCCTGGGAATCCGACGCTACTCCTTCCCCCCGGGGAAGGCAACCGCGGCCGGCAGGATCCATTCAGGCACGGCTCCGGGCCGGCGCGTCGTGCCGAATCATGGCTTGCCGCCGTCGAGAATGATCTCGATGCGCGGCTTGTCCGAGGCGCTCCCGGCGGTGCTGATGCGCGCGGCCTTGATTCCCGCGCCGATCAGCGCGTCGCGCAGCGCCGTGGCCCGCTGCGCGGCCAGGCTGCGATCGGCCATGCCCACTTCGACGCGGATGGCCTTGTCCGGTGCAGTCCTGGCAAACGCGACGGCCTTCTGGATTTCGACCGCGGCGCCCGGCGCGAGCGTGGCCTTGCCGGCGACGAAGGTCGCCGGCGCCAACGCCAGCGAGTGCGGCCTGGACCCCGTCGCCGGCGCGCCGCTGCCCTGCTCGCCCAGGGACGCGGCGAGCGCCGCTTCCTTCTTGGCCAGGGCCGCCGCACGTGCCTGGGCGGCTGCCATGCGTTTGGCCTGCGCCGCCTCGGCGCGGGCCGCGCTGGTGGCCTGTTCGCCTTCGAGACGCGCCGCCTCGGCCTCGGCCTGCAGGCGCTCGGCTTCTTCGGCACGAATCTGCGATTGCAGTCGCTGGCGTTCGAGTTCAGCGCGCGCCGCGGCGGCGTCACGCCGCGCCAGTTCGAGCTGCAGGCGGCCCTGGTCCTGCTGCAGGCTGGCCAGGCGATCCTGCACGACCTCGATCTGCGCGGCTACGCGCGCAAGATCGATGCGTTGCTCGGCCATGTAGACCCAGTGCGCGCGCTCGCGCCGGCTCGCTTCCTTGAGCTGAACCAGGGTCGCGCGCGCCAGCTGCATCTGGGCCGGTGCATGCGTACCCAGCACCGGATCGGCCGCCAGCAGGTCCAGGCGTGCGGCCAGGCGCAGGTAATCCTCGTCGCGGGCCTGCGCAGTGCCGGCCAGGCCGAACACCAGCAGGGCCAGCGCACAGCCACGCAGGGATGTTCGCATGCGGTTCATGGCTGCACCTGCGTGGCGTCCGGCGCCTGCTCCAACTGCCGCTCCAGCCGGATGTTCTCGCGCTGCAACTGATCGGCCTGCTCGCGCAGGGACGCCAGACGTGCCTGCGCGGTCGCCAGTTCGCTGGTCACCTGCGATTCCGCGGCCAGCTGGGCGGCGGCGGCGTAATCACCGTCGGCCTCGGCCGCCTGGGCAGCGTCGAAACGCAGGCCCGCCGTCCGATAGGTGGTGCTTGCCAGGCCCGGCGCACCGGCATCACGCGCCACGCCCAGCGCCCGCGATGCCGCGTCGAGCTGATCGACCGGGGGCCTGGTCGGCGTGCAGGCTGCTGCGAGCGCACACACGGAAATGGCAACCAGGGCATGGATTTTTCGTCGGCTTGGTGTCATAACTCGACAGGTATCTGGTGCGCGTGCGGGGAAACCGTATTGTGGTGACCGCCCGGCAGGTTTTGCAACGTCACACGGGCGCCACACGTCACCTTTCGATGAGCACGGGGGAAAGTTCATGGACATTGGCTATTTCCTGAAGTTGATGGCCGAAAAGGGCGCTTCGGACATGTTCCTGACCACCGGTGCTCCGGTGAACATCAAGGTCGAAGGCAAGCTCTACCCGCTGGGCAACGCAGGCATGCCCAGTGGCATGGTGAAGAAGATTGCCTATTCGCTGATGGACGAGGGCCAGGTCCCGCAGTTCGAGAAGAACCTCGAGCTCAACATGGCCATCGCGGTGAAGGATGCCGGGCGCTTCCGCATCAACGTGTTCAAGCAGCGCGGCGAGGTCGGCATGGTCATCCGCGCGATCAAGAGCGAGATCCCGACCATCGAACAGCTGCGCCTGCCCGTGCTGTTCAAGCAGATCATCATGGAGAAGCGCGGCCTGGTGCTGCTGGTCGGCGCGACCGGCTCGGGGAAATCCACCACCCTGGCCTCGATGATCGACTACCGCAACACCAACACCTCCGGCCACATCCTCACCATCGAGGATCCGATCGAGTACCTCTACCGGCACAAGAAATCGGTGGTGAACCAGCGCGAGGTCGGCCTGGATACCCATAGCTATCACGCCGCGCTGAAGAACGCCATGCGCGAGGCGCCCGACGTGATCCTGATCGGCGAAATCCGCGATGCCGACACCATGGAAGCGGCGATCACCTTCTCGGAAACCGGGCACCTGTGCCTGGCCACGCTGCATTCCAACAACGCCGACCAGACCATCGAGCGCATCCTCAACTTCTTCCCCGAGGCGGCGCACAAGAACATCCTCATGAACCTCGCCCTGAACCTCAAGGCCGTCATCAGCCAGCGCCTGGTGATGGGCAAGGACGGCCATCGCCTGCCCGCGGTCGAGGTGTTGATCAACACGCCGCACATCCGCGACCTGCTGCGACGCGGCCAGATCCACGAAATCAAGGAAGCGATGGACCGCAGCCTGCAGGAAGGCATGCAGACCTTCGACCAGTCGCTCTACGCACTCTACAAGGAAGGCAAGATCGAGCTGGAGGAAGCGCTCAACCATGCCGATTCGCGCGACGGCCTGTCGCTGAAGATCCGGCTCGCCGAGGGCGCCGACGTGCCGATGGCCGATCCCTTCGACGCGAACAGCTTCTGATCCGCCACACCCGGGCCGCCACCGCTGGCCCGACGCCCGTCGCGCCGCTGGCCGGCGCCCCACGGCGACGTGACATGGCCTTGCCGCCCCCGCCTGCGGTGCCCGGCGCGGACGCGGGCATCAGCGCCAGCCCGAGGTGATCGGGTAGCGTCGGTCGCGTCCGAACGCGCAGGCCGATACCTTGGGCCCGGGCGCGGCCTGGCGGCGCTTCCATTCGCTGATCCGCACCAGTTGCAGCACCCGCTCGACCAGGGCCGCCTCGAACCCGGCCGCGACGATGTCCGCGCGCGACTCGCGCCGCTCCACATGCCGCGCAAGGATGGCATCGAGCACATCGTAGGGAGGCAGTGAGTCCTGGTCCGTCTGGTTTTCGCGCAACTCCGCCGAGGGCACGCGCGCGATCACGCCCGGCGGGATCGACGCGCCCTGCCCGTCCGCCTGCGCCTGCTGGTTGCGCCAGTTCGCCAGGGCAAAGACCTGGCTCTTCCAGACATCCTTGAGCGGCGCATAGGCACCGCACATGTCCCCGTAAATGGTCGCGTAACCCACCGCGTATTCGCTCTTGTTGCCGGTCGTCAGCACCAGCCCGCCGTGGCGGTTCGCCAGCGCCATCAGCAGCACGCCGCGGCAGCGCGACTGCAGGTTCTCGGCGCTCACGTCGTTCGGCGTGGCAGGTGCGAGGGTCGCCGGCGTGGCCGCGTCCAAGGCCGTCAGGAAGCCCTGGAACGGCGCCTCGATCGGCAGCGTCGCAAGCGTCACGCCCAGGGCGTGCGCCTGCTGTTCGGCCAGGTCGTTGCTCAAGCCGGTCGTGTAGCGTGAAGGCAGGCGCACGGCCGTGACCTTGTCCGCGCCCAGCGCATCGACGGCGATGGCCAGCACGAGGGCCGAGTCGATGCCCCCGGAAAGGCCCACCCAGACACGCTGGAAGCCGTTCTTGCGCACGTAGTCACGCGTGCCACGCACCAGCGCGGCCCAGATGAGCGCCCTCTCGTCGGCATCACCAGTCGCGGGCCAGGCGTGGCGGCGCCACGTGCGCGTGGCCGGATCGAAGTCGGCCAGCAGCCAGCCGTCGACGAAGGCCGGCGCGGCCGGATGCACGCGGCCATCGCCATCGGCCAGTACCGAGGCGCCATCGAACACCAGGTCGTCCTGCCCACCCACCAGATTGAGGTAGGCGATGGCCATGCCGGTCGCGCCGGCACGCTCGGCCAGCAAGGCATCGCGGCGGGCGTGTTTGCCGACCTCGAAGGGCGAGGCATTGGGCACCAGCAACAGGCTGGCGCCCAGGTCCGCCACTGCGCCAGGCGGCTCGGCGAACCACAGGTCTTCGCAGATCACCAGGCCTGCGCGCGTGCCGCCCAGATCGAACACGCATGCCGCGTCGCGGCGCGCCGGGCGAAAGTGGCGACACTCGTCGAACACTGCGTAGTTCGGCAATTCGTGCTTGCGGCAGGTGGCTTCGATTTCGCCCTCGCGCAGTACGCTGGCCGCGTTGAAGACGACTTCACCGACGGCCTGCGGCCAGCCGACCACGGCGATGATGCCGTGAACGCCACGTGCGATGCGTTGCAGCGCAGCTGCGCATTCGACAAGGAAATCCGTGCGCAGCAGCAGATCGTCGGCCGGATAGCCGCACAGGGCGAGCTCCGGGAACACCACCAGATGCGCGCCGTGGCGGTCGCGCGCCTCGGCGATCAGCGCGCCGATGCGCGCCTCGTTGCTGGCCAGCGCACCGACCGGGAAATCGAACTGGGCAAGGGCGATGCGCAGCATCTTTCAAGCGACTGGCGTAGGGGGCGCCATGCTAGCAGGCCGGACGCAGGGCGATCGCCGTCCAGCGGCGCCGGGCCGGTTGTACCATCGCCCGTCCAGGGTGGCTGGGTGGAGATGATGCCGGTCGATCGCGGGTGGCCATGCGGGCCGGTTGGACCTGAGGGCGTGCATGCGCCGGGCGCAACTGAAGCTGCGTCCGGACAGCGCGGCGTGCACCGCGGGCGTGTTTGCCATGACCCGACCTCGATGCCGGCCGCTGGACCACAGGCTTTCGGGACGGCCTGCCAACACGCCATGCGCCGCCACGCTGCGCGCCGCCGACCATGAGCACGGCCATCGTCCTGTTCCGTCGGGATCTGCGCCTGTCGGACCATCCGGCACTGGCTGCCGCATGCGCCCGGCACGCGCGCGTGCTTCCGCTCTACGTGCATGCGCCGGGCGAGGAGCGACCCTGGTCTCCCGGGGCGGCCAGCCGCTGGTGGTTGCATCGCAGCCTGGCGGCGCTGCAGCGCCGCCTGGGTGCGTGTGGGGCCGAGCTGCACATCCGGCGCGGGCGCAGCCTGTGCGCGCTGCGTGCCCTGCTCGCCGCCACGGGTGCCGAGGCGGTTTACTGGTCGCGCCGTCATGAGCCGGCGGCCGTTGCCCATGACACCGAACTCAAAGCCGCGCTCCAGGCCGAGGGCGTGGCGGTGCATAGCCATCCTGGCAACCTGTGGTTCGAACCCTGGCAGATCACGACCGGCGCGGACGGCCCGTTCCGCGTGTTCGGCCCTTTTTGGCGCAAGGCACGGGCGCAACTGGAACCGCTCGAGCCGCTGCCGCAGGCGCGCGCGCAGCGTTGGATCAAGGCGCCCGCCAGCGTGCCGCTGGCAGCACTGGAACTGCAGCCACGCAGCGCCTGGGATGGCGGACTGGAAGCCACCTGGCAGCCGGGCGAAACCGGCGCGCAGGAGTTGCTCGAGGTATTCGCCGACGACGCCCTGGCCCACTACGCGACCGGGCGTGACCTGCCGGCGCGCCAGGGTACCTCGCGCCTGTCTCCGCACCTGCATTTCGGCGAGATCACGCCGCGTCAGATCCACCATGCTCTGGCGGCCGCACGCGCAACCGCGAATGCACACCGGCGAACGGACCTGGAACCCTACCTGCGCGAGTTGGGCTGGCGCGAGTTTGCCCATCACCTTCTCTTTCACTTTCCGCAAACCCCGACTGCCAACTTCAACCCGCGCTTCGACCAGTTCGACTGGGCGACCGACGATCCGGCGGCGCTGGCACGCTGGCGCGAAGGTCGCACCGGCGTGCCATTGGTCGATGCCGGCATGCGTGAGCTGTGGCACACCGGCTGGATGCACAACCGGGTGCGCATGATCGTGGCGAGTTTCCTCACCAAGAACCTGCGCCAGCATTGGCAGCATGGCGCCCGCTGGTTCTGGGACACCCTGGTGGATGCGGACCTGGCCAACAACACGCTCGGCTGGCAATGGGTGGCCGGCTGCGGCGCCGATGCCGCGCCCTACTTCCGCATCTTCAACCCTTACAGCCAGGCGGCGCGTTTCGACCCGAACGCGACGTACCTCAAACGCTGGCTGCCGGAACTGGCCCCACTCGCGCCGCGGCTCCTGCACGCGCCGTGGCGCGCGCCACAAGCGCTGAGCGCGTGCGGCTATCCCGCGCCCATGGTCGATGTTGCGCAAAGCCGCGCAGCTGCACTTCACGCCTGGCAGGCACTGCGCTCACCTTGAAGCGCGCGAGCGGCGTCCGGGGACGTGCGCTGGATGGGCCGTGACAACCACTGAACGCAAGGCGGCCACGGGTCGCCCTGCAGCCAGGACTGAACGCTGCCCGGACACTCGGCTAGAATGCGGGTCTGGTCGAAATGCTGGCGCAGTCCGGCCGCAAGGCAGCGCCTGGCGCCGGATCTGCATGGGAGAGTGATGGTGAAACACCTCGTGTTCCTGACCGCATTGGCCATGCCGATCATCGCGTGGCTTTCCAGCGCGGGCGTATTCGGCCCGACCAACGCGGTCATTTCCGACCGCTATCCGACCTTGATCATTGCCGCGGGCTACGCATTCGCCATCTGGGGGCCGATCTTTCTCCTCGACGTGGTGTACGGCAGCCTGCAATGGTTCCTGGACGGGCGCGACGCGCGTCTGCAGCGGATCCGGCCCTGGACGGCCTGCGGTTTCGCGCTCACCGCACTATGGATGATCGTCTTCTCGCTGCAATGGTTCTGGCTGGCACTGGCGATCATCTGGGCCAGCCTGGCCTGCCTGCTCCACGCCGCCGCGCAGGTATCCGACACCGCCAACCAGCGGCATGGCCCCTGGTGGCAATGGATGCCGCTATCGCTCCATGCGGGTTGGGTTTCCTTGGCCGTGTTCCTCAACCTGGCGCAGGTGATCGTCGCCTTCGAGCTGCTTTCCACGACCCGCATGCTGCCCTGGACGCTGGTGCTTCTTGGCCTGGCCGGCGCGCTGCTCGTCAGCGTGCTGGTGAAGCTGCGCGGCAACCCCTGGTATGCACTGGCGGCGCTATGGGGCCTGGTTGGCGTGTTCATCAAGCAGCGCGCTGCGCCACTGGATGGCGCAACGGTCGCCGCGTGGGTGGCCATGGCCCTGGCGCTTTGCGTGCTGGGTGTGGCCATCGCCTGCCGCCCAGGTCGGCAGCACAGCAGGCGCGAAGCCAGCACCTAGACCGGCAGGCAGGACGCAGTCCACGCCCCGGACTGCGCGGCAGGAACATGGGTGCGCGCAACATTGACGCACACCGACAGGCGCCTCGGCGCATGGAGTGAACATGTCTGAAAACGTGTTGCTGGTGGGCGGCGACCTGTGTCAGCGCGTTGCGCTGCGCCTCACCGTGCGCGACTGGAATGTGTGGCGGTTGCGGCGCCGCGCGGTGACCGACCCGCAGGTTCGCTGGATCCAGGCCGATGTCGCCGATCCGGCCTCGCTCGGGCAACTGCCAGGCGCCATCACCCATGTGCTGTATGCGCCAGCGCCGGACCGGCGCGAGCCTGCGAGCTACCAGGCCACCTACCCGCAGGGCCTGGACAATCTCCTGCATGCCCTGGCTACCCATCCGCTGCAGCGCTTCGTGCTGGTCGGCTCAAGCGTCGTGTGGCCGCCGTCGCCTGCGCAACGATCGCTTTCGCTGGTCGATGAATCGACCCCGACGCAAGCCTGGAACTTTCGCGCCGAAGCCTTGCTGCAGGCCGAATCCCTCCTGTCCGGGCGCCTCCCGGAATGCGGCGTCGTGCTGCGCCTTGCCGGGCTCTACGGGCCGGGCAGGACGCGTTTGCTCGATGCGCTGCGCAGCGGGCGCCTGACCGCGCCCGAGGGTCCGGGCCACTGGTCCAACCGCATCCACATCGACGATGCGGCCAGCGCGTGCGTGCATCTGCTCACCTTGCCCCGGCCCGCCCCCTGCTACATCGGCACCGACGGAAATCCGACCGAAACCGCTGCGTTCCATGACGCATTGGCGGTGCGCCTGGACGCACCGCGCCCGCAGCGCAGTCACCAGCCGCCTTCCGGCAAGCGGCTCTCCAATGCGCGCCTGATCGCCAGCGGGTGGCGCCCGCGTTGGCCGGATGCGCTCGCGGCCTATGCTGCGCTGGCGGCCGCAGAGCGCCGATGACGCAAGCCATGCGGCCCCCGCGGACGCGGCCTGCACCCCGCGGGGCACCCGGATCGCGGCAACTACTTCATCAGTGAGGCGAGCGTCGTACCAAGGTCCGCCGGCGACTTCACCGTGGTGACCCCGGCCTTCTCCAACGCGGCGAACTTGGCCGCCGCCGTGCCCTTGCCGCCGGAAATGATGGCGCCGGCATGGCCCATGCGCTTGCCCGCCGGCGCACTGGCGCCGGCGATGAAGGCGACCACCGGCTTGGTCACGTACTCCTCGATGAACTCGGCCGCTTCTTCCTCGGCGCTGCCGCCGATCTCGCCGACCATGATGATGCCCTCGGTCTGCTCGTCGTCCTGGAACAGCTGCAGGCAGTCGATGAAGGAGAGCCCGTTGATCGGATCGCCGCCGATGCCGATGCAGGTGGACTGGCCCAGGCCCGCGTTGGTGGTCTGGAACACGGCTTCATAGGTCAGCGTGCCCGAGCGCGAGACGATGCCGACCCTGCCCGGCTGGTGGATGTGGCCGGGCATGATGCCGATCTTGCATTCGCCCGGGGTGATGATGCCCGGGCAGTTGGGCCCGATCAGCACGGTATCCGGATACTCGCGCAGCACATTCTTGACGCGCAGCATGTCCAGCACCGGGATGCCTTCGGTGATGGCGACGATCACCTTGATGCCGGCATCGGCAGCTTCGAGGATGGCATCGGCCGCGAACGGCGGCGGCACGAAGATCATCGACGCATCCGCGCCGGTGTCGTTGACCGCATCCAGCACGGTGTCATACACCGGCAGGCCCAGGTGTTCGCCGCCGCCCTTGCCCGGCGTCACGCCGCCCACCAGTTTCGTGCCGTAATCGACCGCCTGCTCGGAATGGAAGCTGCCCTGCTGGCCGGTGAAGCCCTGGGTGATGACCTTGGTGTTCTTGTTGACCAAAACGCTCATGGATTGATTTCCTGCTTCGGAGGATGGGGAACGCGGGCGCGTATCGCGCACACATGCGTTCCTGCCCAGGTCACTGGACGGCGGCGACGGCCTTGCGTGCCGCGTCGTCGAGATCGTCCGCCGGGGTGATGGCAAGGCCCGAGTTGGCGAGCAGCTCGCGGCCCTTCTCGACGTTGGTGCCCTGCAGGCGCACCACCACGGGAATGGTCAGGCCGACTTCCTTGACCGCGGCGATGATGCCCTCGGCGATCAGGTCGCAACGCACGATGCCGCCGAAGATGTTGACCAGGATCGCCTGCACCTTACTGGAGGACAGGATCAGCTTGAAGGCTTCGGTGACCCGTTCCTTGGTCGCCCCGCCACCGACATCCAGGAAGTTGGCCGGCTCGCCGCCGGCGAGCTTGATGACGTCCATGGTCGCCATGGCCAGCCCGGCACCATTGACCATGCAGCCGATGTTGCCGTCCATGGTCACGTAATTGAGGTTGCTGCGCAGCGCCTCGGCTTCGGCCGGATCCTCCTGCGATTCGTCGCGCATGGCGACCAGGTCCGGATGGCGGAAATCCGCGTTGTCATCGGAATTGACCTTGCCGTCGAGTGCCATCAGGTCGCCGGAGGCGACGATGGCCAGCGGATTGAGTTCGACCAGCGAGAGGTCCTTCTCGTTGAACAGCCGGTACAGCCCGAGCATGATGCGCGTGAGCTGGTTGGCCTGCTTGGCATTGAGGCCCATGTCGAAGGCCACGCGCCGGCACTGGTAGGGCTGCAGGCCTTCGACGAAGTTGACCTCGATGGTGTGGATGTCTTCCGGGTTCTCGCGGGCCACCTGCTCGATGTCCACACCACCGCGGGCCGAGGCGATGAACGATACGCTGCGACTGGCGCGGTCGACCAGCACCGACAGGTACAGCTCCTTGGCAATGTCGCTGGCGTCGGTGACCAGCACCAGGTTGACCGGCAAGGCGCGCCCGCCCGACTGGTAGGTTTCCATCTGCGTGCCCAGCATGCCCGCGGCGGCGGCCTTGACCTCGTCGGTCGAGCGGCAGAACTTCACGCCCCCCGCCTTGCCACGTCCGCCGGCGTGGATCTGGGCCTTCACCATCCACTGCTCGCCGCCCAGCGCGCGCGCCGCCTCGACCGCGGCTTCAGGGCTGTCGGCCACCTTGCCGGGCGGCACGGGAATGCCGTAGGCGGCAAACAATTCCTTGGCTTGATATTCGTGAAAGTTCATGCAGGCACCTGTGCGTGGGGACACGCCCCGGCCGGTGCGACTGGGCACCGGTGGACGCAATCCGGGAAAGGGCGAACCGAGCCGCCAGAACCGGACTATTGTCGTGGATGGACGGGGGGAAAATCAAAAAGCCGCCGGCGGCGCCCGGCGAGCTCAGCGCGCGGGTGCGAGCGTGCGCGTAGCCAGCGGCATGCCGGCCGCCATCAGGGTGATGCGAAAGCACGCGCCGCCACCGGCGATCGGCACGTACTCCAGGGTCGCCTGGCTGGCCTCGCTCATCTGCTTGGCAAGGTACAGGCCAAGGCCGGTGCCGTACTCGTGGGTGGTGTAGAACGGCTCGAAGATCTGCGCGGCGACCTTGGGCGGAATGCCCGGGCCACGGTCGATCACTTCCAGCAGCGGCGGGCCCTTGTCGGCGGAGGTGCGCGCGACCACCATCACGCGCGCCGGCTCGTTGGGCTGGCGCCCGTAGCGCAGCGCGTTCTGCACCAGGTTCCACACCACCTGTTGCAGGTGCTGGGTATCGACCATGGCCTCGATGCTGCGGTTCTGCGTGACGGCACGCAGGTAGTCGCCGCCGAGGTCGTTGGATTGCTTGTAATCCTCGACAAAGGCGAGGACCCAGGCATTGAGGTCCACGCTCTCGGGGCGCGATCGTTCGCGTCGCGACAGCTGCAGGATGTTCTCCACCACCTCGTTGGCACGCGTGCAGTGATTGTTGATGATGTCTACCAGTCGACCGTCCTCGGCCACGATCTGCGGCGACTCGGCCAGCAACTGGGCGGCATAGCGGATCGCCGCCAGCGGGTTGCGGATCTCGTGGGCGATCGATGCCGCCAGGCGGCCAAGCGAGGACAGCGTCAGTTCTTCGGCACGCCGCGACAGCAGCGAAGTATCGTCGAGAAAGATCAGTACGTTGGTATCGTCGTTCGGCGCCAGCCGGGTGAAGCGCGGGATGACCTCGGCGACATCGGGGGCCAGCGCCACGGCCGTCTGGTCGGTCTTGCCGGAGCGGCGCCAATGGTAGAGCCGACGCGAGAGTTCCGGCGCGACCAGGCCCAGCTCGCGCTGGCTCGGCGCCGGGTTGCCGATGAGATGCCAGCCCGACTCATTGATGCGCAGGATGTGGTTGGCCACATCGACCAGCAGCACGCCGGTGTTCATGCGCTGGATGATGAGATCGTTGACCTGTTCCAGGTTCAGCAGATCCACGCCGCGTTGCGTGGCCAGATCCTCGGTTGCACGCATGTGGCGGCCGACGTAGCGCAGCAGCAGGGCCACGGCCACATAGGCGAGGGCCAGCACCGCCGCCTCTGCCAGGTCGCGTTCGCCGGGCGGTGATCCGGTCAGCCAGGCGACCAGCAGTGGCGCACACACGCCCAATACCGCGATCACCGCAAAGGCGTAGGCGCGCAACGGCAGCAGCAGTGCGGAGATGCCGACGTTGACCAGCAGCATCAGGGGCACGATGCCGCGCCCGGACAGCGCCATCAGCACCAGGGCAGCAGCGGCGATATCGAGCACCAGGGTGAAGCTGATGGCATTGGCCAGGTTGTGGCGCAGGCGGTCGGTGCCGGCCAGCACCACCAGGGCGATGACCAGGTAGGCGATGGCCACCGTCTGGCCCAGCAGCGGGCGCGTGACCTTTACCCATTCGCCTGCATAGGGGGCGAAGATCAGGCCGGCATAGACCGCAGCTTCGAGGCAGCGGTAGAGATTGAGGAAATAGAGTTCGCGCCGGGTGATGTCACCCGGTGATTCGGCTGCGTTGCGCGCGGCAAGGTCGGCGGTCACGACATCCCCATGGGCACAGTATATCGTTGCCGCCCGCCCGCAACTGCCCGCGCGGGCGCATTTTTCGTCGGCTGGCCGCGCCGCGACCGCAAGCCAGGCAGGGCCTTCGGCACGCGCGCTTTGCCTTGCCGGGCTGCACGATCTAACCTTGCACAATCCACTTGCGTCCGCGAGTACCGCCAACGCCCATGAGCAAGCATTACGCACTGGTCGTCGATGACGAGCGCGACATCCGTGAGCTGTTGACGCTCACGCTGGGCCGCATGGACCTCATCGTCGAGACCGCGGCAACCGTCGGCGAGGCGCGCGAACGCCTGGCCAGCCGCAACTATGCCCTGTGTTTCACCGACATGCGCCTGCCGGACGGTTCCGGGCAGGAGATCATCGCCATCATCGCGGCGCAGTACCCGGATACCCCGGTGGCGATGATCACCGCTTATGGCAATGTCGATGCCGCAGTCGATGCCCTCAAGGCGGGCGCCTTCGATTTCGTCTCCAAACCGGTCGATATCTCGGTCCTGCGCCGGCTGGTGCAGACGGCCCTGCGCCTGTCCGAGGAAAAACGCAGCGACCACACGGCCAGCAGCGCGCGCCTGATCGGCGACTCGCCGGCCATGCAGGAGCTGCGCACCACCATCGGCAAGGTGGCGCGCAGCCAGGCGCCGGTCTACATCGCCGGTGAATCGGGCACGGGCAAGGAACTGGTCGCACGCATGATCCACGAACTGGGTCCGCGTGCCGCGGCGCCGTTCGTGCCGGTGAACTGCGGCGCCATTCCGTCCGAGTTGATGGAAAGCGAGTTCTTCGGCCACAAGCGCGGCAGCTTCACCGGTGCCCAGGCGGACAAGGAAGGCCTGTTCCACGCTGCCCAGGGCGGCACGCTGTTCCTGGACGAGGTGGCGGAATTGCCCGTGCACATGCAGGTGAAGCTGCTGCGGGTGATCCAGGAAAAGGCGGTGCGCCCGATCGGTGCGCGCGCCGAAGTCGGCATCGACGTGCGCATCCTCTCGGCGACGCACAAGAACCTCGCGCGGCTGGTCGAGATCGGCGCCTTCCGGCAGGATCTCTTCTACCGCATCAACGTGATCGAGCTGCGCGTGCCGCCCCTGCGCGAGCGGCGCGAGGACATCCCCCAACTGGCCGCGCGCATGCTCGACCGCCTGGCCGGCGAGAATGGCGGCATGCCGCCCGCGCAGCTGATGCCCGATGCGCTGCGCGCCCTGGGCGTCTATGATTTTCCCGGCAACGTGCGCGAGCTGGAAAACGTCCTGGAGCGTGCGGTTGCGCTATGCGAGGACAGCCGCATCACGGTCGATGACCTGCGCCTGAGCGGCGCGGGGGGCGGGCATGATGCTTCCTCGATGCCGGCGTCGTCGCCGGGGCTGGGCGGCACGCATCCGCCAGGCTGGGCGCACGAGCCGCCCGACGACGAAGGATTTCCCAATGACCTGGCCAGCGCGGTCGCCGAAACCGAGCGCGCCGCCATCCTCAAGGCGCTGGAAGCCACGCGCTGGAATCGTACTTCGGCAGCCCGCCAGCTCGGCCTGACCTTGCGCCAGCTCCGCTACCGGCTGGAAAAGCTCGGCATCGAATAACCGGCGCCACGCAGCACTGCGTGTCGGCGGTATTGCGCCGTCCGCGCCAGAGGTCAGCCGAAATCCGCGCAGGACTTCGATGAAACCGCGCTGGCCGACGCCTCGGGCGTCGGCCAGCGCATCCGCATCAGAGCTGGAACGGCAGGTACACCTTGTACTCGTGCGCATCCTCGGCCACATCGGGCGAGGAGACCATCTCATCCCAGAAGCGACCGAGCGTGGCGTCCTGGTTGTAATGGTAGCCATGCGTCTCGGCGTAGGCGCGCAGGTTGAGGCGCAGCAACGGCAGCGCCGCCGCACTGCCGGTGTAGTCACTGACCAGGGCCTTGCCGGCGTACCACATGGTGGCGCGTACATGGGCATCGACGACCAGCATGCCCTCGTCATCCAGGCTGCCCGGCTGTGGGCCGGTCGCCTCGCCCGCCTTGTCCGCGTCGCCTTGCGCGGCGCCTTCCTCGCCCTCGTCGCCTTCATCAGCCGTCCCCGCCTCGCTGGGGGTCGCTTCGCCGGCATCGGTGGCCAGGCCACGCTTGACCGGCGGCTGGATGGTGTAGGTCTTGCCGTTCTCGGTGAAGCTGGTCGCATTGACCGGCACGGCCACGGCGAAACTGTAGTCCTCGTCGCCCCAGTTGGTGGTGATCGTCATGATCGGACCGTCCGGTTTCAGGCCGGCCTTCTCGATGGCGTCGCCGATCTGTTCCAGCGCGGCATAGGTGGCGTCCTGCACGTCGGCCAGGGTGCGTGGCGCCTTGGTGTTGACGAGGAAGATCGGCTTGGCGGCGACCTCGACGACCCGGATGTCCTGGTCGCTGTAGTCGGTGTTCGGGAAACCGGCCAGCAACGCGGCCAGGCCGTTCAGGCTGCCCTGGATGACGGCTGCCGGCGTGCCATTGATGTACAGGCCGGCATAGCGCCACAGCAGGTTCCAGCCGTAGTCCACGTCATAGGCGACGCGGATGCTGGTGGTCTTGCCGTTCGGCGAGGGCACCAGCGTAATGGTGTAGAACTTGTTGGTACCGACCCAGTTGTTGTCGACCTTGATCCTGACCTGCTGATCCTGCTCGTCGGAGACGATCTCCAGGCTGCCATTGCCGATCTTCGGCTGGCTGCTCGACCATGTCACCCGCGCGCCCGGCCCGGATTCGGGGCCTTCCAGGGTCATTCGCACCGCCGGATCGAAACCGCGCAGGCCCGACCATTGCGGATAGCGACGGAAGGTATCGACGGAATCGAAGATCTGCCGCACGGGGCTGGACACCTCGACCCGGCGTTCGATGTGTCCGTGGCGTGGCAGCAGCACACCCACCACTGCCGCCAGCACGGCCACGATCAACAATGAAATGAGAATTTCTAAAATGCGAATCATCCGAGCCATCTCCAGTACGTCAGCCAACACCGGCGGCGGACGCAGAAAGGTCCGTATCGGGCATGCCGCAGCCCCCAGCCTGCACCCCTGCGTCGCGCCCCCGGGGCGGACCAAGATGGCGATGTTACTGGACTACCGGCCCGGAACGCCATGCCCGAAAGCCGGCACCGGGCACGCCTACACGACGCCAAGCTCGAAGGCCTTGAGCACGGCGCGTGTGCGATCGCGCACGCCCAGCTTCGAAAGGATGTTGGAGACATGGTTCTTGACCGTACCTTCGGCGACGCCCAGAGAGCCGGCAATCTCGCGGTTGCTGTAGCCACCGGCCATCAGGCGCAGGATCTCGGTCTCGCGTTCGGTCAGCGGATCGGGCCGATCCAGACTGGTGAACTCGTTGTGCATGCGTCCGAGACCGGCAAGCAGCCGCTGCGTCACCACCGGCGACACCAGCGAACCTCCCGCGGCGACCGTGCGCACCGCATCCACCAGTTGCTCCAGCGAGACGTCCTTCAACAGATAGCCGCGCGCGCCGGCCTGCAGCCCGGCAAGCACCAGCTGGTCGTCATCGAAGGTGGTCAGGATGATGGTCGGCGGCAGCGTGCCGCGCTGACCCAGTGCCTTGAGCACGTCCAGGCCGGACAGCCCGGGCATGCGCATGTCCAGCAGCACCACGTCGGGCTTGACCCGCGGGATGAGCTCCACCGCTTCGCTGCCATCGGCCGCCTCGGCCACCACGCGCACGTGGTCGGACAGTTCCAGCAGCGAGCGGATGCCCTGGCGCACCAGGGTCTGGTCATCGACCAGGCAAACCTCGATGCGTACGTCTTTGCTCATGCGGCATTCTCCAGTGGCAGTGAGGCGTCGATGGTGAAGCCGCGCCCGCCGGCCGTGACCACGTCCAGCCGGCCGCCGAACTCGGCCAGGCGTTCGCGCATGCCAACCAGCCCGTTGCCGGGGCGGAAGCCGGGCGCGCCATGGCCATCGTCGTGCGCGTGGATCGCCATGCGCCGGTCCTCGCTGCGTTCGAAGCGCAGCCACAGGTTGCGGGCACCGGCATGGCGAATGGTATTGGTGATGATTTCCTGCGCACAACGCAGCAAGACCTGCGCGCGCCGCGGATCCTCGACGCTGAAGCGCGGCGGCAGTTCCAGGTGGATCACCAGGCCCGGCACGCCTTCGACCAGGTTGCGCAGTGCCTCGGTCAGGTCGAGGCTGTCGCCCTCGCGCAACTGGCTGACGACTTCCCGCACATCGCCCAGCAGGCGCTTGGCCACCGACTGCGCCTTGGCAACGTGTTCTTCGGCGGGTCCGGTGGCCAGGTGGCGCGCCACCTCCAGGTTGAGGCTGAGCGCGGTCAGGTGGTGGCCGATCAGGTCGTGCAGCTCGCGTGAAATGCGCATGCGCTCGGCCAGCCGGCTCGATTCGGCAAGCAGCGTGCGCGTCGCGCGCAGTTCGGAATTGAGGCGCCGCTGCTCGTCGCGCGCCTCCACCTGCCGCTTGGTGACGAAGGACGTGACAAAGGCCAGCACGATGAAGCCGAGGTAGAGACTGGACTGCAGGAAGGCATCCCCCAGGCTGAACACCGGTTCGCGGATGCTTGCAAACACCGGAATGAGCGAAAAGTTCTGCAGGATCATCCACGCCACCGCAACCTTCAGCGGCAGCAACCAGGGCAGCACCACGGCGATCACCGCCAGCAGCAGGGCGCCAATGCCCCCCTGGCTGAACCAGCCAATCGCCACCACCATGATGTTGAGAACCAGCAGCAGCACGATTTGTACCGCCCGGCGCAACGGCGAGGGGCTGCGCACGCCCAGGTCGCGGGTGAGATACCAGTACACCACCCCGAACACCACGTAGCAGCCCAGCCACAGGTGCGCATAGCTGGTCGGCAACTGCTTGAGCGCCAGGTCGCCGACGATGGTCTGGTAGCGCAGGAACGGCGTGCCAACGCTGACAAACTGGATCAGGCCGGCATAGCGCAACAGCTGGATGTGGTTGAAGCGGGGCCAGATCATGGGCTCGGCGCGGGCGCCATCTCGCAATGCGCGTCGTGAGGGAATTGCCCTGCGCACCTCCCCGGCCCAGGATCAGGCGCGGGAGCGATGCACGGTTGGCGTAATCTACCCGATCCGGCTGCAGCAAGGCGCGCGCGGGACCGACACGCGCAATCAGGTACCGCGCACCGCGCGCTGCTCGGCCACCGTCAGGGCTACCTTGTCGCGCAGGTACACCGGCAGGGCCTGGGCCGCCGGTACGCCGGCACCGGCCGCCAGCCGCGGGGCGGCAAGCCGTGCCACTTCGGCTGCCTGCGGAAAGCGTACGGCATCCACCCAGGCCGGATCGGCCGGCAGGCGGGCACGCAGTTGCCCCGGATAGGTGCCCCAGCCGGTGCCGATGACGGCCCAGCCAGGGGCGATCGGCAGTTGCAGCGCATCCGGTGGGCCGACCCACTCGTCGGCCAACGCCTCGAGGGCATCAGCGGCCGTGCGCCGGAACACGCCGCCATAGACCTCGCCCATGCGCGCGTCGATCACCGCCAGCACCGGCAGGTCGCCTGCCGGGGCCTGCAGTGCCAGGGCGGCCAGCGAGGACACCGGCACCACCGGCAGATCCAGCCCGAGCGCGACGCCCTGGGCCGCGGAGATGGCCAGGCGTACGCCGGTGAATGCACCCGGTCCGCAGCCGACCGCCACGCCCTGCAGCGCGCTCTTTTGCAATCCGGCCTCGGCCAGCACCGCCTCGCACATCGGCAACAGCAGTTCGGCGTGGCGGCGCGGCGCCAGCTCGCTGCGCACCAGTAGCGCGTCACCGACCAGCAGGGCGACGGAGCACGATTCGGTGGAGGTTTCGATGGCGAGGAGGTTCATTGCGCCATTGTATCTGCCGGCGTGTTGCGTGCCCGCCTGGCACCGAAGCCGGGCGTACATCCGATGCGGGGCGATTGACGGGCCGCGCATCGCGGGCGAGAGTGGGCCATGCGACCAGATGAACGGACAGCGGGCCTGCGGACGGTGACGCAGCGACCAAGAGCAGTGCGCCCGGGGCCTGACGGCGGCGCAGCGTGGGCGCAACACACTGGCGTGACAGCGCGCGCGGTCGAGACCGGCATCGAATCCGGATCGTCGTCGCGAGGGCTGCAGCCATGATCGCCGAACGCTATTTGGTCATCGATCTGGAAGCGACTTGCGATGACGACCCGCAGCGTCGCCAGGTGCCGGTAGGTCAGTGCGAGATCATCGAGATCGGCGCGGTGATGGTCGAGCGCGAAGGCTGGCGCGTGATCGACGAGTTCGACATCTTCGTGCGACCGGTGCGGCATCCGCGCCTGACTGCGTTCTGTACCCGGCTGACCTCGATCACGCAGGCTGAGGTGGATGCCGCGCCGACCTTTCCCGAGGCCATCGACCGCTTCAAGGCATGGCTGCGCCAGCATGAAGGATTCGCGTTCGGCTCTTGGGGCAACTACGACCGCTTGCAAATCCTGCAGGATTGCGCATACCACCGCATCGCCTACCCGATCGCTGCGCCCCACGTGAACATCAAGACGGAGTTTTCGGCGCGCCAGCGCGTGAAGAAGCTCGGCCTGGGGCAAGCCATCGAACGCGCCGGTCTGACCTTCACCGGCACACCGCATCGCGGCGTCGATGACGCGCGCAACGCCGCCAGGCTCCTGCCCTACGCGTTCGGCGACGCGCGCGTGCCGTGAAGGTGACGGTTCGGTGCGATCCCGACTGCCATGTGCGGCGGAGATGACGATTGGCGATCGAATCGTCCCGCTCGGGGCGCATGATGACTGGCGCGACAGGTAGGCGGGCTGCGTCACCCGTCAATCGCCCCGTGCCGGACACCACGCCCCGACCGCGTCGCCGAAAGCGTAGGGCAGCACTCATGGACATGAACCGCCCTGGCTTTCCCGGGGCGGTTCAATGCGTGACCGGCACGAGAGCCACCCGGAGTTGCTCAGCAAAAGACCGAAGAATCACACGATACCAGACACTTCGCGCAAGTCACTGATTGGAATGGTGGGCCGTGATGGGATCGAACCATCGACCAATGGATTAAAAGTCCACTGCTCTACCGCTGAGCTAACGGCCCTGTTGCAAAGTTCCGGCCCTGGCGTGCGCGGCAACTGCGGGTGCATTCCCTCCGCGCTACGGGGAACCAGCGGCGGGAAGCGGCCGGCGGCGCCGCCGACGGCGCGACGAAACCAGGAAGGAGGCGCATTCTACCGACCCGCAGTCGCTAGCGGTAGCGCGTGGGATCGGCGACGCCGGCCGCCCGGAAGCCTTCGGCGCGCAGATGACAGGCATCACAATGACCGCAGGCGCGACCTTCTGCGTCGGCCTGATAGCAGGATACGGTCGCGACGAAATCCACGCCCAGGCGCAGGCCTTCGCGCACGATATCGGCCTTGCTCATGTGCAGCAGCGGTGCATGCACGCGCAATCGCGCACCCTCGATGCCGGCCTTCGTGGCAAGGTTGGCAAGCACGCCGAAGGCATCGATGAAGGCCGGGCGGCAATCCGGGTAGCCTGAATAATCCACGGCATTCACTCCGCACCAGATCTCCCGGGCACCCAGCACCTCGGCCCAGCCCAGCGCGATGGCCAGCATGATGGTGTTGCGCGCCGGCACGTAGGTGACCGGGATGCCGCTGCCGCCATGCTCGGGCACGGCAATGTCCGCGGTCAGCGAGGAGCCGCCGATGCTGCGCAGATCCACCGTGACGGTCTTGTGCTCGACTGCACCGAGCCGGTGGCTGACGCGGTCGGCGGCCGCCAGCTCGGAATGGTGGCGCTGACCGTAATCGACGCTGAGGGCATGGCAGGCAAGACCCTGCGCGCGTGCCAGGGCAAGCGTCACGGCGGAATCCATGCCGCCGGAAACCAGCACGACGGCGCGGGGGGCGGCAGCGGATGGGGTCATGGGCCTCCGTCTCGGATTGCAGCGGGCGTACAGGCCCGCTGCCAGCAGGGTGACGCTCGCTCAGTGTCCGGGAACGACGCCCCACAGCAGCTTGTGGAGCTGCAACTGCAGGCGCACCGGCAGGCGATCGGCAAGCATCCAGTCGGCCAGCGCGCGCGGCGCAAGGCGCCCGTGCACCGGGGAGAACAGCACCTGGCAGCGCCTGTCCAGCGCGTGCTCGCGCACACGCGCCACCGCCCAATCATAGTCGTCCCGGTCGGCGATCACGATCTTGACCTGGTCGTGCGGCAACAGGCAGGCCATGTTCGACCAGAGGTTGCGCGCGACCTCGCCCGATCCGGGCGCCTTGAGATCCACGACCTTGCGCACGCGTGGATCGACCGCCGCGACATCCAGCGCGCCGGAGGTCTCAAGCGAGGTTTCGTAGCCGGCGTCGCACAGGCGCTGCAGCAGCACCAGGCAGCGCTTCTGCGCCAGCGGCTCGCCGCCGGTGACGCACACGTGGCGCGCTCCGAACGACGCCACCTCGGCCAGGATCGCATCGATGTCGTGCCACTGGCCGCCATGGAAGGCATATTCGGTATCGCACCACACGCAACGCAGCGGGCAGCCGGTCAGGCGCACGAATACGGTGGGCCATCCGACCGCATCGGCCTCACCCTGCAGGGAATGGAAGATCTCGCTGATGCGCAGGCGCTGATCGCTCGCCACGCCGTCTACGCTGCCCATGCCTGCGCTCAGCGCTGGGTTTCCATCTTCAGCGCGCGCAGGCGACCTTCGGCCAGCCGCGCAACCGTCGTGCCCGGGTAGGTCTGCAGCACCTGGTTCAAGGTGGCCTCGGCCTGGTCCCACTGCTTCTGCTCATACTGGCTGTAGCCGATCTTGAGCAACGCATCCGGGGCCTTGGGGCTGCCCGGGAAGCGCGCGAGCAGGGTACGGAAGGCCTCCTCGGCGATCGGGTAGTTCTGCGTGACGTAGTAGGACTCGCCCAGCCAGTAATAGGCATTGCCGGTCAGCGGATCATCGGGATACTGGTCGATGAACGCCTGGAAGCGGCGCGCGGACTCGGCGTAACGGCCATCCTTGAGCGCGGCGAAGGCTTCGTTGTAGGCCTCCATCGCGGTGGCGCCAGCCGGTGCCGCGGCGGGGCCAGGTGGCGCGGCGGGCGTGGCTGCGCCGGCCGGGGCCGCGGCTGGGGCAACCTGGCCCGCCGCACCCGCGGACACGCCGGGCGCGGCACTGCTGCCGCCCGGGCTGGCGAGATCGATGTCCGGCGGCTGCGCGGGGGCTGGCGCCGCGGCGGACGCTGCCGGCCCGGTGCCTTCAAGCCGGTTCAGGCGTGAATCCAGGTCGATGTACTGATCGCGGTTGCGTTGCTGCGCCTGCTCCAGGGCATGGCGCAGTTCCTCGACCTGGCCTTGCAGCAACTGCACTTGCGACTCGAGCGCGGAAATGCGGTTGACGAGTTCGACGGCGCTGCTGCCGCCCCCCTGGGCCGCCTGCTGTTCCAGGCGATCGACACGCTCGGCCAGCGACAGGCGCTGCGCCTGTGCAGCGGGCATCGTGGCGGCGAACGCAAGCGCCGCCAGGGCTGTCGTTACGGCAATCCGCATTGCAGGTACCTCGCTCGCTTCAGAGCTGGTGAAAACTTGCGCGTTCCGTGCACGTCTTGCGCGTGGTTCCGGGGTGTCCGCGGTCGCTCGCGCCAGTCCGGCACGCGCACGCCCGACTGGTCGCCGGCCATCCCTGGCCGGCAGCCCGGCAATCCGAAGACGCCACGAACCCTCAACGCGTCGTGTACACGACCTCGACGCGCCGGTTCTTCGACCAGCATGACTCGTCATGCTGGCGGCAGACCGGGCGCTCCTCGCCGTAGCTCACCACGTTCAGCTGGGCGCGCGAGGCACCCGCGGCGACCAGCGCCGACTGCACCGCGTTGCCGCGGCGCTCGCCGAGACCGAGGTTGTACTCGCGCGAGCCGCGCTCGTCGGCGTGGCCTTCGAGCGTGACGCGCGCATCCGGGAACTCGTGGAGGTACTCGGCGTGACAGGCGATCTGGGCCGCGAACTCCGGCTTGATCTCGGACTGGTCGAGGTCGAAATAGATCACGCGCTGGCGCAGGCAGGAATCCGTATCCAGGCTGTCACGCGTGTAACGGCCGGCCGGCTCGGTCGGCGCGGTCTGGGTGACCGGCGCAGGCTCCGGCGCCGGGGCAGGCTTCACCGCCTTCTTTGCGCAGGCCGACACGCCTGCGGCGAGCAGTACACAAAACGCAATCCGAAAGACGCTGTTCATGGCAATTCCTTGATGAAATCAACTGGATGAGACATTGAAAACGCACGTTCCTGAGACTGGCATGGAACCCTCCCGGAGCGGATTCAACGCGACCGGAACGGTCCCCATGCCGGCTCACGCACATCGCCATCGGCAAAACCGAGGCGCTGGCGTACGCGCCCATCGGCAGACACTGCATACAGGACGCCACGTGAACCTTCGCTGGCGGCGTACAGCAGCATGCTTCCGTTGGGCGCGAAACTGGGGGCTTCATCCTGGTTGCCGGGCGAGATCAGCGCATACTGGCTGGTAGCCCGGTCGAGGATGGCGATACGATACACGTTTCCGCTGCCCTGCACCATGGCGAGCTTGATGCCGCGGGCATCCACCACGCTGGGGCTGGCGTTGTACTGGCCCTGGAAGGTCACCCGCGTGGCGTCGCCGCCGGTCGCCGCGACCTGGTAGATCTGCGGCTTGCCGGAGCGGTCGGAGGTGAAATAGAGCGTCTTGCCGTCCGGCGCCCACTCGGGCTCGGTATCGATGGCGAAGTGGTTGGTGATCCGATCCAGCGAGCGGCTGGCCAGGTTCATCACGTAGATGTCGGGATTGCCGCCCTTGGACAGGCTCATGGCCAGGCGGCTTCCATCCGGCGAGAATGCCGGCGCACTGTTGATGCCGCGGAAGCTGGACACGACCTGGCGCGAACCGGTGCCAAGATCCTGCACGTAGATCGCCGAATTGCCGCTTTCGAAGGAAACATAGGCGATCCTGCGGCCATCCGGCGACCAGGACGGTGACAGCAGGGCCTCGCGCGAACGCACCACCACCTGCGGATTGAAGCCGTCCGAATCGGCCACCATCAGGGCGTATTGCCAGTTGGGCGACGCGCCGGTCACCGTGATATAGGCGATGCGCGTCCAGAACGCGCCACGCACGCCAAGAATCTTTTCATACACCGCGTCGGCAACCTGGTGGGCGATGTCGCGCAGCCCGCTGCGCTGGCCGCTGATGGCGCCATCGGCGATGCGCTGCTGGCGGGCCACGTCGAACAGCTCGTATTCGACCCGCAAGCTGCCATCGCCGCCATCGAGGCTGCGCCCGACCAGCAGGTAGTCCTGCTTGAGCAGGCGCCAGGTGGCGAACTTCACCTCGTCCGCACGGCTCGGAAACTCGACGATATCGTTGCGCGGCAAGGTGCGAAATTGCCCCGAGCGGGCCAGGTCGGCGCGCACGATCTCGCCGGGATTGGCTTCCGGCGGCACGCTGGCGCCCTCGAAAGCAAACGGCACCACTGCAATCGGCACCGCCGATGCGGTGCCGTCGACGATGTCGATGTCCAGGCCCTGCGCGAAGGCCGGCCCGCCCAGCAGCAGGGCGAACCACAGCAGCAGCCTGCGTCCCATGATGCGATTTTCCATACTCTTCAACCTTATCCGTCGTACCTGAACGTAAATTTGATGCGCCGCTGGAAGACCTTTTCATAGCCCTGGTAGGGCAAGGGCGCCGCGCGCATGACCGCCTGCTCGATCGAGCGGCGGGTTGCCGGATCGGCATTGCAGGGCGTGGAGACCACGGCCGCGATGACCTCGCCACCCGGAATCTGGGTGATGTCGAGGGTACAGCGCAGGCCCGCCTGCGCGCTTTCCGGACGGTTCCAGTTCTGCGTCACCACGGCCTGGATGGCGGCACTGTAGCGCGCCGTCAGATCGTTGTCGGCGCCTCCGGCCCCGGTCTGCGCCTGCGCGGCCTCGTGCTCGGCGGCTGGTTGCGCCGCCGCGCGCTCCGCCGGCTGGCGATTGCGGTCCTCCAATTGCGCCAGGCGCTCCTTTTCCAGCTTCAGCTTCCTTTCCGCCGCGGCCCGCGCTTCACGGATCTCGGCGAGCTGCTTTTCCTTCTCCGCCCGCAGCTTGCGTTCCTTTTCCTGCTCCTGCTCCAGTTCCACCTGCTGCTGCCGCACGCGCGCTTCCTCCTCGCGCCTGGCCTGCTCGGCCTGCTCGCGGGCCAGGGCCGCGACCTTTTCCCGCTCGACCAGATCCTGGCGCTGTACTTCGCTGGGCGTCGGCGTGGCCGGCTTGGGCGGCGCCGGTTCGGGTTTCGGTTCGGGCTTGGGTTCAGGCCTGGGCGGCGCTTTCGGTTTGGGCGGCCTGGCCGGTTCGCGCTTGCCGGCCTGCGGCTTCGGCGCCGCCGTCGGGCCGACCAGGGTCGCCTCGATCACCGGGCCGGGCATGGTGACCGGACGCGTGGCCTGCGTCCACCACAGCCCCACCAGCAGCGCCAACAGGAACAGCACGTGCAAGCCGAGCGCAAATCCAAACGCACGCGCCTTGTCGCCGAAGGTCTCCATCCGGTCAGCGTTCCGCTTCCGCCGCGAGCGGCTGGCTCATCAGCCCGACCTTGGGCACGCCTGCCGACTGCAGCAGTACCATCGCCTGATAGATCGTACCGTACTCGGCGCGTTCGTCGCCCGCGACGAGTACGGGAACCTGCGGATTCTGACGCACGAATGCTGAAACCTTGTTGACCAGCGCATCGGCTTCGATCGGTTCGCGTTGCGTGGTGCCCAGGGTGAGGAAGTAGTGGCCTTCGCGATCGACGCTCACGACCACCGGCTCCTTGTCGTTCTGGATCGCCGCCGCCGCCGACTGCGGCAACTGGATATCGACGCCAAGGTTCAGCAGCGGCGCGGTCACCATGAAGATGATCAGCAGCACCAGCATCACGTCGATATACGGCACGACGTTGATCTGGGCCATGAGTTTGCGCGGCTTGCGGCGGGTATTGAGACTGGCCATGAGCTAGAGACTGGAGTTGCGGGTGGCGCGCGGGTGCGCGGGTTGCGCTTGGCGCGTCGTGCCGGGAAGCAAGGCCTTCCCTTGCCATGTTGGCGGGACCGCGGCCGGGCTGGGGGTGCAACCCGCACCCTGCCCCGGGTGTCTATTCTTCCAGATGCGCCTGGCGCGCAAGGATGGACGAGAACTCCTCGACGAAGGTGTCGTAGCGCAGGTTCAGGCGTTCCAGGCGCATGGAGAAGCGGTTGTACGCCCAGGAGGCGGGAATGGCTGCGATCAGGCCCATGGCGGTGGCGACCAGGGCCTCGGAAATGCCGGGCGCAACCATGGCGATGGTCGCTTCCTTGACGTTGGCCAGGCCGTGGAAGGCGGACATGATGCCCCACACGGTGCCAAGCAGGCCGATGTAGGGGCTGATCGAACCGACGTTGGCGAGGAATTCCAGACCCTGCTCGAGGCGATCGACTTCGCGCGTGGAGGACACCCGCATGGCGCGCTGGGCGCCCTCCAGCAGGGTACGCGAATCGACGCTGCGCCGCTGGCGCAGACGCGCAAACTCGCGAAAGCCGGCCTCGAAGATGGCGCCGCTGGAAGTGACCCGGCTGCCGCTGGCCGTGAGTTCGCGGAACAGGCCCGCCAGATCCGCACCGGACCAGAAGCGCTCCTCGAACTCATCGGCATGGGCGTTGGCGCGTGACAGCAACTGCTTCTTGCGGAAGATGATCATCCACGAAGCGATCGAAAAACCGAGCAGCACCAGCATCACCAGCTTGACGAACAGGCTCGCGTTGAGGACGAGAGCCAGGATGTTCATTTCCGAATTCATGTGCGAACGAGACCTTGGAGCAGATGTTCGGGGATGGCGCGGGGGCGCAAGCGTAGTGCATCGAGACAGGCGATGCGCACCTGCGCTTCGACCAGCGCCCGGGTCCCGGGTTCACGGACGAGCCGCTGAGTGACGATGAAGCTCGCGCCGCGCGGCGGCTGGGGCTCCACGGTTGCCGTGAGCAGGTCGTCGAGGCGCGCCGGCGCGTTGAAAGCGATCTGCATGCGGTGCACGACGAACAGGAGGTCCGCCTGCGCGCGCAGCTTCTCCTGGTCGAAGCCGGCCGCGCGCAGCCACTCGCTGCGCGCGCGCTCGAAGAAGCGCAGGTAGTTGGCGTGGTAAACGATGCCGCCGGCATCGGTATCTTCCCAGTAGACGCGGACGGGCCACTGGAAGACCCGGTATTGGGAAGAGCCCACGCCGTTACGCCTTTGCATCGCCCGTGTCGCCCGGATTCCCGTTCTCGAAGAGATCCGGGACGCTGGAGCGGCGCGGCGCCTTGAGGCCGAGGTGGCGCCAGGCCTTGGCGGTGGCCATGCGCCCACGCGCAGTGCGCACCAGGAAGCCCTGCTGGATGAGGTAGGGTTCGAGCACGTCCTCGATGGTGCCGCGTTCCTCGCTGAGCGCCGCGGCCAGCGATTCAACGCCCACCGGCCCGCCGTCGAAGTTCTCGATGATCATGCCGAGCAGGCGCCGATCGAGCGCATCAAAGCCCTCCGCATCGACGTTGAGCATCTCCAGCGCGGCCGCGGCGACCTGCGTGCCGATGCGGCCGTCGGCGCGCACCTCGGCATAGTCGCGCACGCGCCGGAGCAGCCGGTTGGCGATGCGCGGGGTGCCACGCGCGCGGCGCGCGATTTCGGTCGCGCCGGCGGCATCGCAGGGAATGTCGAGGATCTGTGCCGCGCGGCGCACGATGGCTGCCAGTTCGTCGGCGCTGTAGAACTCCAGCCGCTGCACGATGCCGAAGCGGTCGCGCAGCGGCGCGGTCAACAGACCTGCGCGCGTGGTGGCGCCGATCAGGGTGAACGGGGGCAGGTCGAGCTTGATCGAGCGTGCCGCCGGCCCCTCGCCGATCATGATGTCGATCTGGAAATCCTCCAGCGCCGGGTACAGCACTTCCTCCACGATCGGCGAGAGGCGGTGGATCTCGTCCACGAACAGTACGTCGCGCGGCTGCAGGTTGGTTAGCAGTGCCGCCAGGTCGCCCGGCCGTTCGAGCACGGGACCGGAGGTCGAGCGCAGGTTCACGCCGAGCTCGTTGGCGATGACATGCGACAGGGTCGTCTTGCCCAGGCCCGGCGGGCCGAAGATCAGCACGTGATCGAGTGCCCCGCCGCGTCGGCGCGCCGCTTCGATGGCGATCGACAACTGCTCGCGCACGGTCGCCTGGCCGAGGTATTCGGCCAGACGCTGCGGGCGGATCGTCGCATCGACGAAGTCGTCCTCGCGCGTGGCGGTGGCGGAGCTGAGGCGGTCCATGAGCGGGGAATGGGCAATCGGGAATGGCGGATCGCCTGATTATCCCCTGCCGGCGACCTTCAGAGTAGGGACGCACCCGGCGAACCTGCATGCTTGACGAGGCCGCGCCGAATCCGCCGTGACGATTCCCGCTTCCCGGCTCTTCAGATCTCGACCTGCGTACCCAGTTCGATCAGCCGGTTGCCGGGAATGCGGAAGAACGCGGTCGCGGGCACGGCGTTGCGCTGCATGAAGGTGAACAGGCGGTCGCGCCAGAGCGGCATGCCCGGGCGATCGGTCGCGACCACGCTCTCGCGGCTGAGGAAGAAGGTGGTATCCATCAGGTCGAAGGGCAGGCCGCATTGCTTGACCGCCTGCAGGGCCAGCGGCACGTTGGGGTCCTCGGAAAAGCCGAAGCGCAGGCTGAGTCGATAGAAGGCATCGCCCAGGCGCTCCACCGACACCCGCTCCGATGCCTCGGCTACCGGGGTTTCCACCGTCTGCACGGTCAGGATGACATTGCGCTCGTGCAACACCTTGTTGTGCTTGAGATTGTGCAACAGGGCGTTGGGCACACTGTCCTCATTGGCAGTCAGGAACACCGCCGTACCCGGCACCCGCAAGGGCGGGTGCGCGCTGATCGAAGTGATGAAGGGTTCCAGCGCCAGGCCGCTCTGGCGCACCTCGCGGATCACCAGCTCACGCCCGCGCCGCCAGGTGGTCATCAGCGTGAACACCACCGCGCCCAGCACCAGCGGGAACCAGCCGCCATGTTCGACCTTGTCGGCATTGGCGGTAAGGAAGGCCAGGTCGACGGTCAGGAACAGCAGGCCCAGCGCCACGACCTTGCTGCGTGCCCAGTGCCACTGGCGACGGAACACGATCATCACGAGCAGTGAATCGATGGTCATGGTGCCGACCACGGCGATGCCGTAGGCCGCGGCCAGGTTGCTGGAGGACTGGAAGCCGATGACCACGGCCAGCGTCAGCACCAGCAACATGCGGTTGACCCAGGGCAGGTAGATTTGCCCGATCATCTCCGGCGAAGTGTGTCGCACGTGCATGCGTGGCAGGAAGCCAAGCTGGATCGCTTCGCGGGCCACCGAAAACGCACCGGAAATCACCGATTGTGATGCGATGACGGCGGCCAGCGAGGCCAACGCGATCAAAGGGTAGACAAGCAGTTCCGGCGCCAGCAGATAGAAGGGGTTCTGCGCGGCTGCCGGATCGGCGATCAGCAGCGCACCCTGGCCAAAGTAGTTGAGCACCAGCGCCGGCAGGATGAAATTGAACCAGGCGATGCGGATCGGCTTCTTGCCGAAGTGCCCCATGTCGGCATACAGCGCTTCGGCACCGGTGATGCACAGCACAACGGCGCCCAGCGCAAGGAACGCGGGCCAACCCGTAACGGCGAAGAACTGCACGGCGTAATGCGGCGACAGCGCCCGCAGCACCCATGGGTGCTGTACGACCTGGATCAGCCCAAGCACGGCCAGGGTGACGAACCAGATGCACATCACCGGGCCGAAGATTGCACCGACCTTGCCGCTGCCACGCCGCTGGATGGCAAACAGGCCGAGCAGGATGCCGACCGTGATCGGCACCACGAACGGCTCGAGCCCGGGCGCGGCCACCTCCAGGCCCTCGACCGCGGACAGCACGGTGATGGCCGGCGTGATGACGCCATCCCCGAAGAACAGCGATGCACCGAACAGGCCCAGCACCGTGATCCCCCAGCGCGCGCGGGTACTCTTGCGCACGCTGCGCTGGGCCAGCGCGGTCAGCGCCATGATGCCGCCTTCGCCCTTGTTGTCGGCGCGCATGATGAAGCTGGCGTATTTGAGCGACACCACCAGCATCAGTGCCCAGAACACCAGCGACAGCACGCCGAGCACGTTATCTGGCGTCGGCGGCAGGCCGTGCTCGCCGAAGGCTTCCTTCATGGTGTAGAGCGGACTGGTGCCAACGTCGCCATAGACGATGCCGATGGCGCCGATGGTCAGGGCGGCCATGCGTGGTGAGGGCGCCCCTGTCTGCTGCCCCTGGCTCATGCGCGATCCCCGTTCAGCGCAGCGCCGCCTTCAGCGCCTTGCGGATGATATCTTCAGCCGACGTTTCGGGCGTGGCCGCTTCGCGCACCAGGCGCGTGACTTCGGCCGGCTTGTAACCCAACGATTGCAACGCGATGGCCGCCTCGCTCGCCGGATCGGCCGGCACGCCCTCCGCGCCGGCCGCAGCGGGCAGGCCATCGACCAGGGCGCCGACGCGGTCACGCAGTTCCACCACCATGCGCTCGGCGGTCTTCTTGCCGATGCCGGGGATGCGCGTCAACGCGGCGAGGTCGCCGGTCTGCACCAGGCGCCCGAACTCTTCCACGCTGGCGCCGGACAGCACCGCCAGCGAGGTCTTGGCGCCCACGCCCGACACCTTCTGCAAGGCGCGGAACAGCGCGCGTTCGGCTTCGCGCAGGAACCCGTACAGCACCACGGTGTCGTCCTTGGCGGCGTAATGGGTGCAAAGCTGCACCTCGGTACCGAGCGCCGGCAAGTCGAAAATGGTGGACATCGGCGCTTCGAGCTCGTAGCCCACGCCGCCGACCTCGATCATGATCCACGGCGGATGCTTGCCGACCAGGGTGCCGCGCAGGCGGCCGATCACCGCCGGCGCCTCCACGCGGCGCGCGGAATGCCGGCCCGCGCGAGGCTGGCGCGCGTGTGGGCGTGCGCCAGCGCGACCGCCAGCGCATCGGCCGCGTCCGCCTGCAGGCGACCGGATATCCCGAGCAAGACCCCCACCATGTGCTGCACCTGTGCCTTGTCCCCGCCGCCGGTGCCGACCACCGCCTGCTTCACTTCGCGCGCAGCATACTCGCTCACGCCCAGGCCGTGGTGGACGATGGCGCAGATGGCCGCGCCGCGCGCCTGGCCGAGCTTCAGCGCGGAATCGGGGTTGCGGGCCATGAACACGCGCTCGATCGCCGCTTCCTGCGGCGCGTATTCGCCGATGATCGCACCCAGATCATCGAAGATCTGCTTGAGGCGCGCGGCGAAATCCTCGTTCGCGACCAGGTTCAGCACGCCATGGCAGACATGCCGCGACCTGCCCGCGGCATCGACGTCGATGATGCCGAAGCCGGTCAGGCGACTACCGGGGTCGATGCCGAGGATGCGGATGGATGCGGAATGAAACAATGCTATTTTTCTTGTAACCGCTATCTTTTCACATGAAAGTATGGCTAAACGAGAACTAATATTTCAACAAATACTCCGAAACGCAATCATGAACAGACTACGCTTCGGAATATGGTATTTTACAGCTTTCATCAAAACCGATTATCGTTATTTTTGAAGAATCACAACTCACCATAAAACAGCAGCACAACTGGTTATCGTCGATGCGCTACCCAAAACACCTCCATTCGCATCCCGTACAGTTACGTCAACACTTGCAGGAAAGGCAACAGGATAAATTGGATCATCGGCTTCAGGACATATGAACATGCATGTTTTGCGCCCCTCACACGGATGAGGAAATAGAACATTATGTGTTCCGACGTCAATATTCCATGCATAATCAATTGGCAAGTCTACATTGGTCGTATCAACACCAACGATACAAAGCCCTGGCGTACAATTAAGGGAAATGGACCCAGCAACTGCTTGAGAAGAAAACAACCCCAAAGCAATACCAATCATTAACATTCCAGTAAACGTTAATTTATCAATTATGAGATCTCATACTCCCATCAGAAGTAATTCCAAAAAATGATGCGCTGAAATAGCGCTTACCTATTTGACACCACCCGCAGGCAGTCCATGTAGCGAATACATTTTCACCAAAGCATCGTGCTCCTCGCGGCGCAGATCTTCCTTCTGCTTCGCGCTCACGCACTGCTTCGACTTGAAATGGCTGCCGGTCTGGTTGTTGACGCTGCAGACGCGGTAGTCGGCGCCGCCGGCGAGGATGCCGTTGATGCGTTCCTGCATGTTGAACACGTCCATCTTTTCCTGCCCGGTCATAGCCAGGGATGAACCGCGCTTGGTTAGGATGCGCGAGATGATGGCGAGGTAATCCTCCACCACGCGCCGATCCGACGCGCTCACGTCGGCGTAACCGCCCTCTTCGAACGTCTGGCGCACCCTGTCGGCCTGCGCGTCGAACTCGACCGGGGTCACATCCACGCTGCCCGGCGGCGGCGCCTTGGCCGCCCAAGCGGGCGCGGCGAACGCGAACGAAATCATCGCACAGGCGATGGCGATCAGCATGGTTCTCATGCTGTTCTCCCGTCTGGCGCAGCGCTTGCTGCGAAATCCCTCGTAGGGCCTATGAACCTAGCACAAGGCCATTCACAAGGCGAATCGCGCACGCCGGCGCCGACACCGTAGCCCGGATGCAGCGCAGCGGAATCCGGGATCGAGTTCGCGAGCCAAGACCAACATCGCGCACCGTCAACGGCGCTGCCGCGCCGATCCCGGATTGCGGCGCTGCGCGCCTCCATCCAGGCTACAAACGCAAGCCGTAGCCCGGATGCAGCGCAGCGGAATCCGGGGTCGGGTTCGCGAGCCGAGAAACATCGCGCACCGTCAACGACGCTGCCGCGCCGATCCCGGATTGCGGCGCTGCGCGCCTCCATCCAGGCTACAAACGCAAGCCGTAGCCCGGATGCAGCGCAGCGGAATCCGGGGTCGGGTTCGCGAGCCGAGACCAACCCCCGGGGGGTCAGTTGGCGATTGCCGCTACACCCACGCATCGGCCGGCAGGTCGGCATTGGAAAACACCGCCTGCACGTCGTCCAGATCGTCCAGCCATTCGAGGAACTTGGCCACCGTCTGCGCCGCCTCGCCTTCCAGCGCAACCTCGATATCCGCGCGCATCGTCACCTCGGCGTCCGCCGGGGCGAGCCCGGCATCGACCAGCGCCGCGCGCACGGCTTCGAAGGCTTCGGGCGGCGTGATGACCTCGATCGCATCATCGTCGAAGCTGCGGATATCCTCGGCGCCGGCTTCGAGCGCAATTTCCAGGATTTGTTCCTCATCCGCGCCGGGCGCGAAGGTGAGCACGCCCAGGCGCCGGAACTGGTAGGCCACCGAGCCATCGGTGCCGAGCGAACCACCGAACTTGGTGAACGCATGGCGCACCTCGGAAACCGTGCGCTGGCGGTTGTCGGTGCTGCAATCGACGATCACCGCCACGCCACCCGGCGCATAGCCTTCGTAACGCACGTCCTCGTAGGTGACGCCCTCCAGCTCGCCGGTGGCCTTCTTGGTCGCACGCTCGATGACGTCCTTGGTCATGTTCGCGGAGAGCGCCTTGTCCATGGCCAGGCGCAGGCGCGGATTGGTGAGCGGATCGCCGCCGCCGTCGCGCGCGGCGATGGTGATTTCGCGGATCAGCTTGGTGAAGATCTTGCCGCGCTTGGCGTCCTGCGCGTTCTTGCGATGCTGGATGTTCGCCCACTTGGAATGACCGGCCATGGGTAGGGTGCAAGCTCCTGATCGAAAAGCCCAAGTATAACGGCGACGGGTGGCTGCACCGGCCGCATGACATGTGTCCGCAGCGGCGCGCCGAGCGTGGCGCCGTGCGACATTCACGCGATGCGGCGAGGTCGGCGCTGCCAACCGGGTGAATGGTCGCGACGTCCATCGGCCGCATGGCGCCGACCTACGGGTCGGCGGGTGGGTCGAAATGGCCGCGACGGAGAAATTCCACCGCGTGCGTTGCCGCCGCGGCCGACAGCAGCAACCCCGTGTGCGAGGCATGCACGATGGCGTGATCGGTGATCCCCGCAAGCCGCGTTTCGCCGACGGCGACCGTGCCGTCGTGGGGCGCAGCCAGGTGCGCCAGCGGCGAACCGAATCCGAGCGGGAGGTTTCCGGCAATCACGCCGATCTCGCGGTCGTCGTCCCAGGCGGCAACCCCGTCGGCCAGCAGCGGCGTACTCGCGCCAAGCAGCCAGCGCGTTCCTGGCCATTGTGCCAAGGCACGCGAAGCCGCGCTGCCGCGCAGCGGCGAGCCAAGGCACACGATGCGGCCCGACGGCAGGTCGTTGCGACCGCGCACGGCTTCCAGGGCGACCAGGCCGCCCAGACTATGCCCGAGCAGGTGCACGGCATCCGCGCGTGTCTTGCCCAGCCGTTCGCGCAGGCGTGCCGCCGCGCGCTGCGGGCTGGCCGCCACGCTGGCGTAATCGAAGGTGGCCACTTCGTACCCGGCCGCGCGCAGGCGCTGCGCCAATGGCCACAGCGTAACGCCGCGCATCCACAAGCCATGCAGGAGAATGACGTGCTCGGTCATGGCGGTTGAACTCCGGCTGATGACAAGACGCAAGAGCATCGCGGCTGAAGCCGCTCCCACGAGAATGCAAGGCGCAGCGCGTCAGGGACTGCTCCCACACGAAACTCTGCGCAGGCGCCACTGGATCGCGGGAGGGACTTCAGTCCCGATGCCGGGCTGCCGAAAGTCGGGAATGGCATCGCGGCTGAAGCCGCTTCCACATGACATTCTGGCAAGGAGACACCGGATCGTGGGAGGGCCTTCAGTCCCGATGCTTTTCCTGCTCCACCACCCGGATATGCAGCTCCGCAAGCTGCGCGGGCGCGATGGGCGAAGGGGCAGCGGTCATCAGGTCCTGTGCGCTGGTCGTCTTGGGGAAGGCAATGACGTCGCGGATCGACTCGGTGCCAGCCATCAGTGCGGCGATGCGGTCGATGCCAAAGGCGATGCCGCCATGCGGCGGCGCGCCGAACTTGAGCGCTTCGAGCAGGAAGCCGAACTTGGCCTGGGCCTCCTCGGCACCGATGCCGAGCAGTTCGAACACCGCCGCCTGCATCTCGGGGCGATGGATGCGGATCGAGCCGCCACCGATCTCGTTGCCGTTCAGCACCATGTCGTAGCCTCGCGACACCGCGGTCCTCGCATTGGCCTTGAGCTCGGCCACATCGTCCACGGCGGGCGCGGTGAAGGGGTGATGCAGGGCGACGAAACGCTGGGCTTCCCCGTCGTATTCGAACATCGGGAAATCCGTGACCCACAGCGGCTTCCAGGCGTCCTCGACCAGCCCGCGGTCGCGGCCAAGCCTGAGGCGCAAAGCACCCATGAAGTCGCATACGGTCTTCCAGCGGCCGGCACCGAAAAACAGCATGTCGCCGGACTGTGCGCCGGCCCTGTCCAGCAGCGCCCCGATCACGGCGTCGTCGAGGAACTTGGCGATCGGTGAGGTCAGGCCTTCGCGGCCCTTCGCGCGATCATCCACGCGCATCCAGGCCAGGCCCTTCGCGCCGTATTTCGCCACGTGCACGCCCAGATCGTCGATCTGCTTGCGGGTGAGGCTGGCCCCGCCCGGCAGGCGCAAGGCGGCCACACGACCATCCGCATCGGCGGCGGCGTCGGCAAACACCTTGAAGCCGCCCTCCTTGACGAGATCGGCAACATCGACCAGCTCCAGCGCAATGCGCAGGTCCGGCTTGTCCGATCCGTAGCGCCGCATCGCCTCGGCGTAGGTGAGACGCGGGAACGGCGCGGGCAACCGGACTCCGGCGACTTCGTGGAACACGCTGCAGATCAGGGCCTCGACGCTGTCCTGGATGTCACGTTCCTCGACAAACGCATACTCCATGTCGAGCTGGGTGAACTCGGGCTGGCGGTCGGCACGCAGGTCTTCGTCACGGAAGCAGCGCGCGATCTGGTAGTAGCGGTCGAAGCCCGCCACCATCAGGAGCTGCTTGAAGAGCTGCGGCGATTGCGGCAGCGCGTAGAACTCGCCCGGGTGCACGCGACTGGGCACCAGGTAGTCGCGCGCGCCTTCGGGCGTGGCGCGGGTCAGGATCGGAGTTTCGATGTCCTGGAAACCCTGGGCATCGAGGTTGCGGCGCAGCGCCGCTACCAGCCGCGTGCGCAGGCGCATCGCGCGTTGCATGTCCGCACGACGCAGGTCCAGGTAGCGGTACTTGAGCTTGAGATCCTCGTTGGTGGTCTCGTGCAGCACGAAGGGCAGGTCGCGTGCCGGGTTCAGCACCTCGATGCGCTCGGCCAGCACCTCGACGTGGCCGGTCCTGACGCGCTCGTTCACGCTGACCCGCCGGCGCACGCGCCCGGCAACGCGCAGGCACCACTCGTAGCCTGCTTCGCTGGCCGTGCGGAAGGCCTCGGCATTGTCCGGATCGACCACGACCTGTACCAGGCCTTCATGGTCGCGCAGGTCGATGAAGATCACGCCGCCATGGTCGCGGCGGGTATCGACCCAGCCACACAGGGTCACGGAATGGTCGATCAGGGCCTGGTCGATCAGGCCGCAATGATGAGTGCGCATGGGATGGTTTCGTCGTGCGCCGGGGGGCGCAACAAGACCGGAAATGCTAGGGAGTATCGTGTTGCGCTGCAACGGCAGGCCCCACGTCGGCGACGTGATGGCGAGCTGCGAACCGCCCCGCCATCGGCGACGAGGCGGCTTCGCAGGTCGCGGCTACGGCCGCGACGAAGGCGCGCGGATCGACGTCAGCGCCAGCGACGCTCCACCACGAACTCGCCCGAGCAACCCTGGTCGACCCAGATGCCGCCGCGATTCCAGCCCCAGTTGCGGCCTTCCACGCAGCGTGTGTCGGAAAGCTGGCGACGGATATGGACGCGACTGCCACGACCGGTATCCACCTGGCAGAAATTGTAGCGGTATTGCGGACTGCCGCAGCGCAGGGTGATGCTGCGATCCCAGCCAGGCCCTGGCTGCCAGCCACCATTTCCCGGCGGATACGGCTGTGCGCCCGGATGGTTGGCATCGGCGAAGACACCCGCGCAACCGCGATCCACCCACACGGCGCCGCGACTGTAACCCCAGCTGCTGCCGCGCACGCACGCGGATTTGGAGGTCTGGCGCACCAGCACCGCATCGCGCCAGGGCACCCGGCAGGAGGCCGGCTGCATGCCGACGCTCTTGCACTCGATGGTGCCGGTGCCGGACTGCGCTAGCAAAACCGGCGCCACACCGGCGGCCATCGTGCCCACCGACTGTGCATGTGCCAGCGACGCCGCGCCCAACGACATGGCAAGAATGGCCACTACGCCTGCAAGCTTCATGGATCGATCCCCATCGACGGAAGTGCAGCCGAGTCTAGATTATCCGCATGAACGAAAGCGATGCCTTCCATCGGCGCACGGGTCATGCCACGCAGCAGCATCCGCTGCGCCGTTCCGCCCGGACGCCCGCTTCTCACTCGACCGATGGCGTCGCTGCCGAGGCTGGCGCCTTCGATCCAGGCTCCCCGGCCGCCGCCGGCCTGGCATCGCCGGTCTTCGCCGCGGCGTCGCCGGCTGCCTTGCCGTCGGCTGCGGCCGCCGGTCCATCGCCGGTCGCGAGATTGTGCTTCTTCTCGCCCTTGCCCTTGAAGTCGGTCTCGTACCAGCCGCTGCCGGCAAGGCGAAATGCCGGGGCGCTGACGCGGCGGCGTACTTGGGGCTTGCCGCAGGCGGGACAGGTCGCCGGATCGGGATCGGACAGCTTCTGCAGGCGCTCGAAGGCATTGCCGCAGGCGGAACATTCGAATTCGTAGATGGGCATGGTGGAGAGCCGGAAGTCGGAAGTGGGGAATGGGGAATCGCAAAAGGCGGGCAGATCAGGACTTGGCGAAGACCAGGCGGCCGCCGTCCGCTGCCACCCGCACGGTGTCGCCGGGCTGGAAGCGGCCTTCGAGGATCTCCCTGGCCAGCGGGTTCTCGAGCTGCTGCTGGATGGCGCGCTTGAGCGGGCGGGCGCCATATACCGGATCGAAGCCGACGTTGGCAACCAGGTCCAGTGCCGCCGCGTCGATTTCCAGCTTGAGCTGGCGCTCGGCGAGGCGCCTTTCCAGATAGGCGATCTGGATGCGCGCGATGGCACGGATCTGGCTCTTGTCCAGGGACCGGAACACGACGATCTCGTCAAGCCGGTTGATGAATTCGGGGCGGAAATGCGCCTGCACCACGCCCATCACCGCGGCCTTCATCTTGGTGTACTGCGCTTCCTCGTCCTCGCCACCTTCCGGCGCCAGGTCCTGGATGTACTGCGAACCCAGGTTCGAGGTCATGACGATGACGGTGTTCCTGAAGTCCACCGTGCGGCCCTGCCCGTCGGTGAGGCGGCCGTCGTCCAGCACCTGCAGCAGGATGTTGAAGACGTCGTGGTGCGCCTTCTCGACCTCGTCGAGCAGGATCACGCTGTAGGGGCGGCGGCGCACGGCCTCGGTGAGATAGCCGCCCTCCTCGTAGCCGACATAGCCCGGCGGTGCACCGATCAGGCGGCTGACCGAATGCTTTTCCATGAACTCGCTCATGTCGATGCGCACCATGGCATCGTCGCTGTCGAAGAGGAACGCGGCCAGCGCCTTGCACAGTTCGGTCTTGCCGACCCCGGTGGGGCCGAGGAACAGGAACGATCCGATCGGCCGGTTGGGATCTGAAAGCCCGGCGCGCGAGCGGCGGATCGCGTCGCTCACCACGCGCACGGCCTCGTCCTGGCCGACCACGCGCTGGTGGAGTTCATCTTCCATGCGCAGCAGCTTGTCGCGTTCGCCTTCCAGCATCTTGCTGACCGGAATGCCGGTCCAGCGCGACACCACCTGGGCAATCTCCTCGGCGGTGACCTTGTCCTGCAGCAGGGTGAAGCCCTTCGTTTCAGCTTCCTGCGCGGCTTTCAGCTGCTTTTCCAGCGCCGGGATGCGTCCGTACTGGATCTCGCTCATCTTCGCGTAATCCTGGCGCCGCTGCGCGGCCTCCAGATCCAGCCGCGCCTGCTCGATCTCCTCCTTGATCCTGGTCGCGCCCTGCAGGGTCGCCTTCTCGGCCTTCCAGACCTCCTCGAGATCCGAATACTCGCGCTCGAGTTCGTCGATCTCCTTCTCGAGGTCGGCCAGGCGCTGCTTCGATTCGGCATCCTTCTCCTTCTTCAGCGCCTCGCGCTGGATCTTGAGCTGGATCAGACGCCGTTCCTTGCGATCCAGTTCCTCCGGCTTGGAGTCGATCTCCATGCGGATGCGGCTGGCCGCCTCGTCCATCAGGTCGATCGCCTTGTCCGGCAGCTGACGATCGGCAATGTAGCGGTGGGAGAGCGTGGCCGCGGCGACGATGGCCGGATCGGTGATCTCCACGCCGTGGTGCACCGCGTACTTTTCCTTCAGCCCGCGCAGGATCGCGATGGTGTCCTCGACGTTCGGCTCGCCGACGAACACCTTCTGGAAGCGCCGCTCGAGCGCCGCGTCCTTCTCGATGTATTTGCGGTACTCATCGAGCGTGGTCGCGCCGATGCAGTGCAGCTCGCCGCGCGCCAGGGCGGGCTTGAGCATGTTGCCCGCGTCCATCGAGCCCTCCGCCTTGCCGGCGCCCACCACCGTGTGCAGCTCGTCGATGAACAGGATCACCTGGCCTTCCTGCTTGGCGAGGTCGCTGAGGACGCCCTTCAGGCGCTCCTCGAACTCGCCGCGGAACTTGGCGCCGGCAATCAGCGCGCCCATGTCCAGCGAAAGCACGCGCCGCCCACGCAGGCCCTCGGGCACCTCGTTATTGATGATGCGCTGGGCCAGGCCCTCGACGATGGCGGTCTTGCCCACGCCCGGCTCGCCGATCAGCACCGGGTTGTTCTTGGTGCGCCGCTGCAGCACCTGGATGATGCGGCGGATCTCCTCGTCGCGGCCGATGACCGGGTCGAGCTTGCCGGTCTCCGAGCGCGCGGTGAGGTCGATGGTGTACTTCTCCAGCGCCTGGCGCTGCTCCTCGGCGCTCTCGGATTGCACGCTCTCGCCGCCACGCATGCGCTCGATCACCGCTTCGAGATTTTCCTTGTGCGCCCCGGCTGCCTTGAGCGCCGCGCCGAGCTCGCCCTTGTCGTCCAGCGCCGCCAGCACGAACAGCTCGGAGGCGATGAAGGCATCCCCGCGCTGCTGCGCCAGCTTGTCGGTGAGGTTGAGCAGACGCCCAAGCTCGTTGGAGACATTGATGTTGCCTTCCTGCCCGGACACCTTCGGCAGGCGCTCGAGGATCTGGCCGACGCGCGTGCGCAGTGCCGGCACGTTGACGCCGGCCTGGGCGAGCATCGGCACCGTCGAGCCGCCCTGCTGGTCGAGCAGCGCCGCCATCACATGGGCAGGCTCGAGCATGTTGTGATCGCGCCCGACAGCCAGCGACTGGGCGTCGGCCAGGGCTTGCTGGAAGCGCGAAGTCAGTTTGTCCATGCGCATGGGAAGGGGCTCCTCGAATCGGCAATGGAAGACGGCGCCGCGCGGGCACCGCGAATGCGCAGGACATGGGTTTGCATGCGCCCTTCTTCAAGCAATTCAGCGGCCAGCGGGGGCGAGCCGCGACGGGAAACCTGGCAAATGGCGAACGCAGCCCGCTCACTGACCCGTCTCAGCCTGTGAGACAGCGACCACCGACACTGCCTGGCAGGCGGCAAGGGAATCCCTGTAACCGATGCGCCTCCCGTGAATCCGATGGGCTTGTCAGCCCGTGGATCGGGTTCCAAACCGGCGCCAGCCTGGCGTCACCATGCCACTCAAGGAGAACGCCGCATGAACTGGAAAGCATTGGCTGCACTCACCCTCGCCCTCGGCCTGTTCGCCGCCAGCGCAGGCGCCGCCACCCTGGGCGGACCCGCCACCGGCCTTTGGGCCAACCCCAACGACGGCGGGCGCGGGTTCAACATCGACATCCAGGGCGACACCATGATCGTGACGACGTTCGTCTACCAGCAGAACGGCGCACCGATCTGGTATCTGTCCTCGGGCATCTACAACCACAAGACCGGCGTGTTCACGTCCTCGTATGACAGCTTCAGCAACGGCCAGTGTTTCGGCTGCGCGCCGCGCAACCCCGACGTCCACTCCGGTGCGGCCGGCCCCATGCGCATCGAGTTTCGCGACAACCAGCATGCGACCATCACCACCCCGGCCGGGCGGCTGTCGATCCAGAAGTTCAATTACGGATTCCCCACGCCAACGGACATCCTCTATGGCGCGTGGGGTTTCACGATGAATGGAAACGTCATCTACACGTCCGACTGGGTGTACTTCAACAAGTCCTACCGGAGCGGTGGCGAGGTCTATGCGCAGGGGACCACCATCGATGCCGGGAATCGCCTGGCCCTGGGACAGTACGTCAGTGCCAGCGTCGGCACCCTGATCCTCGTCGAGTTCGGCTCCTACTACCACGCCTACCAGGTGGACCTGGACGACCGGCGCGGCATGGGACGCGGCTGGGTGTACCTCAAGACCTCGACTCCGCGCGGCGACGGTTCCCTGGCCATGGCTTCCAGGATCACCTTCAAGGGTGAACTCGACGGCAAGGCGGCGGCCGCTGCGGATCCAAAGTCGGTGCCGATCGATCCGACCGTTGATGCCCTGCAGGCCGGCGACGAGGCCGGTAGCGCCCCGCCTCCGGCCGAAATCGAGGCAAAACTGCTGGACATGATGGCGGCGATGGAGCGCAAGGCGGTCAATTGATGCGGGGTCGCCAGCCATGCTCCACGTAGTGGTTCTGCACCCCACCCCGGCCTTCCAATTCGGTAGGTCGGGGTTTTTGCCGCTCTCCCCCGGGTAGAACCCGGAGAGGGTCGCCCCGTCGGCTCGGACGTGAAGCTGGAGGACTGCGAAGCAGGCACATCTGGCAGGGGCGACTCTCAATTGGCACATTTCAATCCTGAAATGACGCTACGATCGTGATGCCGTGCCGCAAGATCTCCCCGCAGATGCTGACGGCCGCCTGAGCCCAAAAATTCCGTTGGTGGAACTGGGGGTCCGCCGGGCGCGGAGGGGCGAAGCATGCGACGCCCCGCCAGAGCCGCCTCACGGGTGGCTCTTCCCTTTGTGCTCAATGTTGCGATGGGCGCGCTTGCGGCAAATTCTCCAGGGCCTTCGGGCTCGAGCGCACCTGAGCTGACATATTCCGTTGACGGGGTGATGGAGTCCGTCACGCAAGCGACGAGGGCGCTCCCGAGGCGCCCTCGCGACAGATCAGAAGAACGACAGGCACGGGCATTGCAACCGCCTGACTCATAACCCCTACACCACGCGACGCTCGGATGGGGCAATGGCCACGAAGTCCGCAAGCGCGGCGATGTCGAAGTAGGGATCGGGCTTGCCCTTGTGCCTGGCGTACAAGGCGGCTGCGCGGGCATCGAGCGCGGCCATCTGCTCGCGTTGCGCCGGCGTCATCGCGTCGCGCAAGGCGTGCAGCGCCTTGCGGTAGCCCACGTCGCCGGCGGTCTCGGCCATGCCCGGCGCCCAATGCTCAAGGCCGAGCGAACAGCCGCGCAAGCAATGCGCGATCCGCCGAGCTGAGCTCAAGTTGTCGAACGGGGTGGCCATTCTTGGGAGTTATGCCTCGAAGCCGAACCGGTTGGAATCGCACGAGTCCAACATGCGCCGACTCAAGCCCGGGCGTTCGCGTCCATTCATGATTCCGCCAAGGGAGACACCGGGACGACGGCTCTCCTCAACCGCCGCCCCAGCCCAGAATGAAGGCGATCAGGACGATGAATGGGTGACGAAAGACGAACACCACGACCGCCACCAGCACCGCGATCAGCGCTG
>JACDJC010000559.1_pt1 | contig 42507 bp, 35 predicted proteins | sample 7454191 | NCBI WGS metagenome assembly JACDJC01 (sample SAMN14253291, study PRJNA609438) | sludge metagenome | isolation source: sludge after 25d culture with pyrite and EDTA | collected 2018-12-20
AGAAGTGCGACGTGGAACCGATGTGACCTCGGCCCACCCGATCGACGGATACCCCCGCCACGCCGTGGTCGTCGAGGTTGTGGTAATCTTTGACCACACCGTCGACGCCGACCTCGACGAGCTCGAGGCGGACCTCGCCGGTCTGGGCCAGAGTGCAGCGCCTGGCGGAGCGGGCCAGAGTGCAGCGCCTGGCGGAGCGGGCCAGAGTGCAGCGCCTGGCGGAGCGGGCCAGAGTGCAGAGGACGCGGTTGTCGAGGCCGTCGAGTTCGCCCAGCGGGTGGAGACCGAGCGCGACGAGCTGCGCGACCTCGTGCAGCGCGTCAAGGCGGACTTCGACAACTACAAGCGCCGTGTCGAGGTGCAGCGCGCCGAGCAGCGCGCCGTCGCTGCCATGGACCTGGTGAACGAGCTGCTCCCGGTGCTCGACGCGTGCGACGCGGCGATCGTCGCCGGTCACGACGACGTGGCGCCGGTGCAGTCGCAGCTGTTCGCGACCCTGGCCAAGCGCGGCCTGGTGAAGGTGTCCGACGTCGACGTCGACTTCGACCCGAACGTCCACGAAGCCGTGTTGCACGAAGAGGGCGATGGCGATCCCGTCGTCGTCGAGGTGCTGCGCGCCGGCTACCTCTGGAACGACCACGTCGTGCGCGCAGCGATGGTGAAGGTGAAGGGCTGAGCTCGTGTCATCGCCGCAGCGCGAGTGGTTCGAGAAGGACTACTACGCGGTCATCGGGGTTCCGGAGACGGCACCGGCGAAGGACATCACCAAGGCGTACCGCAAGCTCGCCCGCGAGCTGCACCCCGACGCGAACCCCGATGATCCGAGCGCAGAGGAGCGCTTCAAGGAGGTGTCGGCTGCCTACGAGGTGATCGGCGATCCCGACAAGCGCGAGCAGTACGACGAGGTCCGCAAGATGGGCCCGGTCGGTGCCGGCTTCGGCGGTCCGGGCGGTCCCGGTGCGGGCGGCTTCGGCGGCTTCGCTCCCGGGGGTGCCGACATCTCCGACCTGCTCGGCAACCTGTTCGGGCGAGGTCGCCAGGGCGGAGGTCCGGCTGCGGCGTCGAACGGACCACGTCGAGGCGCCGATGTCGAAGCCACGCTCACGATGTCCTTCGACGACGCCGCCCGCGGCGCCACCACCACGGTCAACGTGGTCTCCGACGTCCGTTGCCCCGACTGCGCAGGCAGCGGGGCCGCACCCGGCACCTCGCCGCTGCGGTGCCCCGACTGCGGCGGCACCGGGGCGATCGCGGAGGACCAGGGCTTCTTCTCGTTCAGCTCGCCGTGCCCGCGCTGCGGCGGCAGGGGAAGGATCATCGAGACGCCGTGTCCCACCTGCGTCGGGCTCGGCTCGGTCCGTCGCCCTCGCCAGGTCAAGGTCCGCATCCCCCAGGGGGTGCGCGACGGCCAGCGCATCCGGGTGAAGGGCCGCGGCGGTGCCGGGGCCAACGGCGGACCCGACGGCGACCTCTACGTGCGGGCCCAGGTCGAGCCGCACCCCACGTTCGGGCGCGACGGCGACAACCTGACGCTGACCGTCCCGGTGACCTTCGCCGAGGCGGCGCTCGGCGCGGATGTCACGGTCCCGACCCTCGACGGCGACCCCGTCACCATCCGGGTGCCGGCCGGCACCCGCAGCGGCCGGACGTTCCGGGTCCGCGGTCGCGGGGTCGCGACGCCCAAGTCCACAGGCGACATGCTGGTGACCATCGAGATCGACGTGCCGGTCGAGCTCAACGACGACGAACGCTCGGCGCTGGAGGCACTGGCGGCCGCCGGCACCTCGTCGCCCAGGTCCTACCTGGAGGTGTGATCGTGCCCGAGTACCACCAGGCTGTGTACGTGATCTCGGTCGCCGCCGAGCTCGCCGGCGTCCACCCGCAGACCCTGCGCATCTACGAGCGCAAGGGCCTGGTCGACCCTGGCCGAACGAGCGGCGGGAGCCGCCGCTACAGCGAGGCCGACATCGTCCAGCTCCGGCGCATCCAGGAGCTCACCAACGACGGGCTCAACCTGGCCGGCGTCAAGCGGGTGATGGCGCTCGAAGCCCGGATCGCCGAGCTCACCCTGCACATCCAGCACCTCTCCGACGAGGCGACCGAGCGGGTCGACGAGGTCCACCGTCAGTACCGTCGTGATCTCGTCCCGCTGAACCAGGCGGTGGTCCGCTACGGCGAGCGGCCTCGTCGCTGACCCGCCGCGTGGCCCGGGCGATCCGCCTGACCGGGGGTGTCGCGGCGAGGGGACCGGCGATAGCGTGGAAGGCTGTGCTGCGGTCGACTCACACCCGGTTGTCGCGGACGACGCGTGCGACGCCAGTCGCCGTCGCGGTCGTGGGGGTCCTGGTGGCGGTCCTGGTGGCGATGGCGTGGCCGTCGAGCGTCGGCGCCCAGCAGCGGCGCGCTGTCGTCGTCACCGACAGCATCCTCCTGGGAGCACAAGGGCCACTCGTCGGTCGACTGCAGGGCGCGGGTTGGGCGGTCGACTTCGACGGGTCCGTCAGCCGTTCGACGCTCGCGGGTGTCGAGGCGGTCCGGTCCCACGGACTCGCGCTCTCCGACACGCTCGTCATCGGCCTCGGCGCCAACGACTCGGCCAACACCGCCACCTTCCGGAGCCGCGTCGACGCGGTGATGGCGGCGGCCGCGGCGGTCCCGCACGTGTACTGGCTCACGATCCGGGAGGTGCGGCCGTACTACGCCCCGGCCAACCAGGTGCTGCGTGACGCCGCGGCCCGCTACCCCAACCTGCAGATCATCGACTGGAACGCCGCTGCCGGCGCTGCGGGCGGGTCGACGGCGTCGGACGGACTGCACCTGAGCCCGGCCGGCGCGCAGCGGTTGGCCGATCTGGTCGCCGGGACGGTCACCTCGGGCGCCGCTCCCGCAGCGCAGTCACCTCCCGTGGTTCAGTCAGCTCCCGCGGCGCAGTCCGCACCCGCGTCGCTCGGTGGAGCCGTGGCGGCACCGGTCGCCGAGGAGGTTCCCGTGGCCGAGCCTCTGCCGGCGGCTGACGCGGCGGCGCCTCTGCCGGATCCGGCGGCCGCGACCACGACGGCTTCTCCGTTCGACCGATCGGCCTTCGTGCTCGTCGCGCCGGGCGGGGCCCCATCGGCCGACGACGTGCTGGCGATCCCGGCTGCTGCACGTGGACCGGGCGGGCGTGGTGGCGCCTGGCGGTGGTTGATCGGCGCGGGTGTGCTCCTGGCCGGGGCGTACCTGGTGGTGTCCCGGTTGGCCACCCGATCGACGTTGGCCGCGCTCCTGAGCGGGTCGTCGGGACCGGTGCGCCGTGCGCCGCTGTCGCGATCGGAGCTGCGCGCCGCTCGGATCGCGGGGGCGCAGGGCCGCCATCCGAGCACCGCTGTCGTGGCGCCGGTGCCCGACGACGCGGTGCCCGACGACGACGTTCCGGCGGGCCGCGGTGCCCTCTCAGGAACCAGCACCACGACGCTGTAGAAGTTGAGTCATCGAGTATCAAGTTTCCTGACAAGGTGATAGGATCCGGTCCATGCCGATCGACCCCAACACTTGGACCCACAAGACGCGCGAGGCCGTCGAAGCGGCACTCGCGTCGGCTCGGGACCACAGCAATCCCGAGGCCACGCCCGATCACCTGCTCGCCGCCCTGCTCCGCCAGGACGACGGCGTCGTCCTGCCCGTCGTCCGCAAGCTGGGCATCGAGCCGGTGCAGCTGCGCAACCTCGCCGACGAGGCAGTCAGCGCGCTGCCCACCGCCTACGGCACCGACACCCGCCCGGGCCGGGACTTCGGCGCGCTCTTCGACGCCGCGGATGACGAGCGACGCGAGCTGACCGACGAGTACCTCTCCACCGAGCACCTGCTGCTCGCCCTGTTCGAGGCGGACCAGTTGCGCCCGGCCCCGGATCGCCGCTTCGGCGAGCTCACGCGAGAGCAGCTGCTCGCCGCGCTGGCCGAGGTCCGCGGGAACCGCCGCGTCACCTCGCAGAACCCCGAGGACACCATGGAGGCGCTGTCGAAGTTCGGCCGCGACCTCACCGAGGCCGCTGCCGACGGCAAGCTCGACCCCGTCATCGGCCGGGACGAGGAGATCCGGCGGGTCATCCAGGTGCTGTCTCGGCGCACCAAGAACAACCCGGTGCTCATCGGCGAGCCCGGCGTCGGCAAGACCGCGGTCGTCGAGGGCCTGGCGCAGCGCATCGTCGCCGGCGACGTCCCCGAGTCCCTGATGGGCAAGCGGGTCATCAGCCTGGACATGTCCTCGATGGTCGCCGGCGCCAAGTACCGCGGCGACTTCGAGGAGCGGCTGCAGGCGGTTCTCGCCGAGATCAAGGAGTCGAACGGCCAGATCATCACGTTCATCGACGAGATGCACACCGTCGTCGGCGCCGGCGCCACCGGCGAGGGCGCGATGGACGCCGGCAACATGCTCAAGCCGATGCTCGCCCGTGGCGAGCTTCGGATGGTCGGCGCCACCACGCTCGACGAGTTCCGCAAGTACATCGAGAAGGACCCGGCCCTGGAGCGCCGGTTCCAGCAGGTGTTCGTCGGCGAGCCGTCGGTCGAGTCGACGATCGCCATCCTCCGCGGCCTGAAGGAGCGCTACGAGGTCCACCACGCGGTGGACATCGAGGACCCGGCGCTGGTCGCGGCCGCCGTGCTGAGCGACCGGTACCTCACCGGTCGGTTCCTGCCCGACAAGGCGATCGACCTCGTCGACGAGGCCGCGGCCAGCCTGAGCATCGAGATCGGCTCGGTCCCGACCGAGATCGACGTGGTCAAGCGTCGCATCGACGGGCTCGAGATCGAGCGCGTCGCGCTCGACAAGGCCACCGACGCCGGGTCCATCGAGCGGCTCAAGGCCCTCGACGCCGAGCTGGCCGACCTGCGCGAGTCCTTCGACGGGCTCAACGCCCGTTGGCAGGCAGAGAAGGACCAGGCCGACTCGATCTCCCAGATCGCGGAGCGGCTCGAGGCCCTCAAGGCCGAGGCCGAGCGCGCCGAGCGCGAGGGCGACTTCACCCGGGCGTCGGAGATCACCTACGGCCACCTGCCGGTGCTCGAGCGCGAGCACGAGGTCGCCCAGGCCCAGCTCGCCGAGATGCAGGGCGACTCGCCGATGCTCAAGCGCACCGTCGACGAGTCCGACATCGCCGAGGTCGTCGCCCGCTGGACGGGCGTGCCGGTGGCGCGCCTGATGGAGGGCGAGATGTCCAAGCTCGTCCGCCTGGAGGACGTGCTGCACGAGCGTGTGATCGGCCAGGAGGACGCCGTCGCCGCGGTCGCCAACGCCATCCGCCGAAGCCGTGCCGGTCTGTCGGACCCGCACCGTCCGATCGGCAGCTTCCTGTTCCTCGGCCCGCCCGGCGTGGGCAAGACCGAGCTCGCCCGCAGCCTGGCGGACTTCCTCTTCGACGACGAGCGGGCCATGGTCCGCATCGACATGAGCGAGTACATGGAGAAGCACTCCGTGAGCCGGCTCATCGGTGCGCCTCCCGGCTACGTCGGCTACGACGAGGGCGGCCAGCTCACCGAGGCGGTCCGCCGTCGCCCCTACGCGGTCGTGCTGCTCGACGAGGTCGAGAAGGCCCACCCCGACGTGTTCAACGTGCTGCTCCAGCTGCTCGACGACGGGCGCCTGACCGACGGACAGGGTCGCACGGTCGACTTCTCCAACGTCGTGCTGATCATGACGTCGAACCTGCCGGGTGAGCCTCGTGACTTCTTCCGGCCCGAGTTCATCAACCGGGTCGACGAGATCGTGCGGTTCCGCGAGCTCGCCGAATCGGACCTCGAGTCCATCGTCGAGATCCAGCTGGAGCACCTGCGGGCCCGCTTGGCGGACCGGCGGATCGCCCTCGCTGTCACCGACGCGGCGCTGGCCAAGCTGGCCCACGACGGCTACGACCCGGCCTTCGGCGCCCGGCCGCTCAAGCGGCTCATCCAGCAGCAGGTCGGCGACCGGCTGGCCATGTCGATCCTGGAGGGCAAGCTCGCAGAGGGCGACTCGGTCACCCTCGACGTGGCCGACGGCGACTTCGTCGTCGTCTGACCCCCCCCACCGCCCCAACCCCCTCCCACCGCCCCCGGTTCTGTTCGTCCTTTCACAACGAAAACGTTGTGAAAGGACGAACAGAACGGGGGTTCAGGGGTGGCGCCAGCCGAAGTAATCTGTGCCGTTCCCGATCGAGGAGATGCACGTGCCGGCGACCGTCGTGGTGGGCACCCAGTGGGGCGACGAGGGCAAGGGCAAGCTCACCGACCTCGTGGCCAAGGAGATGCATGCGGTCGTCCGCTACCAGGGCGGCCACAACGCGGGCCACACGCTGGTCGTCGACGGCGAGTCCTTCGCCCTGCAGCTGATCCCGTCCGGGGTGCTCTACGACCACATCACGCCGGTGATCGGCAACGGCGTGGTCGTCGATCCGGTCGTGATGCTGAGCGAGGTCGACGCGCTCGAGTCGCGCGGCGTCGACTGCTCCCGGCTGCGGGTGTCGGGCAACGCGCACCTCATCCTCCCGTACCACCAGGAGCTCGACCGCCTGATCGAGCGGCACCTGGGGAGCAACAAGCTGGGCACCACCAAGCGGGGCATCGGCCCCACCTACGCCGACAAGGCGTCGAGGGTGGGGCTGCGGGTGCAGGACCTGCTCGACGCCGACATCTTCCGGGAGAAGCTCCACGCCGTCCTGGCGGAGAAGAACCTGGTGCTCGCCAAGATCTACAACCGCCTGGGCTACGACGCCGACGAGCTGGCCGACCGCTACCTCGCCGACGTCGCGCCGAGGGTGGCCCCGTACGTGGCCGACACGGTCACCTACGTGCACGAGGCGCTCGAGCGCGGCGAGCACGTCCTGTTCGAGGGCGCGCAGGCGACGTTCCTGGACCTCGACCACGGCACCTATCCGTTCGTGACGTCGTCCAACCCGATCGCCGGCGGCGCGTGCGTCGGGGCGGGGGTGGGGCCACGCCACATCGACCGGGTCATCGGCATCGCCAAGGCCTACGTCACCCGCGTGGGTTCGGGACCGATGCCGACCGAGCTGTTCGACGAGACCGGCGACAGGATCGTCGAGCTGGGCCACGAGTACGGCGTGAACACCAAGCGCCGCCGTCGGCCCGGCTGGTTCGACGCGGTCATGCTGCGCCACGCCGTCCGGCTCAACTCCCTGTCCGAGGTGGCGATCACGAAGCTCGACATCTTCGACACGTTCGAGACGATCAAGGTCTGCGTCGCGTACGACGTCGACGGCGTGCGCCACGACCACCTGCCGTACCACCAGTCAGACCTGCACGCGGCGACGCCGATCTACGAGGAGCTCCCCGGCTGGCGACAGGACCTCACCGCGGTGCGAGAGCGCCACGACCTGCCGCCGAACGCGATCGCGTACCTGGAGTTCCTGCAGGACCAGATCGGCGTGCCCATCGGCGTGGTCGGCACCGGTCCGGGTCGTGACCAGCACGTCATCTTCTCCGACCCGAGCTGACGACCGCCGTCGCTCGGCCGGAGCGGGGTCCGCTAGAACTGCGCCAATGGAGGTCGGTGTCGCGTGAAGGTCGGTGTCGCGTGAAGGTCTGTGTCGTCGGCAGCGGTGGACGGGAGCACGCGCTCGCGGATGTGCTCGGCCGCAGCGCCGAGGTGGTCGTCGCACCCGGGAACCCCGGCATCCCCGGCAGCGTCGACACCCCGCCCGAGGAGGTCGCCGCCGACCTGTTCGTGATCGGCCCCGAGGTGCCGCTGGTCGACGGGCTGGCCGACCGCCTCCGCTCCGACGGGAAGCTCGTGTTCGGCCCGGGTGCCGACGGAGCGCGCCTGGAGGGGTCCAAGGCGTGGATGAAGGACCTGGTCGCCGCCGCCGGGGTCCCGACGGCCCGGCACGGCACCTTCGGCTCGGTCGAACCCGCGCACGCCATGCTCGACACGCTCACGCCGCCGTTCGTGATCAAGACCGACGGCCTGGCCGCCGGCAAGGGCGTGCTGGTCACCGACTCGCTCGGCGAGGCCCGCAACGCGGTGGGCGACTACCTGTCGGGCGCGTCGTTCGGCGACGCCGGTCGGACCCTCGTCATCGAGGAGGGGCTGGTCGGCCCGGAGCTGTCGGTGCTGGCGGTGTGCGACGGTCGTGACGCCGTGCTCCTCCCGCCGGCGCAGGACTTCAAGCGCGCCGGTGACGGCGACACCGGACCCAACACCGGCGGCATGGGCGCGTACTCGCCGGTGCCGGTCGTGACCGACGACGTCTTGTCCACGGTGATGGACCGCTTCGTCGGACCGACGCTCGCGGAGCTGCGCCGGCGGGGCATCGACTACCGCGGCGTGCTCTACGCCGGGCTGATGTTCACCGCCGAGGGTCCCAAGCTCATCGAGTACAACGTCCGCTTCGGCGACCCCGAGACCCAGGTCGTCGTCCCGAGGTTGACCAGCGACCTGACCCAACTGCTCGCCGAGGCGGCCGAGGGTTCCATCCGCTCGGCACCGACGGTGTCGAACGAGGCGCACGTGACCGTGATCTGCGCGAGCGAGGGCTATCCGAGCGCAGCTCGCACCGGCGACGTCATCGAGGGGCTCGACGCGCTCGAAGGGCGCCCCGGCGTGCAGGTGTACGCGGCGGGCGTGGCGACCGACGGCGACGGCCGGTTGGTCACCGCCGGCGGTCGCGTGCTCGACGTGTGCGGCCGGGGCGCCACCATCGCCGAAGCCAGGTCCAGGGCCTACGACGCGGTCAGCGCCATCTCGTGGCCCGGGATGCAGCACCGCACCGACATCGCGGCAAGTGCGTCCTGACGTGCGGCCGTGGCCCGAAGCACTGGTGCAGCGGTGACGCCGTCGGAGCGGTCCGAGGCCGCCGCTCGGTCCCGAGGGATCGAGCCGGTCGTCGGCATCGTCGGCGGCGGCCAGCTGGCCCGGATGCTGGGCGAGGCGGCAGCTCCGCTCGGCGTGCACGTCCGGGTGCTCGCGTCGCCGACCGACGAAGGTGCGGCCGACGTGGTGGTCGACACCGTCGTCGGCGACCACACCGACGCGGCGGTGCTCGACGCGTTCGCGGACTCGGTCGACGTCGTCACCTTCGACCACGAGAACGTCGACCACGACCTGCTCCTCGGGCTCGAGGCCCGTGGCGTGGCCGTCCGCCCCTCGGTCGCCACGCTGCGGTTCTCCGACAAGGCGCACCAGCGCCGCAGCTTCGCCGCCGCGGGGATCCCGGTGCCGGACTTCCTCGTCGTGCGCGGCGGGTCCGACGACGTGGCGACGGCGGTCCGCTTCGCCGAACGCCACGGGGGCACGGCGGTCGTGAAGGCCAGTCGCGGCGGCTATGACGGTCGTGGCGTCTGGATCCTCGACGCCGACGGCGTGGCGGCCCACGTCGCCGGCTGGGAGGGGGCGCCGCTGGTGCTCGAGCCGCGGCTGGAGCTGCTGACGGAGCTTGCGGTGCTCGTCGCCCGTCGCCCGTCGGGGGACGTCGTCACCTGGCCGCTGGTCGAGACGGTGCAGGTCGACGGGATGTGCGACGAGGTCCTGCTGCCCGCACCGGTCGACGACGCGATCGAGCGGCGGGCCCGAGAGATCGGTGAACACGTCGCTGACGAGGTCGGTGCCACGGGCGTGGTCGCCGTCGAGCTGTTCGTCGTGGCCGGTGTCGACAGGCCCGACGTGCTGGTCAACGAGATCGCTCCGCGGGTGCACAACTCGGGTCACCTCACGATCGAGGCCAGCGCCACCTCGCAGTTCGAGCAGCACCTGCGGGCGGTGTTGGACTGGCCGCTGGGACCGACCGACAGCGTCGCCCCGGCCGCGGCCATGGTCAACGTGGTGGGCGACGGCACGCACGACCCGCGGCTCCGCCAGGCGGCCGCGCTGTCGCAGGTGTCGGGAGCGCACGTCCACCTGTACGGCAAGTCGCCGAGGGAGGGACGCAAGGTCGGCCACGTCACCGTCGTCGGCGGCGACGTGACCGCGGCGCGTCGCGACGCCGGCGCGGCCGCCGATCTGCTGGCGGGTCCTCCGAGGCGCGAGGATCGGTGACGTGAGCACCGACATCGGCCCTGCAGCACTGGTCGGCGTGATCATGGGATCCGCCTCGGACCTGGAGGTCATGCGCCCCGCCGGCGACGTCCTGGCGGAGTTCGGGGTCGCCCACGAGGTCCGAGTCGTGTCCGCGCACCGCAGCCCGCTGCGGATGGTCGACTACGCCCGCACCGCCGAGGAGCGCGGGATCCAGGTGATCATCGCCGGGGCCGGCGGCGCCGCGCACCTGCCGGGCATGGTCGCGTCGATGACGGTGCTGCCGGTCATCGGCGTCCCGGTCCCGACCCGTCACCTGGGCGGTGAGGACTCGCTGCTGTCGATCGTGCAGATGCCCGGGGGCGTGCCGGTGGCGACGATGGCGATCGGCGGTGCGCTCAACGCCGGGCTGATGGCGCTGCGCATCCTCGCCGTCTCCGACGACGAGCTCCGGCACCGGATCGCCGAGCACCAGCAGGGGTTGGGGCGTCTGGCGATGGACCAGGACGCGGGCCTCGATCGCTGAGCTCGGGCCCACCCGCGCCGCCGGGGCGGCGGTGGTATCTCGACCGATCGCTCAGAACTTCTGGCTCCAGCCGCCGGGGAACTCCTCGGCGTCGCGCTCGCCGTCCATCCACCGCTTCGTCTGGGTCTCGTCCTCCGACGGGAGCGGGTCGACGACCTGTCCGAGCCGGGACTGCTGGAACTCGGTGCGGGTCACCGTGGTGCGTTGACGCCGGGCGTCGAGGCGCATCTTGATCTCTCGACGGCCGAGCTTCGGGCGGCCGGTCTCCCGGCGCCGGACACCGCCGCGATCGAGCGCGCACGAGATGCACATCGGTGGCTTCTTCAGGCCGTGGGGGAACACGACGCACTCCGGGCAGAAGTCGTAGCCGCAGGTGCCGCACGCGAACTCGGCGACGGTCATCGGATGGCGCACGCAGGCGTCGGACACGGAGCTGCCTCTCGTTCGGGTTCCCCACGCGGATCGGCTGCCGGGGTGCTCTCCTTGAGGATCCGGCGCCCGACGTTGCGGACGGTCCCGCCCGGTGGGCGATGATGGGGCGGTGAGCGTCCCCAATGTCCTCGCCGATCGCTACGCCAGCCCGGAGATGGCCGAGCTCTGGTCGCCCGAGCACAAGATCGTGCTGGAGCGCCGACTGTGGGTCGCGGTGATGAAGGCGCAACGTGACCTGGGCATCGACGTGCCGGCCGGCGCGATCGACGCCTACGAGTCGGTGCTCGAAGTGGTGGACCTGGACTCGATCGCCGAGCGGGAGCGCGTGACACGCCACGACGTGAAGGCGCGGATCGAGGAGTTCTCCGACCTGGCCGGCCATGAGCACGCCCACAAGGGGATGACGAGCCGAGACCTGACCGAGAACGTGGAGCAGCTCCAGGTCCGCACCGGATTGGAGCTGGTGCGGGACCGGGCGGTGGCCGCGTTGGTCCGGCTGGCCGAGCTGGCGGTCACGCACGCGGACACGGTGATCGTCGGGCGCAGCCACAACGTGGCCGCTCAGGCCACGACCCTGGGGAAGCGGTTCGCCAACGCGGGAGAGGAGCTGCTCCTGGCCGTGGAGCGGCTGGAGGAGCTGATCGACCGCTATCCGCTCCGCGGGCTGAAGGGTCCGGTGGGCACCCAGCTCGACCAGCTCGAGCTGCTCGACGGCGACGCCGATCGCCTCGACGAGCTGGAACGGGCGGTGGCCGCGCACCTGGGCTTCGACCGGACGCTCACCAACGTCGGACAGGTCTACCCGCGTTCGCTCGACATGGAGGTCGTCTCGGCCCTCGTGCAGCTGTCGTCGGGCCCGTCGTCGCTGGCGATGACGCTGCGCCTGATGGCGGGCAACGAGCTGGTCACCGAGGGGTTCCGTCCCGGTCAGGTCGGCTCCTCGGCGATGCCGCACAAGATGAACGCCCGCAGCTGCGAGCGGATCAACGGGTTCCGGGTGATCCTCGACGGCCACCTCACGATGGCGGCCGGTCTGGCCGGCGAGCAGTGGAACGAGGGCGACGTGTCCTGCTCGGTGGTGCGTCGCGTCCTGCTGCCCGACGCGTTCTTCGCCGCCGACGGCGTGTTCCAGACGCTGATCGACGTGCTCGACGGCTTCGGCGCCTTCCCTGCGGTGATCGAGCGCGAGCTGCGCCGCTACCTGCCGTTCCTGGGCACGACCAAGGTGCTGATGGCGGCGGTCCGAAGCGGCGTCGGGCGCGAGACGGCACACGAGGTCATCAAGACCCACGCGGTCGCGGTCGCGCTCGACATGCGCGAGACGGGTCGCGACGACAACGACCTGCTGCAGCGCCTCGCCGGCGACGATCGACTGGGCCTGGATGCCGCTGCGCTGGCCGACGCGCTGGGCGATCCGGCGTCGTACGTGGGCAACGCCAGCGCGCAGGTGAGGGCGTTCGTCGACCGCGTCGGCGAGCTGGCCGAGCGCCACCCCGACGCCGCGACCTACCAAGGAGCACCCGTCCTGTGATCGAGACCGTCCTGTGATCGAGACCGTCCTGTGATCGAGACCGTCCTGTGATCGAGCTGCCGCACGTGCACCGGGGCAAGGTGCGCGACCTCTACGACGCCGCCGACGATCGGCTGCTCATGGTCGCATCGGACCGACTCAGCGCGTTCGACGTGGTCATGGCGGAGCCGGTGCCCGACAAGGGCCGGGTCCTGACGGCGATGTCGACGCACTGGTTCGACGCCGTGTCGGACCTGATCGGCAACCACCTGATCTCGACCGACCTCGCCGATCTGCCCGAGCCGGCGCAGCAGGCGGAGCTCGCCGGTCGCGTGATGCTGTGCCGCCGGGCCGAGATGATCCCCGTCGAGTGCATCGTGCGGGGCTACGTGGCCGGTTCGGCGTGGAAGGAGTACCGCGAGCGCGGCACCATCCACGCGATGTCGGCGCCGGAGGGCCTCGTCGAGGCCGACCGGTTGCCCGAGCCGATGTTCACGCCGTCGACCAAGGCCGCCGTCGGTGACCACGACGAGAACATCTCCTTCGACCGGGCGGTGGAGATCCTGGGCGGTGACGTCGCCGAGCAGGCTCGGGACGCCAGCCTGGCCATCTTCCGGCGCGCGACGGAGCGGGCCGAGGCCGCCGGGTTCCTGCTGGCCGACACCAAGTTCGAGCTGGGCTGGGTCGTCGACCCCGACGGCGAGCCGCGGCTCGTCCTGGCCGACGAGGTGCTGACCCCCGACTCGTCGCGCTACTGGGCGGTCGGCGACTGGTCACCCGGCGCCACCCCGCAGGGCTTCGACAAGCAACCGGTGCGCGACTACCTGGAGTCCCTCGGCTGGGACAAGCAGCCGCCGCCCCCGCCGCTGCCGGCCGAGGTCGTCGAGGCCACCGCCGAGCGCTACCGCCAGGCGTACGAGCGCATCTGCGGCAAGTCGCTGCGGGACTGGCCCGGGGCGTGACCGGTACGTTCAGAGACGGTCCCGGCGATGTGGGAGAGTTGGGCCCATGATCTTCGACGTGACCGTGGAGGTGCGCCTGCGGCCCGGGATCGCGGACCCGCAGGGCGCCACGATCGAACGTGCGCTGCCGGCGCTGGGCTTCGGCGGCGTGAGCGGGGTGGCGGTGGGCAAGTCGATCCGCTTCCAGGTCGACGCCGCCGATCACGACACCGCGGCGGCCCTGGTCGACGACCTGTGCCACCGGTTCCTGTCGAACCCGGTGATCGAGGATTCGTTCGTCACCATCTCTGCGTCGACCGACGTCGAGCCGGCCGCCGCATCAGGGCTCTGACGTGGCCGTGAACGTCGCGGTGGTCGCGTTCCCGGGGACGAACTGCGAGATGGACGTCGTCGAAGCGGTTCGCTCGCTCGGCGGTGACGCAGAGGTCGTCTTCCACGATCACGACCGGCTGGACGGCTTCGACGCCGTGGTCATCGCCGGCGGCTTCGCCCACGGCGACTACCTGCGCCCGGGAGCTATCGCCCGGTTCTCGCCGGTGATGGGCGCGGTCACGTCGTTCGCCGATGCCGGCGGTCCGGTCGTGGGGATCTGCAACGGCTTCCAGGTGCTGACTGAAGCTCACCTCCTGCCCGGTGCGCTGCAGAAGAACGCCGGGCTGAAGTTCCGATGTGCGTCGGTCGAGCTCGTCGTCGTGTCGACGAACAGCGTGCTCACCTCGCAGGCCACGGTCGGGCAGCGCCTCTCGATCCCGATCAACCACTTCGAGGGCAACTACACCTGCTCGGAGGAGACGCTGGCGGAGCTGCGATCCGAGGATCGCATCGTGCTCCGCTATTCGGACAACCCGAACGGGTCGGTCGACGACATCGCCGGGATCTGCAACGCCGGACGCAACGTCGTCGGCCTCATGCCGCACCCGGAGCGGGCCTGCAACACCCTGCTCGGATCCACCGACGGACGTGTGCTGGTGGGATCGCTGCTGGCCGCGGCCGGCGCCGGTCTGGCAGCCAGCCGCTGACCAGCGGAGGACCGATCAACCAGCCCGGGAGATCCCGGCGGCCTTCAGCATGGCGGCGGACACGCCGATCTCACGCCACGCGCCGTAGGAGATGCCCTTGCGCTTGCTGTAACCGGGGGCTGCGGCGATGAAGGCCTTCTCGAGTGGAGCCATGTCGATGTCGACCTTGGACTCGAGCGCGACGAGCTCGTCCTCCAGATCGCGTCGCTCCTGGATGAGGGTCAGCTCCTTGATCTTGCCGGGGTTCTCCTCGAGCTCAGCGGAGATCTTGACGAGTCGCTGATTGATCGAATCGGGCGTGCGCTTCCGGCCGCGCTTCGGACGTGTGAGCTCCAATGCGTCCAGGTAGTTCTTGACGGCCATCGCCTCGGTTCGTCCGGTGGCCATTGCTGCTTTGTGGTCGTCGCTGACGACGCGCTTCTTCGACTTCGGGGTTGCTGCCATGGAGACGAATTCCACACCTTTCGGTGGGAAAGTTCAACCTCAACGGTGGCAGTGGCATATGGTAGTTGTCTCATCGTGAGGTGACCGGATGAACTCGTCGTGATTCCACCGGCTTGCGGGAGCCGGTCGCGGTGACGGGTAGGTTGCGAACATGGCCGCGCCTGACCAGTCCTCCGACGTCGCCCCGCCGAGCGAGGAGGCGGTGCACCGGGCCCTGGGTCTCACCGACGACGAGCTCGAGCGCATCCGGGCGACGCTCGGACGTGAGCCCAACCACCTCGAGCTGGCCATGTACTCGGTCATGTGGTCCGAGCACTGCTCCTACAAGAGCTCCCGGATCCACCTGCGCCGGTTCCCCACCGAGGCGCCGTGGGTGCTCGTGGGACCGGGCGAGGGCGCGGGCGTGGTCGACGTGGGCGACGGGATCGCCGCCGCACTTCGGATCGAGAGCCACAACCACCCCTCGGCGATCGAGCCGTACCAAGGGGCGGCCACCGGCGCCGGCGGCATCCTGCGCGACATCTTCTCCGTGGGCGCCCGGCCGATCGCGCTCATGGACCCGCTGCGGTTCGGTCCCCTCGACGACGCCCGGTCCCGCTGGATCGCCGAGGGCGTGGTGTCGGGCATCTCCGGCTACGGCAACTCGGTCGGCGTCCCCAACGTCGGCGGCGAGACCGTGTTCGATCAGACCTACCAGGGCAACCCGCTGGTCAACGTGCTCTGCCTGGGCCTGATGCCCACCGAGCGACTGGTGCTGGGCCGGGCCGAAGGCGTCGGCAACCTGGCGGTCCTGTTGGGCTCGAGCACCGGCCGCGACGGCATCGGCGGCGTGTCGGTGCTGGCCAGCGCCGGCTTCGGCGACGACGAGGCCGACGCCGACAAGCGACCGAGCGTGCAGGTGGGCGACCCCTTCGAGGAGAAGCGCCTCATCGAGGCGTGCCTGGAGCTGCTGGATCGGGACCTGGCGGTCGGCGTGCAGGACCTCGGCGGCGCCGGCATCACCTGCGCCACGTCGGAGACCGCGGCCAAGGGTGGCGCCGGCATGGACGTCGACGTCGATGCGGTGCCCCGCCGTGAGCCACACATGGCCCCGTTCGAGGTCATGACCTCGGAGTCCCAGGAGCGGATGCTGGCGATCGTGGAGCCGTCCAAGCTCGACGAGGTCCTGGCCATCGCGGACAAGTGGGAGGTGAGCGCCACCGTCATCGGCAAGGTGACGGGCAGCGGTCGGCTCCGGATCACCTCGGGCGGCGACGGGTCCGCCGATGGCGACGGAGACGGGGGCGTCGAGGTCCTGGCCGACGTGCCGGCCAAGTCGCTCGAGGAGGACGCTCCGCTCTACGACCGTCCCAGGCAGGAGCCGGCGGATCTGGCCGCACGTCGGGCGGACTCGGCCAACGCGCTGCCGGCACCCGCCGACGTCGCTGCGGACCTGCTGGAGCTGCTGGCCGACACGTCGTGGGTGTGGTCCCAGTACGACCACCAGCTGGTCCTCAACACCGTCATCGGTCCGGGTGGAGATGCTGCGGTGCTCCGCCTGAAGCACCCCACGACCGGCGTCGACACCGGACGCGGGCTCGCGCTCACGACCGACGGCAACCACCTGTGGTGCGCGGTGGACCCGAAGCTCGGCTCCACGATGACCATCTGCGAGTCGGTGATGAACTTGGCCGTCGTCGGCGCCCGGCCGGTCGCGATGGTGAACTGCATGAACTTCGGGAACCCCGAGCACCCCGAGGTCATGTGGCAGCTGTCGGAGTCGGTCGACGGCCTGTCCGACGCCCTGCGCGCGTTCGACGTCCCCTGCATCGGCGGCAACGTCAGCCTCTACAACGAGAGCCGGGGCGCCGACATCGACCCGACGCCCATCGTCGGCGTGCTCGGCGTGCTCGACCGCCTCGACGCGGTGCCGCCCCGCCCCACGGTGGTCGACGGCGGGCGGTTGATCCTGGTCGGTGACACCGTGCGCGAGCTGTCCGGATCCGAGTGGGCCGCCCGGCGCGGCCACCGTGGCCGCGGCGAGCTGCCGGCGGTCGACCTCGACGCGGTGTCGGGGGTTGCGGGGGTGGTGCGCGAGCTGGTGTCGGCGCAGCTGGTCCAGGGCGCGCACGACGTGTCGGGCGGCGGGTTGGGCGTCGCGCTCGCCGAGATGGCGGTCGCCTCCGGCGTCGGGCTGAACGTGGCCCGTCTCGCGGATCACGTCGACCTGTTCTCCGAGTCGGTCGGCCGGGCCGTGCTGTGCGTGGCGCCCGACCAGGTCCGGGCGGTGCTCGACGTGCTCGAGGCCCACGACGTGGCCCACTCGCGCATCGGAGCAGCGTCCGGTGACCGGATCGTGGTCAAGGACCTCCTCGACGTCGCCCTGGACGAGGTCACCACCGCGTGGCGGGATCGGATCCCGAACGCGATCGGCTCGGGGACGACCCAGGGCTGAGCGCCCGGGAGCGGAAGGGCAGGGCTGAGCGCCCGGGAGCGGAAGGGCAGGGCTGAGCGCCCGGGAGCGGAAGGGCAGGGCTGAGCGCCCGGGTCCCCCGACCACTCGCGTGGCCGGGGGACCCGGGTCGATCAGGCGAGGCCGCTACGGCGCCGGCGCTGCCAGCTGACGGCGGTGAGGGTGCCGCCGGCCAGCAGCAGCACGATGCCCAGGGCCAGCATCGGCGTGGCGCTCCCGCCGGTGAAGGCGAGCACGCCCGAGTTGCTGGCGGTGGCGTCGTCGGGCGTCACCACGGTCCGGATGGCCACGTCGTCCGCGACCGCCGACGGCACCGACGACGAGGTCGACCCCGCGATCGTCGAGCTGGTGGACGAGGTGGACGACGTCGGAGCGGTGCTGCTCGTCGGCGCGGCCGACGTGGTCGGCGCGACCGTGGTGGTGGGCGCCTCGGTCGTGGTCGTCGTGGAGGACGTGGTCGAGGAGCTGGTGGTCGTGGAGGAGCTCGTCGTCGTGGAAGAGCTCGTGGAGGAGCTCGTGGTGGAGGATCGATCGTTGGTGTAGGTGCAGGTCACCGCGTCGCCCGGCGCGAGGTTGGCGACGAAGGACGACCCCTCGATCGTCGGCGTGCGACCGCTCGTCGGGGTGGTGCAGGCCAGATCCTTCAACGTCCAGCCGGTCGGGACCTCCTCGGCCACGGTCCATGTGACGTCTGCTGAGCGCACGAAGCTGATCTCGGCGGACCCGCCGGTGCCCTCGGGCCTCAGGCTGAAGGTGCCGCCCGGGATGAACGACGTGTCACCGGTGAAGTTGAAGGTGGTGCCGCCGGGTGAGCGCTCGGTGAGCTGCTTGCGCACGGTGATGGTCACCGGCTCCGGTGGCTGGGCCACGTAGTAGGCGAAGCAGTACGCGTGACGAGCGTTGGTGGGGTAACGGACGTACTCGACGTTGTCGCCGTTGTAGTTGTCGGTGGCGCAGCGCAGCGCCCCGAACGACAGCGTGCCGTCGCCCAGCGGCTGGGCCTTGGTGCCGCCCTGGATCCACAGCGACCCACGGCCGGCCTGGTTGACCTGGTCCGAGGTGAGCTCGTAGGTCACCGCGCCCTTGATCGTCCGGCCGGTGTCGTTGCCGGCGGAGTCGAGCTCGGGCACCGACGCCACCGTGGTGGCGATGGCGTTCGCCCCCGTCACCGTCGACAGGTTGGCGGTGGCCGGGGACTTCCCGGTGATGCCCGTGCCCCACTGGAAGTCCCAACCCGTCAGCGGCGAGCAGTTGCTCTGCGGCGCCTCGGCCTCCTTGGCCGGGTTGACCACCTGGCCGTCTGCGTAGTTCGTGTCGGGTCCCAGGTCCTGCAGGCTCTCCTGGATGTTGTTGCGGTTCCGGTTGGCGAAGATGTCGGTGTAGGTGGGGCAGGTGCGGGCCGCCAGCGTCACCGTCCACGGGCGCGCCTTGCTGGATGCCTGGGAGCCGGCCAGGGAGGAGGCCAGGCCGGTCGAGGCGCAGAACTGCACGTTGGAGATCTGGGGGACCATCCCGCCCACGGGGTCCAATCGCTCGTTGGAGAAGGAGCCGGCCATCTGGCTGGGGTCGATGGTCGTCGTGGCCGACCCGGGTCCGCCCTTGACCACCACGGCGCCGACGAGCCGGGTGGACGCCCACGAGCCGCCGGTGCCGGTGCCGTCGGTGATCGTGACCGCCGAGGGGTCCCCGCCGGTGCCACGGAACACCCCGTCGACGAGGTCGTAGTGGGCCAGCAGCGTCGTGCCCTCCGGGCAGGTCGGCTGGTCCGACGACGACGTGGTGCTGACCAAGCCGACCGCCACGAGGACCGCGCCGATCAACAGGGTGACGATGCCGGCCCGGAACGCTCCTGCGGCTCGCCCGCCGGAGGTTCGGTCGGATGTGGTGGGGCTGGGGGAGTCGGTCATGGTCGGTCCCTGGTCGTGTCGATGGGGTCGCGCTGCGGGGCGCGGCGAGCGTTCGCTCCAGTTGTCGTCGGCACCTCGTCGTCCACCTTGAGGGGTCGCGGCGTCGCGTCCGGCCGGTGCCGGCGGGGGCGGAGCACGAACAGCACGAGCCCGACGACCAGCGTGCCGACGGCGACAGCCCAGCCGAGGGAGGTCCGCACCAGCGTCAGCGGTCGACCGATGGCGGGGATCGACGCCGTCACCACGCCGACCGGCGTCGACGCGGGGACCGTCCAGAACTCGCTGCCGTCGTTGGCGTCGCCACGGGTCTCGACGGCGACGTCGTCGCCGCGTCGCTCCACCGAACGCACGCGGTGGGTCAGGCTGTCCATGGCCTGGGGGGCGCCGAAGCGGGTCACCACCTGGCCGGGTCGCAGGTCGCCCGCCGTCCGCTCGGACACCAGCACCACGTCGCCGATGGAGTAGGTCGGCTCCATCGAGCCGCTGCGGACGACCAACGGTCGGAAGCCGGCCAGCACCAGCATCAGCAGGCCGGCGACGGCCACCGAGACCACGACGACCAGGCCGATCGTGAGCCGGTCGGCCCACCGCTGGGGGCCCGCGTGAGGCTCCGGCCGTTGACCGACAGCGGTCCGCGGCGCCACCTCCCGGTGCTCCACCGCTGCCGACACCAGCAGCGAGTCCCAGCGACCGGCGTCGGGGCGCACAGCGCGGAGCTCGACTCCGAGGAGCTCGGTGCTGTGGGAGGTCCCGCGGCGGTCGGCGACGGTCCCGTCGAGCACGATCGGCGGGCCGGGAGGCGCGTCCACCCGGACGGTCAGCTCGTCCCCGGGGGCCAATCCGCTCCGCGGACCGGCCAGGGCGAACCCGCCGGGCGAGCCGTCGAGAAGTCGACGACCGGCCGCTGCCGCGCCGTCGTCTGCGTCGCTGTCCGCCCCGTCGTCTGCGCTGTCGTCTGCCCCGTCGAGGGTCGCCGGCAGGTCGAGCGGGATGCGGAACCCCACGCGGGACCACGTCCGCTCCACCAGCGATCGGACGGTGAGCACCCACAGCAGCACCAGCAGCACCGCGGCGGCGGCGGAGGCGACGCGACCGGTCTGGTCCCCGGGCGTCGAGCCCAGCGCGGCGGTACCGGCAGCAGCGGTGGCAACCAGACCCAACCAGACCAGCGGTCGGGTGGGCACCCGCCGGTGACCGGATCGGGGTCGTCGGGTGACGGCCGACGCGGTCGCGGTCAGGGACCCCGGCACGGCGTAGAGCGCCCCGACGGCATCGGCCACGGGCGCCGGCCGGGTTCGGGTGGACCACCTCAGCGCGCACCAGCGCAGCAACGTCGACGCCAGCACGAGCCCGGCGACGACCCTGTCGCCGCCCTGCAGCGGCGAGCCGCCCGCCAGCATCGCCAGGACCGCCAGCCACCACAGCACCGACCAGCCGAACAGCGCCCGGACGGCCAGGCCCGCGACGATCATGCGGGAGCGCAGCGGGACGCGGCGACCGAGCGTGGCGTCGGCCAGGTCCGCCGCGGCGGCGCACTGCCGCGCCGTCGTGTCGGGCCAGTAGCCGGTGGCCGACACGGGTGCCGCCCGGACCGCCAGGCATCGACCGATCGTGGCGCCCCGATGGCCCTCCGGCACTCGGGCGCGCAGCCAGCTCCCCAGGGGCCGGCCGTCGGGGAGCGGGTGGTCGCGCAGCAACGACGAGGTCACGACGGTGGCGTCGGGCTCCCAGAGGGCGACACCGGCCGCTCCGGCCAGGTGGCGCAGCCGGGCGTCGAGCCGGTCCCGTCGAGCGGGGCCGAACCGGTCCGGGTTGAGCGTCTCGGCGGTGCCCACCACCCATGACGCCCCGCCGGCCAGCTCGGCGGCAGCGGCACGGCACCCGTCCGGGTCGGGCACGGCGCGGGCGGAGCAGACCAGGACGGCGTCGCAGCGGCCAGCGAGGTCGGCCGCTGCCCTGTCGACCGCCGATCCCGCTTCGACGCCACGGTGGACCAGAACCCGGGGGTCCAGACCGGGTGGGGCGTCCCGGCCCGGCGGCACCACCAGCGCGACCGGCCCCGTGGTGGCAGCAGCGGAGGTCATCGTCCTGGCCACCACGTCCGGGACGTCGCCCAGGTGGACCAACGTGCCCAACACCGGGGGCTGGTCATCGTCGAGCGGTGTCGGCGCCGGTCGGCGCGTCGGGGCCAGCGCCACGGCCACGGCGCCGCCGAGCCCCCACAGGATGGCCGCCACCAGCACGACGACCAGCGCCCAGCGGTCCGCGGTGGCCCACGCGACGGTGACTGCGGCCGCCGCACCGCCGGTGAGCACCGCGACGGCGGCGCAGGCGCGACCGGCCAGGGCTGCTGCACGGGTACGCCGCTGGTCGTGGTCCTCGGCGTGCACACCCTCCCGTCGGGTCGACGGGCTCTGACCTGAGCAAAGCGCATGCGAACGGCAGCCAAGGGCGCTGATCCCGGAATCGGGGCGTCCGCCGGTACCGTTGCGGGTTCGGACGAGCGACCGGGGGCGGGTCGACGGAGCGGAGAGGTCGGAGTCGAGCCGATGCGTGGAGTGCTCAGAGCGGGTTGGCCCGCGGTGTTGCTGGTGGCCTTCGGAGTCGTCGTGCTCACCGGTTGCCTGGGGCCCGACGAGCCGGATCCGACCGGAACCGCGCCGTTCGGCCACCTCGACGCGGTGGTGGCGGTCCCCGGCGGGTTCCGTGCCGTCGGCTGGGTCGTCGACCCCGACACCGCCGCCCCGATCGAGGTGACGGTCTCCTCCGAGCAGCGCACGGTCAAGGGCGTCGCCGACGGCGACAGGCCCGACCTGGTGTTCGCCACCCGCGGTCTCGGCACCCGTCACGGCTTCGACGTCCGCTTCGGGGGGCTCGGCCCCGGACCGCACCAGGTGTGCGTGTGGGCCGACAACGTCGGTCGCGGCAGCCGGGCACGGGCGTTGGGTTGCACGTACGTCACTGTTCCGGAGCCCAGCCCGTTCGGCAGCCTGGAGCTCGTCGCTCCGGCCGGTGACCGGCGGGTGCACCTCTCCGGTTGGGCGATCGATCCGGACACCTCGGCACCGATCGGTGTGGGCGTCCTGCTCGACGGCAAGCCCGTCCTGAACGCGGTGGCCTCGCAGGCTCGGCCGGATGTGGCCGGTCTCGGGTTCGGCACGGCGCACGGGTTCTCCTTCGACGTCCCGGCGGAGCCGGGTCCGCACCAGCTGTGCGTGATCGCCGAGAACGTGGGGCCGGGCGCGCACTCGTGGCTGGGCTGTCGTGTCGTCGCCGTGCCGGAGCCTCGGCCCGACCGTCGGCCGGTCGGTTCGGTGACCGCGGTGGAGCCGCAGCCGGGCGCCGGCGCGGTCGCCGTCAGAGGCACCGCGAGCGATCCCGACACCACCGCTGCGCTGCAGGTGCGGATCGCCGTCGACGGCGTGACGACCACGGTCTCGACGAGCGGCGGAAGCTACTCGACGGTGATCTCGGGTCTGTCGGCCGGAACCCATCGCGTCTGCGTCACCGCCGTCGACGCTCCGTACCGCGGAGCCGGTGCGGTCATCACCGGGGACCGATCGTGGCCGTGCGGGACCGTGATCCTCGGCGACGTGTCGGTGGGGAGCTCCGGGGCCCCCGGCGGCCCGACGGTGCCGGTCGGACCGTCGGCCGCGAGCCCGATCGCCACCGTGGACCGCGACGCCGGCATCAGCGTGCAGCTCAACGACGGGTCGGTGCTGTGGCTGTTCGGCGACTCGAGCCAGCTCGACTGGGCAGGTCGGCTCCAGTACTTCGTCAACAACACCGCGGCGTGGGCGCCCGCCGGCAGCCCGACCGTCACCCGCGACGCCGTCCAGGGCGGCGCGCCGGTGCAGTTCGTGACGCCGGCCGGGTCGTCGTGGACGTGTCCGGCCGACCACCCGAACAAGGCCATGTGGCCGGCGTCGGCGGTTCGCACCGACGGCAACGACGGCGCCGGAGGTCGGGACCTGGTGACCGCGTTCTTCTCCAACGTGTGCCTGGGCGACGAGTTCCTCGAGATCGTCGCCAAGGGCATCTCGGTCGTGCAGTGGACCTACGACCCGGCCAACAAGCCGAACGGCACGCCGATCCAGGGCACGGTGGTCAACCACGAGCTGTGGCCCACCCAGGAGTACGGCCAGGCGGCCACCACCCGGACCGTGTCGGGGACCACCTACGTCTACGGCTACAAGTGCGTCACTCCGCCCCAGGGCACACCTCTGTGGCCGAACGTGCTCGGCCCCTGCCACGTCGGTCGTGTCCCGGTCGGCTCCGTGACGACGGCGTCCTCGTGGCGCTACTGGAACGGCTCGGGCTGGGTGACCGACCCGGCGCAGGCCGCTGCGGTCATCCCCGGTCCGGCTCCGGGCGTGGCCGACACCCGCGCTCCCGTCGCAGGCGCCACGGTGTCCTTCGACGCCACCCACGGCGTGTACGTGATGGGCTACAGCCCGTGGCCCGGCTTCAGCGACCGGGTCTTCGTCCGCGTCGCCACCGCGCCGGAAGGCCCGTGGAGCGACGTCGTCGAGGTCGCGCTCCCCGGATGCGACGACCGCGTCGGCTCGTCGGAGTTCTACTGCTACGCCGGCACGGTCCAACCGGCGCTGAGCGAGCCGGGCCTGCTCGGCGTGGGCTACTACGACCAGTTGGTCGCGGTCGGGCCGAACAGAGGTCAGTACCTGACGGTGAAGGTGCCGTTCCACGTCGTGATCACGGGTTGAGGCGCGCCGTTGTCGAGGCCGTCGCCACCGACCGGCCGCTTCGCTCCGAGCCCGTCGGCGTCGCTGCACCTCGGCAACCTGCGGACCGCGCTGCTCGCCTGGGCTGCGGCGCGCAGCGTCGGAGGTCGGTTCCTGGTGCGCGTCGAGGACCTGACGACCGGGTTCGACGGTCGGGTCGCCGCCGAGGTGGCCGCAGGTCAGCTGGCCGATCTCGACGCCCTCGGACTGACCCACGACGGCGACGTCGTTCGCCAGTCCGAACGTCGCGACCTCTACGACGACGCCATCGCTCGGTTGGTCGATGCCGGGCGCACCTACCCCTGCTTCTGCACGCGTCGCGAGATCCGCGAGGCGTCGTCCGCGCCCCACGGCCCGCACCCCGACGGGGCCTATCCAGGGACGTGCTCGACGTTGAGCAGATCCCGCGTCCGTGAGCTGCAGCGGGAGGGTCGTCGCCCGGCCCTGCGCTTGCGCGCCGACCGCGTCGAGGTGACGGCGACCGACGTGCTCGCCGGTCCGATGATCGCCGAGGTCGACGACCTGGTGCTGCGGCGGGCGGACGGGCAGGTGGCCTACAACCTGGCCGTCGTCGTCGACGACGCCGAACAGGGCGTGGGCCAGGTGGTCCGGGGCGACGACCTGTGGGAGACCACTCCGCGTCACGTGCGGTTGCAGCAGCTGCTCGGGCTGGCGACTCCCGAGTACTTGCACGTGGCGCTCGTCGTCGGTCCCGACGGGAGCCGACTGGCCAAGCGCGACGGAGCGGTGACCCTCGGGGACCGGCTCGCCATGGGGGAGGACGCGGCGACGGTGATCGGGATGCTCGCGCACTCTGCCGGGTTGGCCGAGCGCGGCGAACGGCTCACCGCGGACGACGTGGCATCACGCTTCGACGTCGGGCGGTTGCGGCGCGAGCCGTGGGTGTTCGACGGTGGGCCGATGCGCGAGACTCGTGGGCGTGACCCCCGCTGATCCCGCCGGTGCGGATCCCGTCGGATCCGACCTCGACGGTGATCTGGTGGACCCCGACGGCAAGCCGCGTGAGGCGTGCGGTGTGTTCGGGGTGTACGCGCCGGGGTCCCCGGTCGCCCACCTGGCCTACCTGGGCATCTACGCGTTGCAGCACCGCGGCCAGGAGTCGGCCGGCATCGCCAGCTCCGACGGCGACCACCTGACGGTGGTCAAGGACATGGGCCTGGTGTCGAACGTGTTCGACGACCGCACCCTCGTCGCGCTCGAGGGCGACCTGGCGATCGGCCACACCCGCTACTCGACCACGGGGTCGAGCCTGTGGAAGAACTCCCAGCCCCTGTTCCGCGACGTCGGTCACGTGCAGTTCGCGCTCGCGCACAACGGCAACCTGGTGAACACCGCCGAGCTGGTCGACGACGCCGGCATGCTCCCCGGCACCGTCTCGTCGGACACCGACGCGATGGCCGAGGTGATCGCGATGGAGTGCGAGCGGATCGGTCCCGGGACCGACACCCTGGAGCGGGCGCTGCTCGCCGTGCTGCCGACGTTCACCGGTGCGTTCTCGCTGTGCTTGATGGACCGCGAGCGCGTGATCGGGCTGCGCGACCCGCACGGCTTCCGGCCGCTGTGCCTGGGCAAGCTGGACTCCGGGTGGGTGCTGGCGTCGGAGACGCCCGCGCTCGACATCGTCGGTGCGCACTTCGTCCGGGAGCTCGACCCGGGGGAGATGGTCGTGATCGACGGCGACGGCGTCCGGTCCCTGCGACCCTTCGACGCTGGTCAGGTGGACCCCAAGCTCTGCCTCTTCGAGTTCGTGTACTTCGCCCGACCCGACTCGCAGCTCTATGACCGCAACGTCCACCAGGCCCGCGTCCGGATGGGCGAGCAGCTGGCCGAGCACGCGCCGGTCGACGCCGACATGGTCATGGGCGTCCCGGAGTCCGGCATCCCTGCGGCGGAGGGCTACGCCCGCCGTTCCGGCATCCCCTTCGGTCACGGCCTCGTCAAGAACCGCTACATCGGCCGCACGTTCATCGCTCCCAGCCAGGAGATGCGTGCGCTCGGCGTGCGCATGAAGCTCAACCCCCTGCGGGAGAACATCGAAGGGCGGCGGCTGGTCGTCGTCGACGACTCGATCGTCCGGGGAACGACCACCAAGGCGATGGTGTCGATGCTGCGGGAGGCCGGCGCCAAGGAGGTGCACCTGCGGGTGAGCTCGCCGCCGTACCGCTGGCCGTGCTTCTACGGCATGGACACCGGCACTCGCGGAGAGCTGCTCGCCGCCAACCTGGAGGTGGAGGAGATCCGCCGGTACCTCAACGTCGACACCCTGTCGTACCTCAGCCTCGACCGACTGGTCGCCGCCATCGGTGCGCCCGGAGCTGGGTTCTGCGACGCGTGCCTGACCGGCACCTACCCCGTGGAGATCCCCGTCGAGGTGGGCAAGGGCGTCCTCGACGTCGATGCCGCAGTCCCCCAGGAGGGCGTGTCGGAGATGGGCTCGGTGCTGTTCGCCGACGCGGGTCGGCTGCCGTCGGACGAGGCAGCGTCCGATGGGTGAGACCTACGCCGGTGCCGGCGTGTCGATCGACGCAGGCGAGGACGCGGTCGATCGCATCAAGGGCCACGTCGCCTCCACCCGGCGCCCCGAGGTCCTGGGCGGCATCGGGGGGTTCGGCGGCCTGTTCTCCTTCGACACGTCGGGATACGACCAGCCGGTGCTCGTCTCGACCACCGACGGGGTGGGCACCAAGGCGCTGATCGCCACCGCGACCGGCCGCTATGACACGATCGGGCTGGACCTCGTCGCCATGTGCGTCGACGACCTGGTGTGCCAGGGCGCCGAGCCGCTGTTCTTCCTGGACTACATCTCGATCGGCAAGGTCGACCCCGACGTGATCGACCAGCTCGTCGCCGGCGTGGCCGAGGGCTGCCGCCAGGCCGGCTGCGCGCTCGTCGGCGGTGAGATGGCCGAGCACGCCGGCGTCATGGAACCCGGCGAGTTCGACCTGGTCGGCTTCGCCGTCGGTGCCGTCGAGCGCTCCCGGATGCTCACCGGAGAGGCCGTGACCCCTGGCGACGTGCTGGTCGCGCTGCCGTCCCCCGGGCTGCGCTCCAACGGCTACACCCTGGCCCGCCGCCTGATGTTCGACGTGGCGGGTCGCTCGCTCGACGATCCGGCGTGGGACGGACCCGACGCCCCGAGCGTCGCCGACGAGCTCCTCCGGCCGTCGGTGATCTACGCCCCAGCCGTCCGGGCGCTGCTCGCCGCGGTCCCGGTGCACGCCGTCGCCCACATCACCGGTGGCGGCCTGCCCGGAAACCTCAACCGGGTGATCGGCGACGCCGCCGACGCGGTGGTCGAGCCCTCGTCGTGGGAGCCGCCGCGGATCTTCGACGAGCTCCAGCGCATCGGCGACGTCGAGCGCGACGAGATGCGCCGCGTGTTCAACCTGGGTGTGGGAATGGTGGCCGCCGTGCCTGCGGATGCCGCGTCCACTGCGCTCGACGTGCTCGCCGGCGAGGGGTTGGCGGCCCGGATCATCGGCGAGGTGGTCCCCGGCGACGGCCAGGTGCGCTTCACCGATTGAGCCGCCGGGCCCTGCGGTACCGTCGGAGCGATGACGGAGTTCACCCAGCCGGCGGCCCACGGAACGCTCTCGTCGTGGGACGACTACCCGGTCCACCAGGCAGCCGAGACGGTCCGCCACGTGACGACGGGGGACCGGAACTTCTACGACCGCTACTACTTCAACTGCCATGCCAACGACGGATCCGCGTTCATGGTCTTCGGGCTCGGTCAGTACCCGAACCTGGCGGTGCAGGACGCGTTCGCGTGCGTGGTGAGCGGCGAGGACCACCGGGTGCTGCGGGCGTCGCGGGAGCTCGACGACCGGATGGACACCTCCGTCGGGCCGCTGCGGGTCGAGGTGATCCGGCCGCTGCACGAGCTGCGGATCGTGTGCGACCCCAACGACCGGAGCGACCTGTCGCTGGACCTGCGCTGGGTGGGGTCCATGCCCGCGTTCGAGGAGCCGCGCCAGTACGTGCGTCGCCACGGCCGGACGCTGTTCGACTCCATGCGCCTCGCTCAGACCGGCCGCTGGAGCGGGACGATCACCAGCGGCGCCACGACCTTCGACGTCACCCCCGACTCGTGGTGGGGGACCCGCGACCGCAGCTGGGGCATCCGTCCCGTCGGTGAGGAGGAGCCCATGGGCATCCGCACCGAGGGCCAGATGCAGGGCATGTGGAACTACGCGCCGATGCAGTTCGAGGACCACTCGATCCTCTACATCTGCAACGAGCACGACGACGGCAGGCGCGAGCTCGAAGAGGCGGTGCGCATCTGGCACGACCCCGGACGGGCGCCCGACTGGCTCGGCCGTCCCGAACACGACGCCGTGATCACCCCCGGCACCCGCCGCATCGAGTCCTCCACGCTGTCGTTCCCCGACGCACCGGGCGGTGCGATCGACATCGCGGTCGCCCCGCTCATGGATTGCTGGTTGATGCTCGGCACGGGCTACGGCATCGAGGCCGACTGGCGCCACGGCATGTACCAGGGGCCGCTGGTGGTCCAGGGGGTGGAGATCGACTACCGGCGCGACTCGGACCGACTGTTCGGCCTGGTCGACCAGGTGGCCCGCTTCACGCAGTCGGGCGGGTCCGGCGACGGGGCGGTCGGCTTCGGCCTGCACGAGTTCTTCTTCATCGGCGACTTCAGCCGCTACGGCCTCGTCGGCTGGGACCCGCTCCCGGCCTGATCGATCGGTCCAGAACGTCGGCCGAACGGATCTCGTTGGGTAGGTTCGGCGCCATGTCCGACCCTGCGCCCACCGCGAGCCCCGAGCTCGTCGCCCACCTGCTCGAGCACTCCGTCAAGGAGGGTGACTTCACGCTGAAGTCGGGCCGCAAGAGCAGCTGGTTCATCGACTCCAAGCAGACCGCGTGCGACCCCGACGGCGTGCTGCTGATGGCCCGGGCCGCCGCGGCGGTCATCGGCGATGACGCCACCGCCATCGGCGGGCTGACCGTCGGTGCCGATCCGGTCGCCTACGGAGTGGCCGCGGTGCTGGCGACGCAGGGCCGTCGGCTGCGCAGCTTCACGATCCGCAAGGAGGCCAAGGACCACGGCGTGACCGGCCGCCTCGCCGGGCCGCTGCGGGCCGGCGACAGGGTCGTCATCACCGAGGACACCGTCACCCGGGGGACGTCGCTGTTCGAGGCGGTCGAGGTGGTGCGCGAGCTCGGAGCGGAGCCCGTGCTGATCATGCCGCTGGTCGACCGAGGCGGAACCTGCGCCGCCATGGCCGCAGAGGCCGGCATCGCGTATCGGCCGCTCGTGACCGCCCTCGACCTGGGCTTCGCCTACGAAGGACCCTGACCGGCCGACCCTTTCGGTGCACGTCGCGCACCAGCGGTAGCGTCGTGGGCCGTATGGCCGACACCCCGACCCCCGCGTACTCCGTCCGCATCCGCGTCCGGATGAAGAACCAGCCCGGCATGCTCGGGCGCCTGGCGATCGCGATCGGCGAGGTAGGGGCCAACATCTCGGCGTTGCAGGGCTTCGAGGTCAAGACCGCGTCGCTCGACGAGGACGTCGTCGTCAACTGCACCAGCGAGGCGCACCAGGAGCAGGTCCGTGCCGCGGTCGAAGCCATCGACGGCATCGAGGTCCTGGAGTTCGAGGACCGGACCTTCCACATGCACGAGGGCGGCAAGATCGAGGTCCTGTCGCTGGCGCCGGTGCGTGACGTCGAGGACCTGTCGATGGCCTACACGCCCGGCGTGGCGCGGGTGTGCCTGGAGATCGCCAAGAACCCCGAGTCCGCGCACCGCTACACGATCAAGAAGAACACGGTCGCCATCGTCTCCGACGGCACCGCGGTGCTGGGCCTGGGCGACATCGGCCCAGCCGCGGCGATGCCGGTGATGGAGGGCAAGGCGCTGCTGTTCAAGCACTTCGCCGGGGTGGACGCCTTCCCGATCTGCCTCGACACCAAGGACCCCGAGGAGATCATCGAGACCGTCCTGCGCCTGGAGCCGACCTTCGGCGGCATCAACCTGGAGGACATCGCCGCACCGGGCGCGTTCGAGGTCGAGGAGCGGCTCGACGAGATCATGGACATCCCGGTGTTCCACGACGACCAGCACGGCACCGCGATCGTCACGCTCGCCGCGCTGGAGAACGCGCTGAAGATCGTCGGCAAGGACATCGGCGATCTCAAGGTCGTGGTGGCCGGCGTGGGCGCGGCGGGCGTCGCCGTGTCGAAGATCCTGATGAACGCCGGTGTGCGCCACGTGATCGGCGCCGACCGTCAGGGCGCGGTGCACCTCGGGCGAGAGGGCCTCAACAGCTCCAAGCAGTGGTTCGCGGAGAACACGAACCCCGAGGGGCGGTCCGGCTCGCTCACCCAGGTCATGCCGGGCGCGGACGTGTTCATCGGCCTGTCGGGGCCGAACCTGATCGAGCGCTCCGACGTGGAGGCCATGGCCAAGGACCCGATCGTGTTCGCCATGGCCAACCCCGATCCCGAGATCCGTCCCGAGGTCATCGCGGACGTCGCCGCGGTCATCGCCACGGGACGATCGGACTTCCCGAACCAGATCAACAACGTGCTGGCGTTCCCCGGCGTGTTCCGCGGCGCGCTCGACGCCGGCGCCAAGCGCATCACCGAGAACATGAAGGTGGCCGCGGCGCTGGCCATCGCCTCGACCGTGCTGGACGACGAGCTGGCTCCCGACTTCATCATCCCGTCGGTGTTCAACCCGGCGGTGGCCACGGCGGTGGCCGATGCGTGCGCCGAGGCGGCCCGCGCCGACGGCGTCTGCCGCTGAGGTAGCAAGAACGCTGTCCGCTGCGGTCGGGACCGACATCGATCTCGTCTCGCTGCTCCGACGTGGCGTCACACGATCCGGAGAAGCAAGAAACCCCTGCAGAGCAGGGGCTTCTCGAGTGGTCGGGACCGGCGTCGATCCGGTGACCTACCGCTTTTCAGGCGGTCGCTCTGCCAACTGAGCTACCCGACCGTTCCTCCGCCGACCACCCGGATGGACCGGGCAGCGGCGAAGTGGCGGTCCCGACGGGATTTGAACCCGCGACCTCCGGCTTGACAGGCCGGCGTGCACTCCAAACTGCACCACGGGACCACGAACTTCGACTGCAACACCTGCAACTGCAACACCTGCGACTGCACCCCCAACGGGATTCGAACCCGTGTTACCTCCTTGAAAGGGAGGCGTCCTAGGCCACTGGACGATGGGGGCTCCCCATCCCCGTGGAGGGGTCGGGTCAACATAGCAGCAGCCGCGAGGGCCGCCAAAGGCGGATCCTCGGGTGGTGCGCTGCTCGGGTGGCTCGGCGCTCGGACGGCGCGCTGCTCAGGCGCCCGTCGACAGCCTGTCGACCTCGGTGGCTCCCAACGGTGTCGCGGCGCCGGGCGGGGCGAACGCCACCCAGCTCCGTCCGGCCGGTATCGCCAGGGGCGTGCCGTCGGTGGTGGTGAACGTGAACGGCTCTGCGGCCGCGGCTCGAGTCCAGCGCACCGCGGTGACCTGCCCGTCCCAGAGGACCAGCCCGTCGCCGCCGCCGACCGAGACGAGCTCGGGCTGGCGAACATCCCACGGTGCGTGTCGGTAGAGCGAGTCGACGACGAGGACCACATCGACGCCGAGCTGGCGGTCCGCGTCGTCGACGTGCGCTCGGCCGTGCGCCCGTCGGAGCCACTCGCCGCGCTCGTCGTCCCAGGTGAAGAGGACCTCCGTCGACGCCGAGAACCGGATGTGCACGCCCGCGACCGGGAGCCCGGGCGGTGTCACGTCGCTGGGACCGGCGTGTGCGAACGGCGTCCGCGCCGATCCCGAGCCGGTGGCGTGCTCGCGCACGCCGACGGTCGTCAGGAACAGGTTGTGCGGTGCCCGCAGGGCTCGGTCGCGGCGGAACACCTCCGATCCCCCGCTCGAGTCGGGCGTGTAGGTGACGAACGGCTCCTGGCTCGCCGCTTCCAGCGTGTGTCGGTTGGCGCCGGAGAAGGCGATGATCGGTTCGCCCAGGCTGGCGGCGAGGTCGAAGTCGGAGCTCCTCAACGAGCGCACCGGTCCGACTCGCTCGGCGTCCTGTGACTGGAACAGCGCCAGGCAGCGGGTGATGCCGCCCTCGACCAGCTCCTCGTAGACGATGTCGGCGCGCTCGATCCCGCTGAAGGTCGTGATCCCGGGGTGCTGGTCGACCTTGACGCCGAGCACGGAGCGATCGTCGGCGGCGTCGACGGGGAGGCCGGTGAGCGGTGCGGTCGCCCCGGATGGCGCCGGGACGGTGCTGGACGTCGTGGTCGACGTCGTGGTCGTCGTGGCGGGTGGGTCATCCGATCGCCCGACCGCCCACACGGCCACGGCGCCCGCCGCGAGCGCCGCGAGCACGGCGAGCGCACCGGCGACTCGGGCCAGGCGTCGGTCCCGTGGTGTCACCGGGCGCCCTGCGTCGGTCCCGGGTCGGGTGTCACAGTCGCGACGAGCGGGCGGAGACGACGGCGTCGAGCAGGAAGCCGAGCACCTCGTAGGCCTGGTAGGTCGCTGCGTTGGTGTCGTCGACGGCGACCTCGTCGGCATCGTCGTCGATGTCGAGCACGGTGCCGAGCACGAGCCGCACGTCGTTGATCGACCGCATCCACGCGCCGATCTGGTCCTCGTCGAGGGTGGTTGCCTGGGAGGAGGCGATGAGGGCGTCGAGGCTGCTCAGCCGGTGCTCGATCAGCTCGGGCCGGGCGAGCGCGGTCCACCCCTCGTTGCGCTCGGTGTCGTCGCCGTAGGGCGGCGGGAACAGCCGCCGCAGGGCGGGGCTGTCGGTCTCCAGCAGCAGACCCTTGAGCTGCTCGCCCACGGATCGCAGCAGCTCGCGCTCGTTCGGTCCGAGGTCGACCACGTAGGAGCCGTCGGCGGCGGCACTGACGGGAGATCGGAACCGTGGCATCCGCTCAGTCCTGCTGCATCGTGGCCCAGAGGCCGTGCTCGTGGAGTCGGAACACGTCGCGCTCGGCCTCGGAGCGGGGGCCGCTCGACACCACGGCCCTGCCCTCGTGGTGGACCTGCAGCATCAGGGTGGTCGCCTCGTCCTTGGAGTAGCCGAACAGCTTCTGGAGCACGAAGGTCACGTAGCTCATGAGGTTGATCGGGTCGTTCCAGACCAACACGACCCAGGGCGTGTCGATGTCGACGACGTCGGACAGGTCGGGTTCGACGACGCCGATCGGCGCGGGACTGGACACCCCCTGAGGCTACGCGTGCGAGCCGACACCGGCGGTCAGCCCTCCGGCGCCCGCTTCGCCAGGGCGCGTCGGGGGGAGGTCGCCGGGTGCGGAGAGGCCCAGGTGGAACCAGATCGTCGTGCCCAGCACGGCGGTGGCGCCTGCGATGTGGAGCGCGACGAGCCACGCAGGGATGCCGAGCTCGTACTGCGTGTAGCCGATCGCCCCCTGGGCCACGATCACCGCCAGCAGCGCGTACCCGCGGCGGGTCACGCCGACCGGGGCGCCACCCCGGGCCAGGCGGTACATCAGCACCACGACGACGGCCAGGAACAACCACATGTTGACGCTGTGGACCCGCACCACGTCGGGGAGGAACCAGTCGAAGCGCCGCGCCGCTGCGTCGCCGGCGTGGGGCCCCGATCCGGTCACCGCGGGGCCGGTCGCCATCAGGCAGCACATCAGCACCACCGCAGCGCGGGACAGGACGAGGTCCGTGCGGGCGACGACCGGGCGTCGGGGGCCCTCGGGCTGACCGGCGCGCCACACGAGCACGACGGCGTCCGCGACCAGCAGCATCGACAGCACGAAGTGCCCCGCCACGGCCAGCGGGTGCAGGTCGACCAGGACGGTGATGCCGCCCAGGACGATCTGGCCGATCACGCCGGCGACGAGCCCCCACGACAACCACACGAGGTCGCTGCGGTAGGGCCGACGGCGCAGCGAACCGAGCACCGCGGCGACGACCGCGATCGACACCAGCCCGGTGAACAGGCGGTTCACCTGCTCGATCGTCTGGTTGGTGTCGCCGAACTCCAGGACCTTGTCCTCCGAGCAGTTGGGCCAGTCCTCGCAACCGAGACCGGAGCCCGAGAGGCGGACCGCGGCGCCGGTCACGACGATCGTGCACAGCAGCACCAGTGCCACCACGGCGATCGAGCGGTAGGTCCGCGGCGCGAACGTCAAGCGCTCCCGCTCCGGTGCGGCGGAGGACACGGGGGCATCTGGGTCGACCACGAAGGGTCAGGGTAGGCGTCGTCGCCGTCGGCTCGGGAGTCGCCACCGGGCGCCGGCTCGTCCGGCGGCGAGCGTTGCGGACACACCGGCGCCGGGCTGGCGGTGGGGTTCGCCCCCGCCGTAGCGTTGGCGGCGTCATGGTCGCGCCGGCGCTCACCCCTCCGACCTCGGTCGGTGCCAAGTTGGGCTCCAAGGTGGCCGCCTACGTGGCGCTGACCAAGCCGCGGATCATCGAGCTGCTGCTCGTGACGACCGTGCCCACCATGATCGTCGCCGAGCAGGGCGTCCCGTCGCTGTGGCTGATGGCGGCCACGGTGATCGGCGGCACGCTCGCCGCCGGTGGCGCCAACGCCATCAACATGTACGTCGACCGCGACATCGATGCCGTGATGGAGCGCACCCAGGACCGTCCGCTGGTCACCGGTGCGGTCTCGCCCCGCAGCGCCCTGGTCTTCGCCGTGTCGATCGAGGTGCTGGCCTTCTTCTTCCTCTGGCAGGTCGTCAACCTGCTGTCGGCCGTCCTGGCGGTCAGCGCCTGCCTGTTCTACGTGTTCGTGTACACCCTGTGGCTCAAGCGGAGCTCCAGCCAGAACATCGTCATCGGCGGCGCCGCCGGTGCCGTTCCGGTCCTGGTGGGCTGGTCGGCGGTCACGAACAGCCTGTCGGTGTCTGCATTCGTGCTCTTCGGGGTCATCTTCTTCTGGACGCCGCCGCACTTCTGGGCGCTCGCCATCAAGTACAAGGACGACTACGCCCGAGCGGAGGTGCCGATGCTGCCCTCGGTGGCCTCGCACCGCTCCACGGCGAACCAGATCCTGGCCTACACGGTCGTCGTGTGGGCGCTCACCCTCGTCTTCGGCGCCACCGCCGGGCTGGGCCTCCTCTACTGGGCTGCTGCGGTCGTGCTCGGTGCCGTGTTCACGTGGATGACCGTGGAGCTTCGTCGCACCGAGTCGGCAGCCAACGCCATTCGCACGTTCACGTTCTCGATCACCTACATCACCCTGCTCTTCGGAGCGATGGCGGTCGACGTGATCGTGCGGAACGGCTGGTGACGGTCCGGTCCTGACGCTTTTCTCAGTGCCTGTCCGGTCGCGGTAGTGTCCGCGCTGAACGGCCCGGAGTCGAACGCGGCACCGGTAGGGGTCGGCCACCGCAGCAGCCAGAGCCAGCAGCCAGAGCAAGAGCCAGCAGCCAGAGCAAGAGCCAGCCAGAGACAGCAGGGACGAGGCAGAGGGCAGAACGACGCATGGCACTCACTGAGACCAGGCCCGACGCGGAGGATGTGGCCGCGGGCGACGCCGCCCGACCGGACCCAGGCTCCGCCGAACGCCTGCTGGGCACCGGTGACCACGTCGCCATCGGGCGCCTGTACATCGGCTTCTCCTTGGCGCTGTCCGCCGTGGCGCTCACCCTCTGGGCCGTCGCCGGGCTCGACGCGCTGACCGACAACGGCTTCCTCGGCGCTCGTACCGCCCAGCTCGCCGCCAGCGCCCAGACCGCGCTGCTGTTCCTCGGCGTGGTGCCGTTGCTCCTGGGCATCGCCATCGCCGTCGTGCCGCTGCAGCTGGCGTCGCCGGCCATCGCCTTCCCCCGCGCTGCGGCCCTGTCGTTCTGGACCTGGCTCGTCAGCGCCGGGATCTTCGTGACGAGCATCGCCATCGACGGCGGTGTGCTGGGCGCCGACACGACCGCCGCCCAGCTCGGCAACGTGTCGCTCGGCGCGGTGCTGGTGTCGCTCGGCCTCGGCGCCGTCTGCGTGGCCACCACCGTGGTCGTGCACCGACCGCTCGGCATGCGCCTGGCCTGGGTGCCGGGTCTGTCGTGGGCGTCGCTCGTGGGCGCTGCACTCTGGATCGTCACCCTCGGTGCGGTGTGCGCGCACATCCTCCTCGGCGAGGTGGCCGGCTCGGAAGCCGGAGCGCTGGCCACCGCCTTCCTCGAGGGCCTCGTCTGGGTCTTCCGGGGTCCGGCGGTCTTCGCGTTCGCCATCCCGGTGCTCGGCATCGCCGTCGACGTCGTGGCTGCTGCCACGGGCCGCCGCTTCGCCAACACCGACGCGCTGCAGCTGATCATCGGTCTCTACGCCATCCTGGCCTTCGGTGCGTGGGCGCAGCTGCCGAGCTCGCTCAACACCGCGATGTGGACGCTGTTCGCCGCGGCGATCACCGTCCCCGTGCTCGGACTCCTCGGTGCGCTCGGCGACGCCTTCCGCCGCGGCTCGGTCAGCACCGGCCCCGCGCTGATCCTGTCGGTGCTGTCGGTCCTGTTGCTCGTCGGTGCGGTCATCACGGGTTGGGTCCAGGCGCTGTCGCTCGCAGGTCAGGGCACCCTGTTCGGCGCCTCGCCCGCCACGCTCGCTTCGGCCCAGACCGCCTTCGTGGCCGGTGCCGCCCTCGCCGGAGGGATCGCCGCGTCGCTGCACTGGTCGCCACTGCTGTGGGGCGGGCCGGGCAACTCGGTCGAGTCCCGTCTGACCGTGCCGCTCGTCGTCCTCGGTGGCGGGTTGCTCGGCACGGCCGTGCTGGTCCAGGCCGTCGTGCAGCTCGATGGTGAGACCACGGCGTTCCAGCTCTTCGGTCTTCTGACCGCCGTCGGCGCCGGACTGCTGGCGCTCGGGGCGCTCAGCGCCCTCATCGCTGCGGTGCGCAGCAGCGGCCAGGAGCCCGACCCGATCGAGGGCCTCACCCTCGAGTGGGCATCGTCCACGCCGGCGACCGGAGGGGTCGTGCGCGACGACCTCGCCCGGGTGATCTCGCCGTACCCGCTGCTCGACGCCCGTGAGGGCACGGAGGAGAGCGACTGATGGTTGCCGCCCTGCCCGCACCGAGCCAGCCCCGTCGTCGGGAGCTGCTGTTCGGCACGGCGTTCGCCACCGCCGGGGTCGTCGCCCTCATGGCGACGCTGATCGGCTACTACCTCGCCGCCCGCAACGCCGGCGGCGTCGACTGGTTGGCCGACAACACGATCCCGCTCACGCAGCCGAACATGCAGGCGCTGACGCTGGGCATGTCGATGGTGACCATGCAGTGGGCCGTGCACTCGATCGCCCGCGACGACCGTCCCCACACCTACCTGGCGCTCGGCGTCACGCTGCTGCTCGGCATGGCGTTCGTGAACCAGTCGATCTTCCTGTACAAGCAGGCCGGCGTGGTCCTCGACCAGGCCGAGGCCCCGCTCTTCTACGCCGTGACCGGCGGCAGCCTCGCCATGGTGGTCGCCGGGATCATCTACCTGCTGGTGATGGGCTTCCGGGTCCTCGGCGGTCAGTTCTCCAGTCGTCAGCCGGACGGGATCGCCGCGGCCGCAGTGCTCTGGTACGCCAGCTGCGCTGTGTACGCCGTGGTCTGGGTCGCCGTCTACATCATGAAGTGAGCACTTGATGATCACTCGGGGTTCCAAGTTCTTCTACGCCGCTGCGGTCGTCGGCTTCGTGTCGGCGATCGTGTACGGGTTCCTCTCGGGAGCGGCCGCGCACAGCGGCGTGCTCGGTGTGTTCTCCGACGGCGACGTGGTCAACTCCATCGTCGGTCCGCTGACCTTCGGATGGAAGGGCTGGGTCGGCGACCACGTCGGCTACAGCGTCCTCATGGGCTTCGCCGCGGTGATGGCGGCGCTCGGCGGGTTCACCACGGCGTTCCGCGACGGAAGCCCCGACGTGCTCGTCGAGATGGAGGGCGGTGACCCGGAGACGGCGGCCAACCCGTCGGTCCTCAGCCCGGTCGGTCTCAGCTACTGGCCGCTGATCGGCGCCTTCGGCGTCGGGATCGCGACGGTCGGCCTGGCGGTGGACACCGTCCTGTTCTGGGTTGGGATCGTTCTGCTGGCCATCGTGGTCGTCTCCTGGACGGTGCGGGCCTGGGCGGAGAGCGCCACCGGCGACCAGGGCGTCAACCGTGGCCTGCGCCACGACCTGATGGACCCGCTCGAGGTCCCGGTGCTGGCCGTGCTCACGCTGGCCGTCATCGTCCTGTGCGTGTCGCGCCTGCTGCTCGCTCTGCCGCAGTCGGCGTCGGTGTACGTGATCATCGGTGCCGCGATCGTGGTGTTCGCCCTGGCGTTCGTGCTGGCCGGGCGTCCCGAGCTCAAGCGCTCGCTGGTGGTCGCGGTCCTGCTCGTGGGCGGCGTCGTGATCATCGGTGCCGGCATCGTCGGCGGCATCGCCGGCGAGCAGCACGGCGGCGAGGAAGAGCACGGTGCGGGCGCCAGCCCGACCGTCGTGGTCGATTCGGCACCCGGTCCGGCAGCGGTGGATACTCTCACCGTGCCGACCGGTGAGTGAGAGGTTGGGAATGCGGAACAAGCGCAATGCGGCGATCGCAGGGGTCGTCTCGTTCGTCCTCATGGCGGTGATGCTCTGGCTGATCATCCGCAACATCGGTGATGCTGAGGGGTACCCGCTCAACACCCTCGCTCCCGCCGGTCGCCAGAACTGGGAGATCTTCGGCCTGGTCAAGCCGGTGTTCGCCGTCGCCGGCATCGTGTTCCTGGTGGTCGAGGCCGGTCTCATCTGGATGGCCGTCCGCTTCAAGCGGAACAAGTCCGACGTCGACGGCGTCGACGAGCCCACGCAGACCCACGGCAACACGCCGCTCGAGATCGGCTGGACCGTGCTGCCGGCGCTGATGCTCGCCGTGCTCGCCGTGTTCAACGTCCAGACCCTGCTGCGCATCGAGGAGAAGACCGATCCGATCGAGGTTCGCGTCATCGGACAGCAGTGGTGGTGGGAGTACCGCTACGACGTCGACCGCGACGGCACCGTCGACATCATCACCGCCACGCAGATCGTCGTGCCCGTCGGCCGTGACGTGGAGGTGAAGATCCAGTCCAACGACGTCATCCACTCGTTCTGGATCCCGGCGATCAACGGCAAGAAGGACGCGGTGCCGGGCCGCACGCACTCGCTGATCATGACCGCCGACAAGCCCGGCATCTACCAGGGCCAGTGCACCGAGTTCTGCGGTCTGTCCCACGGCGTGATGCGCATGGAGCTGAAGGCGCTGCCGGAGGCGGAGTACGACGAGTGGGTCGCGGCGATGACCAAGCCGCCGGAGCAGCCGACCGACCCCAAGGCGCTCGCCGGCCAGGAGCTGTTCGTCAGCCAGTGCGCCCGCTGCCACCAGATCAACGGGCTGCGACCCGACTCCACCGCGCCGTTCAGCTACGCCGCCCAGCCGGACCCGGAATACGGAGAGTCGGTGGACTCCACGCTGTCGTCCAAGAACGCGCCGAACCTGACGCACCTGATGATGCGCCAGACCTTCGCCGGGTCGTTGCTGCCCCTCTACGAGGGCAAGGCCGCGGAGTCCGTCTCCGTCGTACCCGACGGCGTGCCCGCCACCTCCGACCTCAAGGACTGGTTGCGTGATCCGGAGGCGATCAAGCCGATGGACCCCGACAACAACCAGGGGATGCCGAACCTCCAGCTCACGGAGGACCAGATCGATCAGCTCGTCGCCTACCTGGTGACGTTGAAGTAGACCGGCCGGAGAAGGACGAGAAGGACCCAACAGATGGCACTTGTCGAAGAACACGCGCCGCTCGAGCTCGACGCCGGAGCAGCGACGGTGACCAAGCCGCTGGGCGTGTTCTCGCGGCCGACGTCCACGCACGGCTGGACCTCGTGGCTGACCACCGTCGATCACAAGAAGATCGGCATCATGTACGGCGCCGCGTCGTTCTTCTTCCTGCTCGTCGGCGGGTTCGAAGCGCTGCTGATCCGCACCCAGCTCGCCGTCCCCGGCTCGAAGTTCCTCTCTGCGGACCTCTACAACCAGGTCTTCACGATGCACGGCGTCACCATGGTGTTCCTGGTGGTCATGCCGATGGCCTCCGCGTTCGCCAACTACCTGCTGCCGCTGCAGATCGGGGCGAGGGACGTCTCGTTCCCCCGCATGAACGCCCTGTCGTTGTGGGTCTGGCTCTCCGGCGCGATCTTCTTCAACACCTCGTGGTTGCTCGGTGGCGGCGCCAACGGCGGTTGGTTCATGTACGCGCCGAACTCGGGCGTGACGTTCTCGCCCGGGCACGGCATCGACTTCTACGCCGTCGGCCTGATCATCATGGGCATCGGCTCGACCGTGTCGGCCATCAACCTGACCGTCACCGTGCTCAACATGCGGGCGCCGGGCATGACCCTCATGAAGATGCCGGTCTTCACCTGGATGACCTTCGTGGTGCAGGTGCTGCTCGTGTTCGCCCTGCCGGTCATCACCGTGGCGCTGTTCCTGCTGATGTTCGATCGGCTCTTCGGGGCGACGTTCTTCGACGCGTCGAAGGGCGGTGACCCGTTCCTGTGGGAGAACCTGTTCTGGATCTTCGGGCACCCCGAGGTGTACATCATGATCCTGCCGAGCTTCGGCATCGCGTCGGAGGTGATCCCGACGTTCTCCCGCAAGCCGATCTTCGGCTATCCGTTCATGATCGGCTCCGGCATCGCCATCGGGTTCATGGGCTGGGGCGTCTGGGCGCACCACATGTTCGCATCGGGCATCGGCACGCTGTCGGTGCTGGCGTTCTCCTTGGCCACGATGTTCATCGCCGTGCCGACCGGTGTGAAGATCCTCAACTGGCTGGCGACGATGTACGGCGGCCGGCTGCGGTTCACGACCGCCATGCTGTTCGCTATCGGCCTCGTCGGCATGTTCACCATCGGCGGTCTGTCGGGTGTGACCCACGCCTTCGCCCCCGCCGACACGCAGCAGACCGACACGTACTACATCGTTGCGCACTTCCACTACGTGCTCTTCGGCGGTGCCCTGCTGGGGCTCTTCTCCGGCATGTACTTCTGGTGGCCGAAGATCTTCGGCTTCTTCCTGGGCGAGAAGATGGGCAAGTGGAACTTCTGGGTGATGCTCGTCGGCTTCAACCTGACGTTCGGGCCCATGCACATCCTGGGCATGCAGGGGATGATGCGTCGCACCTACACCTACACCGAGGGTCAGGGCTTCAACCTCTGGAACATGGTGGCCACCATCGGTGCGTTCACGATCGCCGTGTCGCTGATCCTCTTCATGGTCAACATCGCTCTGAGCTACCGGAAGCACAAGCGCAACCCGGTCGACCCCGGACCGGACCCCTGGGACGCTCGGTCGCTCGAGTGGATGATCCCGTCGCCCGCCCCGGAGCACAACTTCGACGAGCTGCCGCTGGTCGAGGAGACCGACGAGTTCTGGCACCGCAAGTACGGCCACGACGACGACGGCCGGCTCGTGCGCATCGCGGCCACCGAGGACGTCGTCCAGAAGGGTGACGCCACCGACGTGCACCTGCCGTCGCCGTCGTACTGGCCGCTCGTCATGGCGGCCGGGTTCCCGCTCGTCGGCTACGGCCTGATCTTCAACTACTGGTGGCTGGTGCCCGGCGCGCTGCTGATCGTGCTCGGCATCTTCGGCTGGGTCTTCGAGCCGTCGACCGACCCGGACGGCGGCCACCACCACGACGACGACCAGCCTTCCGACGACCGTCCCGATGCCGCCGAGGCGACGGCCGGCGAGTCGACCGACGCGGACGACGACGCATCGTCGCTCGGCTCGGACGAGGTCGCGGATGCACCCACCCCCGAGCCGGCCATGGCCAGCACCGAGGAGACGACCGTTGGCTGACATCTCCCTCGAACCGGTCGAGGACATCGAGTTCCCCGACGACATCCACCAGACGTCCACCGGCGTCTCCAACGCCAAGTTGGCGATGTGGACCTACCTCGCGTCGGACTGCCTGCTCTTCGGCGGCCTGATCTCCACCTACCTGCTCTACAAGAACCGACCCGGCAGCATCCCGGGTCTGGCCGGGTCGCCGCTCAAGGCCTCGGAGCTGTTCAACATCCCGTTCACATCGATGACGAGCTTCATCCTGCTGATGAGCTCGCTGACGATGGTGCTGGCCGTGAACTCGATCATGAGCGGCGACCACAAGCGCATGCGGCTCTGGCTGACGAGCACCTGCATCCTCGGCGGGCTGTTCCTCGCCGGCCAGATCTACGAGTTCACCGAGTTCGTCCGCGAAGGCCTCGGCTACACCTCGAACGTGTCTGCCTCCGCGTTCTACACCCTGACCGGGTTCCACGGTGCGCACGTCGCCATCGGCATCATCATGTTGTTGAGCGCCGTCGGCTATTCCATGCGCAAGCAGATGCACGCCGAGGCCGTCGAGGTCCTGGGTCTGTACTGGCACTTCGTCGACATCGTCTGGGTCGTGATCTTCGCGATCGTCTACCTGATCCCCTGATCTGAAGAGAGCTTGAGGAGCAACGCGTGAGCACCACGGTGCAGGAACTCGACGACGACTCCCCGGCGCACCCGGGCGAGCACCA
>JACDJC010000560.1_pt1 | contig 42478 bp, 39 predicted proteins | sample 7454191 | NCBI WGS metagenome assembly JACDJC01 (sample SAMN14253291, study PRJNA609438) | sludge metagenome | isolation source: sludge after 25d culture with pyrite and EDTA | collected 2018-12-20
AGCTCACGTCGACCTGCGGCCGGCCGGTGGCGCGCCGGCGCGCGACGAGGTCGGGCAGCCGGTGCAGCGTCTGCGGGCCGAACACGACGTCGACGTACGGCGCCCGCTTGACGATCCCCGCACCTTCCTGCGACGCGACGCAGCCGCCCACGCCGATCAGCACACCTTTTTTCTTCAGGTGCTGTACCCGGCCGAGGTCGCTGAACACCTTTTCCTGCGCCTTCTCGCGCACCGAGCAGGTGTTGAACAGGATCACGTCGGCGTCGTCCGGCGTATCGGTCGGGGTCAGGCCCTCGGCCAGATTGAGCACGTCGGCCATCTTGTCCGAGTCGTACTCGTTCATCTGGCAGCCGAAGGTTTTGATGTAGATTTTTTTCATCTGGGTGCCGGGACAGTGGATAGACTGGGGGCAGGGCGATCGTTGCTGACCTTGTATCGGCGCGGCAACGAAAAGAAAACTGGTGGTGATGAGTGGACTTGAACCACCGACCCCCGGATTATGAATCCGATGCTCTAACCGACTGAGCTACATCACCTTGGGGATTGCATTCCCGGCAGAAGCGGACCGCCGAAAAGGCGCGCATTTTAGCTGATGCGAGCGCCGGCTGTCAAAGCCAGCTGGCGCGCGGCAAGTCTACTGCGGCCGCAGCCTGGCCAGTTCGTCGAGCAGGCTGATCAGCAGCTCGCGTCCCAGCGCGCCCATTCCGCGTGCCAGCTGATCGGCGTCGCGCTCGCCGTTGACCAGGCGGCGCATGATCCCGCCCAGCTGCGCCATGTCGCCGCCTGCCCTTGTCATCTGTTCGGCCATGTTGGCCAGTACCGACATCGCCTGCGCGTCGCCGCGTGCCGACGCGTCGATCAGTGCGGCGAGTCCCGGCGCTGCGGCACTGCCGTCGGGCGGGGCATCGAGCGCTGGCAGGGTGGCGGGATTGTCGATCCCGCGCAGGATGGCGTCGAGCAGAATGCTGTCTTCTTCGTCCAGCCCCAGCTTGATCGACGGATCGCGACGGCCGTTGACGATCTGGCGCAGTGCGCCGATCAGCCTGCCCCAGCCGGCCTGCTCGGCGGCGTCAAGCTGCTTCATCAGTTCGGGGAGCTGGCTGCGGTCGCGCAGCGCATTGACGACGGTGTGGATGAAGCCGGCATGAACGCGCAGGACCTGGTCGACGGCGGGAGGGAGCTGGGCCATTTGGGGTGAGCGGTGAGCGGTGAGCAGTGAGCGGTGAGCGGATTGTGCGGTCAGGGCGCGGGCTTGGCAATGGCGGGGTGCAGCGGCACGTTCTCGATCTGCCAGTGAATGCTTGCCCACGCCAGAAGCTCCGCCGGACCGGCAGCGTGCAGCGCGGGCGGCGGCGGATGGCCGAGTGTTGCCAGCGCCTGCGCCAAGACGACCCCCTGTCTGGTCGTGGGCAGCGCCGGAGCACGTGTCTGTTTGGAAAGCTTCTGTCCGGCGGGATTGGTGATCAGCGGGACGTGGGCGTAAGCCGGCGTCGGCAATCCGAGCAGGGTTTGCAGATGAATCTGGCGCGGGGTGTTCCACAGCAGGTCGGCGCCGCGCACCACGTCGGTGACGCCCTGGAAGGCGTCGTCGACCACCACCGCCAGCTGGTACGCGAACAGGCCGTCGGCGCGTTTGATGACGAAATCGCCGACCTCGCGGGCGAGATTCTGCTGCAGCTCGCCGTGGATGCGGTCGTGAAAGCCGGTGTCCACGTCGCTCACCCGCACCCGCCAGGAACGCGCGGCAGCGCCGTCCGGCAAGCCGTTACGGCAGATGCCGGGATAGATGGTTTCGCCGTCCCCGTTGCGCGGTGCGGCGGCAAGCTGGCTGCGGGTGCAGGCGCAGGGGTAGGCCGCGCCGGCGGATTTCAGTGCATCGAGCGCCGCGGCGTAGGCAGGGTCCCGTTGCGACTGGACCAGCACCGGACCGTCCCAGTTCAAGCCATAGGCTTCCAGCTGCCGCAGGATGATGCCGGCCGCGCCGGGCTCGCAGCGTGGACGGTCGAGATCTTCGATTCGCACCAGCCAGCGCCCGCTCGCCGCGCGGGCGTCGAGCCAGCTTGCCACCGCGGCGACGAGCGAGCCGAAATGCAGCGGGCCGGTGGGGGACGGCGCAAAACGCCCGATATAGGGTGCGGAGATCACCCCGCGATTATGCCGCGCCCGGTATCTCGTTTACAGATCGATTCCGGGCTGCGCCTTCACCCCGGCGCGAAACGCATGCTTCGCGTCGGCGATGACCGACACGGTGTCGGCCAGCTCGATCAGCGCCTCGGAGGCGGCCCGCCCGGTGACGATCACGTGTTGCATCGGCGGGCGATGGGCCAGCGCGTCCAGCACCGCGTCGCTGTCGAGATAGCCGTAGCTCAACAGATAGGTCAGCTCGTCGAGCACCACCAGCTGATACGCGGCGTCGGCCAGCATCCGTGCGGCAATCGCCCAGCCGCGCTCGGCGGTGGCGATATCCTGCTCGCGGTTTTGCGTATCCCAGGTGAAACCATCGCCGGTGACGTGCCATTCGACCCCGGGCTGACGGCCGAGGAAGGTTTCCTCGCCGGTGTCGGTGCGGCTCTTGATGAACTGCACCACGCCGACCTTCAGGCCGTGGCCGAGCGCACGTGCCATGGTGCCGAAGGCCGCGGTGCTCTTGCCCTTGCCGTTGCCGGTGACGACGAGCAGCAGTCCACGCGCGTCGGTGGCGGCGTCGATGGCGGCGTCGATCAGCGCTTTCTTGCGCGCCATGCGGGCGGTGTGGCGCGTGTTCGGGTCGGAGTCGGTCATCGGCTGTTGTCGGTTACGGAGTCAGGTGGGTGGCGCAGACGCATAGTGCACTTACCGGGCCTGGTATTCCAGCGCCAGGAGCCCATTGACGCCCGGCGTGTTGTACCCCGCCACCAGCTGGTAATCTGCATCGAGCACGTTGTTGAGCCGTAGCAGGACGCGCCACGCGGGGTCAATCCGGTAATGCGTGTACACATCCAGGCGTGCGTAGCCGGGCAGGCTTTGCGTGTTGGCCGCGTCGGTGTAACGGCTGGACGCCGCCACCAGCGTCGCGCCCAGATCCCAGCGGCCCAGCGATTTTGACGCATCGAGCGTGCCGTGTCGCCGCGCCCGGTAGACCAGAACTTTGTCCGTGGCATCATCCGTCGGCTGCTGCCAGTCGAGACTCGCCCGGACCCGCACGCCCGCCAGTTCGGTGCCGCCGTCCAGGGTGATGCCCTTGAGGGTGGCGCGATCGACGTTCTGCATGGTCGGAAAATCGTACACGATCAGGTCGCGCACGCGGTTGCGGTAGGCCGTCAGCCCGAACCGGTTTTTGCGTTCCTGGTAGCGCACCGCCAGTTCGAGATTCGTCCCCCGCTCGGGCTGCAGGTCGGGGTTGCCCTGGAAGTAGGGCGACGCCGGCCAATACATGTCGTTGAAGGTGGGCGCCTTGAACGAGGTGCCATAACTGGCACTCGTCCGCCAGGCCGCGTTCAGCGCATAGGCATACGCCGCCGTTCCCGTGGTATGCCAGCCGAAGTCGCTGTAGTCGTCGTGGCGCAGCGAGGCCTGGAAGGTGTGTGCGGCCCAATTTCCGAGGTAGCCGAGTTGCCCGGCATTGACGCTACGGCGGCTGCGCGCATAGACCATGCTTGCGTCCACTTCCTGCTTGTTGCGCTCCAGGCTGGCGGTCAGATTGCCACCGGACAACGCCAGGTCGTTCTGCCACAGGTACTGCGTCTGGTCGGTGTCGAAGCGGCCGGTTGATGTGCCGAGGCTGAAGTTTTCCGTATGGTTTTGTCCCAGTCCGACACGGAACTGGCTCGACCAGTTTTCGGAAAGGCGTCCCTTCCACCAGGCGGACAGGCTGTTGACGTCGTTGCGGGCGATGTCGTCCGCGGTGCCCGCATCGTATTCAACGGTATCGCGATTGGCCATGGCGGTGAGGCCGATATGATTGCGATCGTCGAGGGCCTGATCGACATTCAGCTGAATGCTGCGTTTTTTGTCGCCATCCTTGTCGGGGTTGTAGCCGTAGGTACCGGGGCGCGCCGATGAAAACCCGCCGTCGGTCCGGCTGTAGCCTGCACCGATGCTGAATCGGGTCGCCCCGGACTGGCCGCCATAAGCGGCCCGTCCCTGCACCAGGCCATGACTGCCCGCACCCAGCGATGCGCTCAATCGTGGTTTGCCGCGGCCCTGCCGGGTGAAAATCTGCACCGTCCCCGCCACCGCATCGGCGCCATACAGGCTCGATGCCGGGCCACGCAGAATTTCGATACGCTCGACCTGGTCGAGGCTGATGCTTTCCAGCGGCGTGGTGCCCGCGGTCGCCGACCCCACGCGCAGGCCATCGACCAGCACCAGGGTGTGGCCGCTGTTGCCGCCACGAATCCGCAGCGCGGCATTGGTTCCGGGTCCGCCTTCCTGGGTGATTTCCAGTCCCGGCTGTATTTGCAGCAGTTCGAGTAGCGTGCTCGGGCCGGCAACGGCGATTTCCTGCGAGGTGATGACCGTGATGTCGCCGATTACCGCAGTACTCCGTTCGGCGACGCGGGTCGGCGTGACGACGATGGTTTCACCAACAAATTCCGGCAAGGTTTCTGCCACGGCGGATGAAACGAAGCTGACGCCCAGGGCGAGCGCGAGAGGGATTTGACGCATGATAGATTCCGGTTTGGGCGCCTGTTTCCCCGCAGGCGCGTTGCACGATCCGCCGCACGACTTACGCCGTACGGGGCTCAGGCCGGTATCCGGGCTCGCGCCTGAAGTTCATCGCCTTCCCGGGTGAACCCAGTGGCGTGTGAGATGAACCGTTTAGCGCTTACCGTTGCGGGGGCAGCACAGGCATGCTGGCGTTGTGGAGCCATGCACCTGTTTCCCGTTTATCCTCGGCGGCGGAAAGCCGCGTCGGCACCTGAAGGCGGGCATTATACGTGCAGATTGACCGCCGCAACGCCGCCCCCTATAGTTCCCGCCATGCACGTCGAACTCGATACCCTAGAAGCCAAGATCCGCCAGGTGGCCGAGCTCTGCCACACCCTGCGGCGGGAAAACATCGCCCTGCGCCAGCAGTTGCTGACCGCGCAACACGACAACAAGCAGTTGAACACCCGGCTGGATGCCGCCCGGACCAGGCTGCAGGCGCTGTTCGACACCCTGCCGGAGGACGTGTGATGGCCGGGCCGCGATCGATCGAAATCAATATTCTGGGCCGCGCCTACAAGGTCGCGTGTTCGCGCGAGGAAGAGACCGCGCTGATTGCCGCCGCCGATTATCTGGACCAGAAAATGCGCGAGATTCGCGACAGCAGCAAAGTGATTGGCGCCGACCGCATCGCGATCATGGCCGGCCTCAATCTGGCACACGACCTGCTGACTCACGGCGGCGGTCTGGTCGACGAAACACGCACCCGACTGACGCATTGCAGCGCCCTGCTCGATACGGTACTGGAAGATCAGGACAAACTCTTCTAAACTAGTGCTGCTCCCTGCGGTGTTCGAGGCCGATTGCAATTTCTCTGAACCAATGCATTCGTGCAAGGCTGCGATCTATTCCGGGGCGGGTGTGCGCGTGACACGTTTCATGTGCCCAAAGCCCCTTTGAACGCGGCCGTCTTGGACCCAGGTTCAAGAGTCTGCAGCTGGTCACGGCACAGGCGGGGAGCCTTATTCCGATTCGCATTGAAACCGACGCTGGGTCGATTGCGCCGTGTAGGCGCCAAATTGCCGTCTCTGGCATGGCTTCGGGTTCCGATTTCAATGCGAATCGGAATATAAGCTTCATGGATAAACACACCCTCAGGCGGCAGCTTAAATCCGCGCGCAACGCATTCACACCTGCGGCGCGCCGCCAGGCCGCGCGCGCCGCCCTGCAATTGGCGCTGCGCCATGGATTGTTGCGGCGCGCGCAGCGCATCGGCTTTTACCTGCCGCAAGGCGGCGAATTCGATGCCCACCCGCTGCTCAACCAGGCCCTGTGGATGCAGCGCGACTGCTATCTGCCGATGTTGCCCCGCCGAGGACGGGTCATGCGTTTCGGGCGGGTGGGCCGCAGCACCCGCATGACGAAAAACCGCTATGGCATTGCCGAGCCCATTGACGCGCGGCCTTTGCGTGCGCGACAACTGGATCTCCTGCTGATGCCGCTGGTGGGCTTCGATCACCGGGGGTACCGGCTGGGAATGGGGGGCGGTTACTACGACGCGACGCTGGCTTTCATGAAGCATCGGCGTGTGTGGCGTAAGCCCCGACTGGTAGGCATCGCCTACGAATGCCAGCGGGTGGAAACGCTGCCGCATGATCCGTGGGACATGCCGCTCGACGCGGTGCTGACCGAAAGTCAGCTGTACCGCTTTAATTCAAGCACTTAATAACGTTGCGGCGGGCGCCGGAAAGCCCCGAACGCCTGCTCTCCACCCTTTTGCGCGGCGGACGGGAGCGACAGCGGCAAGCGTATCCAGTTGAAGCAGGTCTTGGGGTCGAACCAGCTCTGGTTGGACGGGAACACCCGTCCATCGGCGGTCACCTGCGTCCATTGCATCGGCGTGCCCGTGCTCATCATCGCCAGTGCGGGCATATAGAAACGCGGATCGCTCATCGCCTGCATCCAGTGTTGCGACTTCTTGGGGTTGAGCATGCGGCTCAGGATTGCCTGCTGGAATTGCGGGTCGATAGATGAATACAGCCAGTCGGCCAGCATCTCGGGGCTGACTTTTCGGGCCAGGTTTTTGGGTGCGCCGGCCCGCTCCATCGCTTTCAGCCAGGCTTCGGGATCGCTGCTCATCATCATGGCGGTCACCAGAAACTCGGGATCAGATAGAGCATCGGCCAGATCCAGCGCGCGCTGCGGGTGGCGCGCCGGTAGATCGGTGGTGGCGTGTAGATCGCGCAGTTGCTCGAGACGCACCGCCTGAATGGCGGACGGGTCGGGCGCGGCGTCGTCCGCTCGGGCGGAGAACGCACTGCACGCGAACAGGCAAACGGTGAGCAATGGGCGCAGCATCATAAATCAAGTCTATCGTCGTACAGGTTACCCCGCGAATTCGGGTCCCGGAAAGACGGAAACCCCCGGCATTCCGCCGGGGGTTTCCGCGTCAGGCGGGTGCGGATATTACTGTGCTGCGGGTGCCGCAGGTGCAGCGGGCGCGACCGGATAACCCATCGGCGCCATCATCGGTGCCACCATGGTCATCGGGTTGAAGCCTTGCATCGCGTTATTGTAAGTGCTCGGATTCATCATGCCACCGACCAGCGGGCCGTAGGTCTGCGGGTTGGCAACCGCGCCCATCCAGTTGGTGTACATGCCCGGGTTCATCGGCGCCATCATGGCGTTCATGGCCTGCGGGCTCATCGGCGCCATCATCCAGTTGGTGTACATGCCGGGATTCATCATCTGCATGCCCATGTTCATGGCGCGCGGGTCCATCGGCGACATCATCCACTTCATGTACATGTTGGGGTTCATGAACGGGGTCATCGCCGCGGTGTAGAAGTTGGGGTCCATCATGGCGGCCATCCACTTCATCGAGACAGCGGGATCCATGAACTGCATATAGTTCTGGAACGCTGCGGGCGACATCATGCCGGTCATCATGTTGAGGCTGGTAGCGGGATTCATCGCGGCATTGCCCATGGCCATCGCGGTTGCGGGATCGGTCACGGCCATCATCCAGGGGACAAAGGTCTTGGGATCCTTGAACGCGGAGGTGTTCTGGGTCGGGTCGGTCATTTTGGCGACCCAGGCCTCGGCGGAGGTAGGGGCGGTGGCGGGTGCCGTGCCGTTGGCGAATGCAACGGAAGTCGTGGCAACGGCGATAAGTGCAGTGGTGAGTTGAGCGAGTTTCATGATGACTCCAGGGTCAGGAACAGCGTTGGAAGGACACTACTGAACAATAGGACAATAAACAACATGTATGCAGAAACAGAATATTAGCATATTCAGTTTATTGTAAATAACTATTAAATGTCCTGATCGCTGGATCCGCTCCACGCTGTTGCAGACTTGCCACAGCGTGGCCTCCGCGCTTCAAACACGCCCGGCCAAGATTACCGTACCGGCTCGGTCAGGTGTTGCGGCTGAATTCGCCGCTTTTCAGCCGCGTCTCGTAATCGCCCAGCATGGCTTTCACCTTGCCACTTAACAAATAGAGTCCCAGCAGATTGGGAATCGACATGGCGAGCACCAGCAGATCGGTAAAGTCGAGCATGTTGGCCGCGCTCGCGACTGAGGCGACCACGATAAAAACCAGAAACAGCACACGGTAAACCAGCGAAGTGCGCTCGCCGAACAGATAAGTCCAGCAGCGTTCGCCGTAGTAAGACCACGAAATCATGGTGCTATAGGCGAACAGCACCACCGCCACAGTCAGAATGATCGGAAACCAGTCCGACACCGTGGCGAACGCCGCCGAAGTCAGTGCCGCTCCCTTGCTGGCCTCGCGAATCGCCAGGGTGGCCGGGTCGTTGTAGACGCCGGTGATGACGATGACCAGCGCGGTCATGGTGCAGATGACGATGGTGTCGATGAAGGGTTCGTAGAGGGCGACCAGGCCCTGGCGGATCGGATACTTGACCGACGCGGTGGCGTGCACGATGGCCGCCGAGCCCAGTCCGGCTTCGCTGGAAAACATCGCCCGCTTGAAGCCCTGCACCAGCACGCCCACCATCCCTCCGGCAACCGCGATCGGCGCGAATGCCTCGGTGACGATCGTCGTCAGCGCGTGTGGAACGTGTTCGATGTTGCCCAGAACGATCCACAGGCAGGCGGCCAGGTAAATCAGGATCATCGCAGGTACCACCGCCTCGGCGGTGCGGGCGATGCGGCGCAGGCCGCCGATGATGACCACGCCGACGGCCAGCCCCATGATCAGACCGTAGACGACCGGCACCCTGCCGAAAAATGGCAGTTGCTCCTGCACCGCACCCAGCGACTGGCTTACCTGAAACGCGCCGCCCGCCCCAAACGAGCCGAGCACGGTAAACACCGCGAACACCCCGGCCAGCGTCTTGCCGGTGCGCGGCAGCTTGAATTCGGCGAAGCCCTTGGACAGGTACTCCATCGCGCCGCCCATGATCCGGCCATCCGGACGGATCTCGCGGTAGCGCTGCGCCAGCGTGGCTTCGGTGAATTTGGTGGACATGCCGAAAAAGCCGGCGACGATCATCCAGAAGGTCGCGCCGGGGCCGCCGATGGAAATCGCAATCGCCACCCCGGCGATGTTGCCCAGCCCCACCGTGGCCGACAGCGCGGTCGTCAGCGCCTGAAACGAACTGACCTCACCCTGATCCTCGGCGCTACGATACTTCCCGCACAGCAATCTGAACGCGTGCCGCATCATGCGCAGATTGACGAATCCGAAACGCAGGGTGAGAAAAACCGCGCCTAAGAGCAGCCACGCGACGACGAAGGGCAACTCGGCTTCGCCCGGAAAAATATCATAGAAAATCACGCTGGCGAGCACGCCGTTGAGACTGTCGAAAAAGCTGTTGATGATGCCCGGCTCGGCGGCCTGGGCGATTTGTGGCAGCAGCGCTGCGGCTGCGACAAGGACCTTAGGATGGACTCGCACTGTGCTCCCTCGAAGTTGTTATTGCCCCCAACAATAACAAACTTGCCCTAAAAGCGGGTCCGCCAACGCACAGGGGCCGACGCGAACGTCGGCCCCTCTTTGCAAAAATGTAGCGCAGAAAGAAGCGTCGGATTACTTCAGGTCCAACACCCATTCAACGATGTTCTGCAAATCTTCCGGCTTGACCTGCGGGTTCGGCGGCATCGGAATTTCGCCCCACACACCCTTGCCGCCCGCTTTCACCTTGGCGATCAGTCTGGCTTCCGCGCCCGGATCGTTGACGTATTTTTTTGCCACTTCCTTGAACGCGGGACCGACGATCTTTTTATCGACGCCGTGGCACGACAGGCAGGCGTTCTTCTGCGCCAGGGCCTGGCCCTTATCGTCGGCCGAGGCTGTTCCAGAGAGCGCCAGTAGGGCAGTGGATGCCGCAGTTATCATCAACAGTTTCATTACTTATAGTCTCCGTAGAGTCGAATTGGACACTTGCATATCAATCGCGCTTGCACTATCGAGTAAATCCCTGCGCCGCGCAAGGATAGCGGTTGGTCATTTGCTACCAAACCCGGGTAAAACATTGTTGTTCGCGTCCAGGTCGTGCCTGGCCGGGTCAGGGCGAAAGCGCCGCGAGCTCGGTGACCGGTGGCTGGCACGCAGTTCCACGGCAGACCCAGGCGGTTGCGCAGTCCGCTTCCGGCTTCGCCAGGGCGGCCGGCAACGCCAGCCCGTTGGGCAGCGTCAGCAGCAGGTCGCGCGCACCCAGCTTCGGTGCAAGCACGCTCGACCACTCGTGCAGCTCGGCTGCCGGACCACGCAGCAGGATGACGCGCGGCGGCTGCAGCGCTTCGTCCAGCACCGCAAGCAGGGTGGGATAGGCGATCGGCTGCTGGATCAGCGGACCGTGAAACAGGTGCAGACAGCGCGCGCCGGCATCGAGGTAGCGTGGCTCGCACAGCAGGTGACCGAGCCGCTGCAGGGCATAGGCGGCGACGCCGTTGCCCGATGGCGTGGCGTCGTCGTGGCCCGGCTTGGGGCGGGCGATCAGCGCCTCGTGATCATGACTGGTAAAGAAGAAGCCGCCCGCATCCTGGTCCTCGAAGTGGGTCAGCAGGGCATCGGCCAGTTCACACGCCCAGCTCAGGTCGGTTTCGCGGTAGCCGGCCTGCAGCGTTTGCAGAAGCGCATCGAGCAGATAGGCGTAGTCGTCGAGATAGGCATTGAGCCGCGCTTCGCCGTGTTTGTAGCTGGCGAGCAGACGCCCGTCGCGCCACAGGTCGCGATGCAGAAAATCGACTGCGGCATGGGCGGCGTCGATCCAGTCGGCCCGCCCCATCACCCGTCCCGCATGCGCCAGCCCGGCGATCATCAGCGCATTCCAGCTGGTCAGCTGCTTGTCGTCGCGCCCTGGATGCGCGCGGGTCTCGCGTGCGGCAAACAGCTTGGCGCGCGCACTCGCCAGGCGCGTCGCGGCCGTCTCGCCGGTCAGCTCGAGTTCAGCCGCGACCTCGCCCAAGGGGCGAGCCAGCACCGGATTCCAATATGCGTTCTCGAAATTGGCTGGCTGGTCGAAACCATACGCCGGCGCCGCGACTGCGTACTCCTCGGGAGACAGCAGTGCACGGACTTGATCGGGTGTCCACACGTAGAACCTGCCCTCGTGGCCTTCGCTGTCGGCGTCGAGTGCGGAATAAAAGCCGCCTTCCGCTGCCTGCATTTCGCGCAGCAGCCAGTCGACGATGCCTTCCGCGGTGTCGCTGAAGAGGGTCTCGCCGGTCAGCGCCCAGGCGTCGGCGTACAGGTGCAGCAGCGGGCCGTTGTCATAGAGCATCTTTTCGAAGTGCGGGATCGCCCACTGCTCGTCGACCGAGTAGCGGCAGAATCCACCCCCGATCTGGTCGCGCACCCCGCCCGACGCCATCCTGCGCAGCGAGAGCAGCGCCATCTCGCGCGCCTCGGCATTGCCGGCCTGTGCCTGCCGCAGCAGGAAGAACAGTTCGCCCGGGCGCGGGAACTTGGGCGCGCGCGAGAAACCACCCCACACCGGATCGAATGCCTGTGCCAGATCGCGCAGCGCTGCCGCGAGCGGCGCATCGGTCAGCGGTTGCTGCGTGCCTGCACCCGGCTGCTGTTGCGCAAACGCGGCGCGCACCGCTTCATTCTGCGCCAGCACGTCGCCGCGCCGTTGGTGCCAGGCGCGGGCGAGGTTTTCCATCAGATCGATGAATCCTGGCAACTGATAGCGCGGGGTCTTGGGGAAATAGGTGCCGGCGAAGAACGGCGTCTGGTCCGGGGTGAGAAACACCGTCAGCGGCCAGCCGCCGCCGCGCCCGGTCAACAATTGATGCGCCGTCTGGTAGATCCGGTCGAGGTCGGGGCGTTCCTCGCGGTCGACCTTGATGTTGACGAACAGCCGGTTCATCACCGCCGCCACTTCGGCATCCTCGAAGCAGTCGTGCGCCATCACGTGGCACCAGTGGCAGGCTGAATAGCCGATCGACAGCAGGATCGGTTTGTCCTCACGGCGCGCGCGGTCCAGCGCCGCTTCACCCCACGGGTACCAGTCGACCGGATTGTCGGCGTGCTGCAGCAGGTAGGGACTGGGCTCGGCGGCAAGACGATTGGACATGTGATGGTGGAGCCTTGCGGTTAATAGTTGATTAAATCACTCAACAATTGTACGCTTATTGCAACCCCGTACAAACGCAGGAGTTCCCATGTCCCAGGCACTATTCGATGCCGCCCGCTCGGGCGATACCGCACAAATCAAAACACTGCTCGAAGCCGGCACCGATCACGCCGCGGTCGACGAGGCTGGCGAAACCGCACTGATGCACGCGGCCCACTGCGGCCATGTCGCCGTGGTTCAGGTGCTGCTGGCCGCCGGCGTCGACGTCCACGTCAAGTCCCCGCAGGGCTGGACCGCACTTGCCAAGGCCGCCTACAACGACGAGACCGGCTACGGCTATGTCGAGGTCGTCGAAATACTGGCTGACGCCGGCGCCTCGCTCGACGAAGCCATCTTCTTCGGCATTACGCCGCTGATGCTGGCCGCCGGCGGCGGCGACGCCTCGGTGGTGGAATGGCTGATCAATGCCGGCGCCGACGTGCTCGCCGCCAACGAAGGCGGTCGCACCGCGCGGATGATGGCGAACGACAAGTTCTACGTCGACGTGATCAACCTGCTGAACGAAGCCGAGCGCCAGCTCGGCGTAGCGGAAGACGGCTCGTACACGCCGAGCAAGAGCGTGGTCAAGCCGCATGTGGTCAACCTGATGAAGCGGCCGGCCACGCATTGATGCGCGAACTGGCCGCTGCCGCCCTTGGGGTTGGCCACCAGAATCACGCACATGATTTTTCTCCGGATAAAAAGCCTATAGATCTTCGACGCTGTAGGTGACTGCGAGTGTATGCGTCTCGCCCGGCGCCACGGTGACGACGTTGTCCATCGCGTTGGCCGATTCGACGCACACCATTTCGCGCCAGCCGTCACCGGATTTGCCGCGGCCCATGTCGCCCATCTTCCCGGCTTTTTCAGTCCACGGCGTCCAGACGATGGTCGACTGCGAGCCGGTCTTGGCGATGCGGATGCGGCGCTTGAGGCCCGCATCCTCGATCACGCAGTCGGCCGGCGTATTGACGTAGACGCGGTCGACTTCGCCCTTGAAGTCGATCGCGCCGCGCTGCTTCTTGCGCGTGAAGTTATCGACCTTGTCGTGGTAGCTCGCGCCTTCAAGACCACTCACCGTCACCGCAGCGATGTCGCTGATCTGCAGATAGGTGTGCAGCGCCTCGCCGATCTGCACCGGCGCATCGCCCAGATTGGTGGTCGCCAGCCGCAGTTCCAGCCGGTCGCTCACCACCACCGTCAGCGTCAGTCGGGTGGGGTGCGGCCATTGCGCGCGGGTCTGCTCGGTGTCGACCAGTTGCAGGGTGATCTCGGTCCGGGCGTCGTTGCGCTTGCGGCTGCCGGTCACGCTCCACGGCACGGTGCGGGCGAAGCCGTGCGCGGGGAAAGTCGCCTCGCTCGGGTGTGCGCCGAACCATGGCCAGCACACCGGCGCGCCGCCGCGGATCGATTTGCCCGGGGCGAAGCTGGCGGCGTCGGACACCCACACCACCGGTGTCGGCTGGCACTTGGGACGGAAGCTCACCAGGTGCGCGCCCTGCAGACAAATCGTCGCGCGGCCGCCGTGGTTGTCGATGTCGGCGTAGGTCAGCCCGCCCGCGCCGGTGCGGAAGCTCAGCTGACCGGGGATGGCGAAGCACGCCAGCGGATCGGCGTGCGCCTGCGCTTCGCTCGGATGCTCGACCAGGCTGACGTCACGCACCGCGCCGAATGCGGCCGATGTCGCCATCGCCGCATAGGCACGCAGCGCCGGCGAGACGCTGCGTACGCGGTTGACCGGCTTCCAGGCCTGCGCGCCCTTCGCGTCCATCGCGGTGCGGCGGCGTTCGAGTTCAGCGTCGCTCACCGCGACCTTGATGGTGCGATTGGGGATGTCGATCTCGATGGTGTCGCCTTCTTCGACCAGGCCGATGGTGCCGCCTTCGGCCGCTTCCGGCGAGGCGTGGCCGATGGACAGGCCCGAAGTGCCGCCGGAGAAGCGGCCGTCGGTGATCAGCGCGCAGGCCGCGCCGAGATCCTTGGATTTCAGATACGAGGTCGGGTAGAGCATTTCCTGCATCCCGGGGCCACCGCGCGGGCCTTCATAGCGGATCACGACGACGTCGCCGGCGACGATCCGGTCGCCAAGAATGGCCGCCACCGCATCGTCCTGCGATTCGAACACGCGTGCCGGACCGGAAAATTTCCAGATGCTTTCATCCACGCCGGCGGTCTTGACGATGCAGCCGTCCTGGGCAATGTTGCCGTACAGCACCGCCAGGCCGCCCTCCTTCGAATAGGCGTGTTCGAGGTCGTGGATGCAGCCGTTCGCGCGGTCGTCGTCGAGTTTGGCGAAGCGGCGATCCTGCGAGAACGCAGTCTGCGTCGGTATGCCGCCGGGCGCGGCGCGGAAGTACTCCTTGACGTCCTGGTCGGTGGTGCGGCGAATGTCGTAGACGTCGATCTGCTCGCCCAGCGATTTCATCAGTACCGTCGGCACGTCGCGGTGAATCAGCCCGCCGCGCTCAAGCTCGCCGAGGATCGCCATCACCCCGCCGGCGCGGTGCACGTCTTCCATGTGATAGGTCTGGATCGACGGCGCGACTTTTGACAGATGCGGCACGCGGCGGCTCATGCGGTCGATGTCCTGCATCGTGAAGTCGACCCCGGCCTCGTGCGCCGCCGCCAGCAGATGCAGCACGGTGTTGGTCGAGCCGCCCATCGCGATGTCGAGCGCGATGGCGTTTTCGAACGCGTCGAAGCTGGCGACCGCGCGCGGCAGCACGCTGGTGTCGCCGTCTTCGTAATAGCGTCGCGTGTTCCGCACAATCAGGCGGCCGGCGGCGAGGAACAGGTTCCTGCGGTCGGCGTGGGTCGCCAGCAGCGAACCGTTGCCGGGCAGCGACAGGCCCAGCGCCTCGGTCAGGCAGTTCATCGAGTTGGCGGTGAACATGCCCGAGCACGAACCGCAGGTCGGGCACGCCGAGCGTTCGAGTTCGTCGACTTCCTTGTCGCTGAACTTGTCATCCGCCGCCGACACCATGGCGTCGACCAGGTCGAGCTTGATGGTCTTGGATCCCCACACCACCTTGCCCGCTTCCATCGGCCCGCCGGAGACGAAGATGGTGGGAATATTGAGCCGCAGCGCGGCGTTCAACATCCCCGGGGTGATCTTGTCGCAGTTGGAGATGCACACCAGCGCGTCGGCGCAGTGCGCATTGACCATGTATTCGACCGAGTCGGCGATCAGGTCGCGGCTCGGCAGGCTGTACAGCATGCCGCCGTGGCCCATGGCGATGCCGTCGTCGACCGCGATGGTGTTGAATTCCTTCGCCACGCCGCCCACCGCCTCGATCTCGCGCGCGACCAGCTGACCCATGTCCTTCAGGTGCACGTGACCCGGCACGAACTGGGTGAACGAGTTGGCGATTGCGATGATCGGCTTGTTGAAATCGCCGTCTTTCATGCCGGTGGCACGCCACAGTGCGCGTGCTCCCGCCATGTTGCGGCCACGGGTGGTTGTCCAGGAACGATAGTCGGGCATGGCAGTCTTCCAGCGAAGTTATAATCAGTCAGGCATTTTAACCGCCCAGCCCCCGCCCGGACACCTCATGCTCGTTCACCCGCAATTCGATCCCGTCGCCCTGCAGCTTGGCCCTGTCGCCGTTCACTGGTACGGCCTGATGTACCTGATCGCCTTCATGCAGGTGATCCTGCTCGGGCGCTGGTGCATCAAGCACCGGCCGTGGTCGGGCTGGACCGTGAACATGCTCGACGACGTGCTGTTCTACGGCGTGCTCGGTGTCATCGTCGGCGGCCGGCTCGGCTACGTGCTGTTCTACAAGCCCGCGGAATATCTGGCGCACCCGCTCGACGCCTTCAAGCTGTGGGAGGGCGGCATGAGTTTTCACGGCGGCTTTCTAGGCGTGATCGTCGCGATGGCGCTGTTCGCGCACCGCCATAAACTGCGCTGGCTCGCCGTCACCGACTTCATCGCCCCGCTGGTGCCGCTCGGGCTCGCCGCCGGGCGGCTCGGCAACTTCATCAACGGCGAGCTGTGGGGGCGCGCCACCGACCTGCCCTGGGGCATGGTGTTCCCGCAGGCGGCGGACGGCATTGCACGCCACCCCTCGCAGCTGTATCAGTTTGCCGGCGAAGGCCTGCTGCTGTTTGTCATCCTGTGGCTGTATTCGGCGAAGCCGCGCCCGCTCGGTGCCGTCTCCGGCGTGTTCCTGATCGGCTACGGCAGCCTGCGCTTTCTCGCCGAATTCGCCCGCGAACCCGACAGCTTTCTCGGCCTGCTGGGACTGGGGCTGTCGATGGGGCAATGGCTCTCGCTGCCGATGATCGTCGCCGGCGTCATCATGCTGCGCTGGGCGCAGCGCCAGGCATGACCTCAACCGTGATGCGCCGGATCGCGGCGGACCGACAAAAATACATTTCGATGTGGACCCGCCTGTGGCGCGTCGGCGGCTGGCTCGGTATCGGCCTCACCCTGGTGCTGTCGCTGATGCCGTCGGTGCTGGACACCAGTGACAGCCACACCGACAAGTTTGTTCACCTGGCCGGCTATGCCGCACTGATGTTCTGGTGGGCACAGATCGTCACCCGGCAGCGCTGGAAACTCGCTGTCGCGGTGATCCTGCTGGGTGTCGTCATCGAAGGGCTGCAAGGCCTCACCCCCAACCGCCAACCCGACCTGCTAGACGTCCTGGCCAACAGTGGCGGCGTGCTGCTCGGCTGGCTTTTCGCCCGTTTTCTGCCCAACTTGCCCGAGCGCCTCGCCGCGCTTTTCCCCACGCGCCGCTAACGCTATAATTTGCCGCGTTGGGGGGGTAGCTCAGCTGGGAGAGCGCCGCGTTCGCAATGCGGAGGTCGGGAGTTCGATCCTCCTCCTCTCCACCATATTCACAAGAAAACGATGCCGGGGTCAGCCCGGCGCACCTTCATCCTGGGCAGAGGCCTGTATGCGGCATGAGCCAAGAAGGGCAACTGGTCGATAAAAAATCATTGCTTGCCATCGCCGGCCGAAACCCCGACTGGGATGCGCTTGTCAAAGATTGTGTCGCATTTGCCAATGTCCAGGGTGGGCGTTTACTCATCGGCATTGAAGACCACGCGGATACGCCTGCCCCCGACCAGCGTGTCGATCCCACGTTAGTCGACACCCTGCGGCGCAAAATCAGCGAGCGAACCGTAAACGTCGCCGTCTTGCCAGATATCCGCCGAGCCAATAACGGCGGCGACGTCATGCGTCTCGCTTCAGAGCGCTCCGCGCTGCCGTGGGAAATTCAAACATCGATGCATGTTCCGCGCACACGCCTGGAAGCGCAGAAACTAAGCACTTTTGTGTCAGCCATTCGCGCTTCCGACCGCATCAAGCACTCGGTCAAGGAGAAAACCGAACAAGATCTGCTTACAGGCGGCAAACTGATTTCAGAGGGCCTGCGCAGCGGCACACGCTACACAATCGCAAGCTGATTTGGTTCAAAACCCACCCTATCTGCACCGTTTGAGCCAAACCGAAAGCACCAAAAACCCAGAAGTCTATGTAACTCATTGATGTGATTGATATTCTGGCTTGGCTCAAACAATGCGCCTGAGCCAAGCCCCGTGGAGAAGAACGTGAACACCTTAATAATTGCCCCATGCCCACACTGAACTGGATCGGCAAGGAGGCCGTCGTCAAACACCACAAGGACGTACCGTTCCGCTTGCTCGAACCGGTGCCGGAACTGTCCTGCGGCGCTGATTCAGACGGTGGCGACAGCGGCAACCTGATTGTGCAGGGCGACAATCTGCATGCGCTCAAGGCGCTGTTGCCGCGCTATGCGGGGCAGGTCAAGTGCATCTATATCGATCCGCCGTACAACACCGGCAACGAGGGCTGGGTCTACAACGACAACGTCAACAGCCCGGAAATCCGCAAGTGGCTGGGCGAGGTGGTAGGCAAGGAAGGCGAGACGCTGGACCGGCACGACCGCTGGCTGTCGATGATGTATCCGCGCCTAATGTTGCTGAAGCAGTTTTTGTCTGATGATGGGGTGATTTTTGTATCGATTGACGACGATGAAGTGCACCACCTACGTAGCCTCATGGATGAGGTGTTTGGCATAAAACGTCGCTTGGCTACCTTGGTATGGCGAACGGACGGCAATTTCGACAATCAAGCAAAGATCAAGAATTGCCATGAATATATTCTTGTTTATGCAATCACGCCTGACTACTTCGCCCATCCAAAAGTAGTCGACCCATCGGTCAGCGAATCTAGCAAGCTCACTCGCTCATTCATTCAAAACACGATAGTTAAGAACGGCCCGAAAAATCCTGTTAGTGAGATAGTGCTGCCAATTGGCTTTCCCGCAAGCGTTTCTGAAGCCAAGATAGCAGCGCGCCGTGATGCATGGCCGCATTACATGAACGACGCGGAAATTGCCGACGGGAAGCTGACTAATGAAGTTCGTGTGGCAAGTGGATGGTCATCAAAATCGATTCTTCTCGAGTTCATTGCATCTGGTTTCCAACCAGTACTTGATACAAAAAAACAGCGCACCAGGTTCGTGCTAACAGGAACAGGGGCGATCGAATCGATCAAGGATCGTGAACAAGCAAGTCACGTCATCACGGTTGTCAGCGGCGTTGGTAGTACTCAATCACAATCCGTTGCATTAGCTGAAATGGGCTTCCAGTTCCCATTCCCAAAGCCAGTCGATCTCGTGAAATACTTTATTTCGATGATCGATGACAAAGAGCTAATTGTCCTCGACAGCTTCGGCGGCTCAGGCACCACTGGCCACGCCGTGCTGAAACAGAACGCCGAGGATGGCGGTAATCGTCGGTTCATCCTGGTCGAAATGGATAACGACATCGCCCGCAACGTCACCGCCGAGCGGGTCCGGCGTGTCGCCACCGGCTATACCAACGCCAAGGGCAATGCCGTCGAGGGCTTGGGCGGCGGCTTTCAGTTCTGCCGCCTCTCGGCCGAACCGCTGTTCGACGCCGACGGCCAGATCCGCAGCGACGTGACCTTCGCGCAGCTCGCCGAATTCGTCTGGTTTGCCGAAACCGGTACTGCGCGCCCTCTCCCCGGCTCTCTCCCAAAGGGAGAGGGGGAAAAATTGTCGCCACTGCTCGGCGTGCACGAAGGCCGTGCCATCTATCTGCTCTACAACGGCATCCTCAAGGACAAGTCGGTGGCGGGCGGCAATGTGCTGACCGGGCCGGTGTTCGACGTACTGCCCAAATTTGCTGGCCCCAAAGTGATTTACGCCGCCGCCAACCGCATGGGCGCCCGCGCCGCGCGCGAGGGCATCGTCTTCAAGCAAACGCCTTACGCGCTGGAGGTATAAGCGATGACGACCTTCGCTCCCAAGGTCTACCAGTCGCAGGTGCTCGAAAGCGTCGAGGCCTACTTCAAGGCCTGCCACGAACTGCCTTCGCCTTCGATTGCCTTCACGGCGACCACCGAACGCCTGTGGGGCCGTGGTTTGTCCTACAACCCGCTATCGGGCTTTCCGGCCGACATGCCCTACTTCTGCCTGCGCGTGCCCACCGGCGGCGGCAAGACCTGGCTGGCGGCCAAAAGCGTGGCGCGGGTCAACACGCACCTGCTGCGCACCGAGCGCAGCGTGATTTTGTGGCTGGTGCCCTCGAAGCCGATCCGCGAGCAGACCTTGCGTGCACTGAAGGACCGCAATCATCCCTACCACGCTGCCCTGCGCGAGGCCGGCCCGGTCACGGTGCTGGATCTGGATGAAGCCAAGAGCGTGACCCGCGCCACACTGGATACGTCGACCACGATCATCGTCGCTACGCGGCAGGCGTTCCAGGTGGAGGATGAGGAATGCCGCAAGGTGTATCAGTCCAGCGGCGCGCTGATGCACCATTTCGACAATCTCTCGCCGACGCAGCGCGATGAATTGTTGAGCGAGGGCGAAGGCGCGGAGCGCATTACGCCGTATTCGCTGGCCAATGTGCTGCGGCTGCGCCGCCCGTTCGTAATCGTGGACGAGGCGCACAACAGCCGCACCGAACTGGCTTTCGACATGCTGGCGCGCTTCCGCCCCAGCGGGGTGATGGAACTCACCGCAACGCCGGATCTGGAACGCACGCCGTCGAACGTGCTGCACAGCGTTTCGGCCGCCGAGCTGAAGGCGGAAGAAATGATCAAGCTGCCGGTGGTGCTGGAAACCGAGCCGAACTGGCAGCAGTGTCTCGCCGATGCCATCGGCCGCCGCGAAGCCCTGCACAAGCTGGCCGACGAGGACCGTCGCGCCGGCGCAGCCTATCTGCGGCCGCTGGTGCTGATTCAGTCGGAGCCTCGCCGGGCCGGAGTTGAGACGCTGGATTTTGAGCGCGTGCGCAACGAACTCATCACCAATCACGGCATCCCGGCCAGCGAGATCGTCGTCGCCACCGGCGAGGAAAAGGGGCTGGAACAGATCGTCGCCGATTACAAGCTGGGTATTGCCGACCCAAGCTGCCCGGTGAAGTTCGTCATCACCCAGAAAGCATTGGCCGAGGGTTGGGACTGCCCGTTTGCCTACATCCTGGTCAGTATGGCATCGCTGCATTCAGCCACGGCCGTGGAACAGCTGCTCGGGCGGGTGCTGCGCCAACCCGGCGCCAGCCATCGACAGGCGCGCGCATTGAACCAGTCCTACGCCTTTGTGGTGTCGCGTAATTTTGCCGAAACCGCCAGCGCCTTGCGCGACCGGCTGGTGGCCGGCGCCGGCTTCGAACGGCGCGAGGTGACCGAGTTCGTGACCGCCGCCAGAGCCGAGCAGGCGCGGTTTGACCTGGAGGGCCACGCCGGGCGCATGATCGTTCGGCCGGTGGCGATTACCTTGACGGAGAAGCCAGACCTCAAGCGCGTGCCGAAGCCGCTGCGCGACAAGATGAGCTGGGACGGCAAGCTCAACACCCTGACGATCAGCACGCCACTGACCGAAGACGAGGCCGAAGTTCTCAAGGCGTCGGTCACGTCGGAGACGGCGGCGGCGGCCATCGTGGAAGCGGCCGAGATCAGCCGCACCACGGCCATCGAGTTCTTCCAGACGCCGGCCGAACTGGGCGAGCGCTTCCGCGTGCCGCAACTGGCCTTGCGCATGCAGGGCGCGTTGCAATTATTCGATGACCCTGAGGTGCTGGAGTACCCGTGGGACTTGTCGCCCTACGATGCCGCGCCTACGGCCGATGACCTGACGGTACTGGGGGCTGCACTGAAGGTGTCGGAAGGTGGTGAAATCGATATCGACGAGGGTGGCCATATGGTGTCGCGCTTTCTGCCCGAGTTGCAGCGTGATCTTGGCCTCGTCTATCAGCCGGAACATTGGGACGAGGTCCGTATTGCCACTTGGCTGTGCCGCAACCTGCCTGAGCCGTCGCTGACGCATGCCAGCAAGCAGGCCTTTGTTGCTGCGTGGCTGCAGGATCTGTTGCGCCGCGAAGGCTTCACGCTGGCCCGCGCCAATCTACAGAAGTTCCTGATCCGCAATCTGATCGAGGCGCGCATCCGCGAGTTGCGCAAGCAGGCGGTGGGCAAGGCCTTCCAACAGGCACTGTTTGCGGATGACGCCGCTGCGCGCGTGGCGGTGACCGATGAATACGCCTTCGAGTTCCGCGCACAGGCCTACGCACCAAGCCGCGACTACGACGGGCGTTTCGGACACTTCGATTTCTGCAAGCACTTCTACGGGCGCATCGGTGATTTCGACAGCAAGGAAGAATTTGAGTGCGCCTGCCAGTTAGACATGTGGGCACAGCAGGGGCATATGCAATTCTGGGTGCGCAATCTCGTGCGGCGCGAAGGTAGCTCGTTCTTCCTGCAGAAGGCCGATGGCCGCTTTTATCCCGATTTCCTGTGCAAGTTACCCGGTGCCGAGAATCAGGCCGGGCCAATTCTCGCCGTGGAATACAAGGGCGCAGACCGTTGGACGTCAGCCGAGGATGACCGCTTGATCGGTGGCCTGTGGGCAAACTTGTCAGAGGGTCGCTGCCGGTTTGTGATGGTCAAGGACAAGCGGTGGGATTGGATTGAGCCGCTCCTGAAATGACCCTCGACTTCGCCACCCTCGACACCCTGCGCACCCATCATCCCGCGTGGCGCTTGTTGCGTTCGGATCATGCGACGCTGGTGGCGAGTTTTCTGTATCGGGTGCGCTTGGAGCAGGAACACATTGGATTCCACTGGCTGGGCAGTCGCCTGCAACAGCTCCTTTCCGGCGACACTGGCGTCAATTCAGGCATCTTGTTGTAAGAGACATCATCAAGCAGTGTGCCCAGTTCGCTCCCACCCTGGAGGTACGCGGGTCCTCAGGTAATTTGCACACGTTCATCGCGGGTGGCGAAAAATTATCATTCCCACGACTAGTCGTTTCCGTTCACTTTTGCGCCCGGCCGCGCCCAGGCCAATTCGGCCCAGCTAGTGAGCAGCGTGCCCGCGATGGTCAGGGATGGATTCAGTTGCGCTTCTTCATCGTTCGCCGGCTACACGCTTCGCCCAAATGCGCGAAAGCCTCGGCGGATGGCCACCGCGCATTGATTGGTGTTTGCCGGCAAAAACCTAAATTTTTCGCAAGCGACTAAAATCTGCGGATGACCGATCTCACCGCACTGCTTCCCCGCATCCAACGCCTGCTTGACTGCCTCGACCGTCCCACCGCACCGCAAGGACTGAACTGGGAGAAGGTCCGCGCGGCCCGCTGGTCGGCGCAGCTGGGGGGGTTGAAGCCCATCCTGCATCCGCAGCGGGTGGCGCTCAAGGACCTGCTGGCGATCGACGAGCAGAAGCGGCGGGTCGACGCCAACACGCGCCAGTTCGTCGCCGGCAAGCCGGCCAACAATGTGTTGCTCAGCGGCGCGCGCGGCTGCGGCAAGTCTTCGCTGGTGAAGGCGGTGCACGCCAAATACGCGTCGAAAGGGCTGCGGCTGATCGAGGTGGACAAGGCCGGGCTGCCTCAGCTTCCCGACCTGTTCGACCTGCTGGCGGATACCGATTACCGGTTCATCGTCTTCATCGACGACCTGACTTTCGGCGAACACGAGGCGGGTTACGCCAGTTTGAAGGCCGCACTCGACGGCTCGCTGGCGGGACCGACCGACAATGTGCTGATCTACGCGACCAGCAACCGCCGCCACCTGATGCCGGAATACATGGTCGAAAACCTGGAAACCCGTTACCTCGGCGGCGAGGTGCATCCGGGCGAGGCGGTCGAGGAGAAGGTCTCGCTGTCCGACCGCTTTGGCGTGTGGGTATCGTTTTACGGCATGGACCAGGACACCTATCTCGCGATCGCGCGGCACTGGGCCGCGGCACTGGGTGCGACGATCGACGAGCGGTTTGAGCGCGCCGCACTGCAATGGTCGTTCGGCCGCGGCGCCCGCAGTGGCCGGGTGGCGTGGCAGTTCGCGCGCGACTGGGCAGGGCGCCAATGACTCCGGCCGGCGTGACCGAAGTCGTCGCCGCGGTGCTGATCCAGCCCGACGGCCGGGTGCTGCTGGCGCAGCGCCCGCCGGGCAAGGTCTATGCAGGCTACTGGGAGTTTCCCGGCGGCAAGGTCGAGCCGGGCGAAGCGCTTGAGGCGGCGCTGGCGCGCGAACTGCACGAGGAGCTGGGAATTGTCGTCAGCCGCGCCAGCCGCTGGATCACCCGGGTGTTCGAGTATCCGCACGCCAGCGTGCGGCTGAATTTTTTTCGGCTGTTCGAATGGCACGGCGAGCCGCATCCGCACGAGGGCCAGGTTTTTTCCTGGCAGTTGCCCGGCGCGGTCGAGGTCACGCCGCTCTTGCCCGCCAACTTGCCGATTCTGAAAGCGTTGTCGCTGCCGCCGCTGCTGGGGATTTCGCACGCCGAGGCGCTCGGTGTCGACACCTTCCTCGCCCGGCTGGACGTGGCGCTCGCCAACGGCCTGCGGCTGATCCAGCTACGCGACAAGACGCTACCGGAAGACGCGCGCCTGCGGCTCGCACAGAAAACCGTGCAGCGTGCGCATCGGCACGGGGCGCGGGTGCTGGTCAACGGCAGTCCGGAACTGGCGCGTGCGGCGGGCGCCGACGGCGTCCATCTCGATTCGTCCGCCGCCGCCAAACTCGCGTCGCGACCGGACTTCGCCCAGGCGGATGCCTTTCTGCTCAGTGTGTCGTGCCACGACGCAGCGGAATTGGGGCATGCGGCTGCGATCGGAGCCGACTTTGCGCTGCTGTCGCCGGTGTTGCCGACGCTCACCCACCCCGGCGCGCCCAGCCTGGGATGGGCGGTTTTTTCCTCGCTCGCCGCGGCCAGCCCGATTCCGGTCTATGGCCTGGGTGGGCTGGAGCGCGACGACGTGGCGCTGGCCCAGTCGCACGGCGCGCACGGCGTGGCCTTGCTGCGTGGAGCGTGGACGTGACGCCGGACCCGCAGCCAACTCGGGCGACATCCGTCTGGCGGGTACTCCTCCCGCTACTGCTGGTACTGGTGCTGGCGGCGATCGCGGTGGCCGGCCACTGGCTGAAGCGTCCGGCCGAGGCGCAGGCGGTGGCCTGCGCCGACCTGCTGCACGGCTGCAGTTTCCAGCATCGCGGGACGACCGTGGAGGTGCGTTTTTCCGCACAGCCAACGCCGCTGCAAGCGTTTCAGCTCAGCGTCAGCGCACCGGGCGCCCATCGGGTCGCCGCGGAATTCCAGATGAACGGAATGGAAATGGGGTTCAACCGCTATGATCTGCAGCCGACGGACGGGGTGTTTGGGTCAAATGTGACCCTGCCGGTGTGCGTCAGCGGGCGCCGCGACTGGACCCTGTACCTCGAAATCGATGGCTCGCATTACGCCCTGCCTTTCAGCACCCGCTGAAACCTGCCGTTCAGATCACCCGACCGTCACAATCCACGACTTATAATCAGGGGAACACGCAAAGCTCTCCGATGCGTTCGGTTTGACGCGCCGGGGGGGGCGGTTGATTGGGCGGGGGGCGCGTCCTTCGGCCTGGCGCAGGATCGGCCTGCCAAAGCACCGACGACTCACGCCGCTCAGTGTTTCCCCGACAGGGGATTGACTATTGGAGAGACCAACACAATGCTGACTGAACATACCTACAAGCAGTTTGACGCCGAGCTCGAAGCGGTGCGCGCCAACGTGTTGAAAATGGGGGGTCTGGTCGAGGAACAGATCACCAATGCGATCGAGGCGCTGGTCAGCGGCGACCTGAAACTGGCCAAGCAGGTGGAGGCCAACGACCATAACGTCAACGCGCTGGAAGTGGCGATCGACGAGGATTGCACCCACATCATCGCCCGACGCCAGCCCACCGCGTCCGACCTGCGCATGGTGATGATGGTGGTGAAGACCATCACCGACCTGGAACGGATCGGCGACGAAGCCGCCAAGATCGCGCGCATGGCCCGGCTGATCCACAAAGCCGAGCGGATCAGCCTGCCGCGCTTCACCGAGGTCAAATACATGGCCGAGCTGGTACTCGACATGCTGCGGAAGGCGCTCGACGGCTTTGCCCGCCTCGACGCCACCCTGGCGGTGGACATCGCGCGCCAGGATCAGTCGGTGGACGAGGAATTCCGCCTCAACCTGCGCCATCTCATCACCTTCATGATGGAAGATCCGCGCACCATTTCGGTGTTCATCGACATCCTGTTCGTCACCAAGGCGATCGAACGCATGGGCGACCACGCCAAGAACATGTCCGAATACGTAGTCTACATGGTCAAGGGCAAGGACGTGCGCCACACCTCGCTCGAAGAGATCGAGAAGGAAGTGCTGTAAATATTTGTTCCGACCCATGAAAACGGGCGCCCGAGGGCGCCCGTTTTCGTTTCTGGGCTGTGCCCGGATTACTTGCTGGGCGGCACGTAGCCCGCAGCCTGGTCGACGGCGCCGCCGCCGAAGAAATAGCGCTCCATCTGCTCCATCAGGTAGCTGCGTGCCTGCGGATCGGCCAGATTGAGACGGTTTTCGTTGATCAGCATGGTCTGATGACGTTGCCAGCCGCCCCAGGCTTCCTTCGACACGTTCTCGAAAATCTTCTTGCCCAGCTCGCCCGGCACCGGCTGGAACGCCAGGCCTTCGGCTTCGCGCCCGAGCTTCACACAATTCACCATCCGCGTCATTTGCTGCTCCTGAAAAAATCGATTCCGGGATTCTAACCCAAGCGACTTATTGATTAAGCCTGGCCTCGACGCGCCGGGCGAAAACGCCCATCTCCTTTGCCGCCTGCTTGTCGCCGCGCGCCTCGGCCACGGCGATACCCTGCCGATAGGCTTCAAGCGCCTCCTGCCAGGCCTCGGCATCGGTCAGCGCGCGGCCGAGCAGCTTCCACGCGGCAGAATATTTGGGATCGTGCCCGACCGCAGCGCGCAGGTGTTCGGCGGCTTTGACCGGGTCGCCCTGCTTGAGATACTCGTTACCGAGCGAAAACCGCAACAGCGCATTGTCGCGGCCCTGGGCCAGCATGGCTTCGAAATCGGCGATGGACGGCATTATTTTCTCCAGAAAACCGGGGTCAGTACTACCAGCAAGGTGAAAAACTCCAGCCGCCCCAGGAGCATGGCAAAACTGCACACCCAGGTCTGGAAGTCGTTGAGCACCGCATAGGTGCTGGCGGGGCCGACCTGACCGAGGCCCGGCCCGGTGTTGTTGACCATCGCGACCACCGCGGTGAATGAGGTGAACACGTCGAGACCCGACGCCGACAGCACGAACGACAGCGCCACGACCGAGGCGACATAAATGAACAAGAAGGCCAGCACCGCATAGATGATCTTGTTGGGCACCACCTGTCGGCCGAGCTTGCTGTGGATTTCGGCACGCGGATGAACCAGCTTGATCAACTCGCGATGTACCTGTTTGTAGAGTAGCACTGCTCGCAGCATTTTGATGCCACCCGCGGTCGAGCCGGAGCTGCCAACGAAGCTCGACAGAAACAGCATCCATAGTGGTGCGAAGTAAGGCCATACGTTGTAGTCGGTGGTCGAAAAACCCAGCGTGGTGGCGATCGAGATGGTATGAAATGCCGCATAACGCAGCGCTTCCGGAAAATCGAGATAAAACCCCTTGTACAACAGATAGAAGGTCAGCCCGAGGATGCTGGCGCCGAGCACGACGGCATACCAGGGAATTTCCGCGTCGAGCCGGTAGGACAGCAGGCTGCGCGTGCGAAACGCCATGAAATGGGTGGAAAAGCTGATCCCCGCAATCAGCGCGAACAACATGACGATGGCTTCGAGGGTCACCGAATCAAAGTAGGCCATGCTGGCATCGTGCGACGACATGCCGCCGAGCGCCATCACGCTGAAGCCGTGCACCACCGCGTCAATCCAGTTCATCCCGCCGGCCCACAGCGACAGCATGCAGACCAGCGTGATCAGGACATAGACCAGCCACAAGCCTTTGGCGGTTTCGGCCATGCGCGGGGTGAGCTTGCTGTCCTTCATCGGCGTCGGCGTTTCGGCCTTGAACAGCTGGCGGCCGCCCACCCCCAGCATCGGCAGCACCGCAACCACCAGCACGATCACCCCCATCCCGCCGATCCAGTGCATTTCCGTGCGCCAGATATTGATCGACGGCGGCAGGTCGTCGAGCCCCGACAGCACGGTGGCGCCGGTGGCGGTGAGCCCGGAAACCGCCTCGAAATACGCATCGGTGAAGCTGAGCGTGGGCATGTGGACCAGCAGGGGAATCGTCGAAAATACCGGCAATATGGTCCAGATCAGCACCACCAGCAGGAAGCCGTCGCGGGTCTGTAATTCACGTTTGCCTCCGCGCGACACCAGCCACAGGACCAGACCGCAAAGAAACGCCGCCACAATGGCCTCGCCGTAAGCCTGGTGGGCGCCGTCGCCGAGTCCGAGCGACACTCCCAGCGGCAGCAGAAAGGCGAGCGCGAACAGCATCAGCACCTTCGAAACAATGTGAAGGACAGCGCGTAATTGCGACATCAAGCATTCCGCCAGACCGGCATCGACATGACCCCGATGTTACCAGCGTGCGCCATCAGGCGCGCCAGAAGGCGCGAGTGAACAGCACGAACACGGTAAACAGTTCGAGTCGCCCGAGCAGCATGGTGCAGGTCAGCGCCCAGGTCTGGAAGTCGCTGAGTCCGGCATAGGTGGTGGCCGGGCCGACTTCGTTGAGCCCGGGGCCTGCATTGTTGAGGCAGGCGACGACCGCGGACAGCGCACTGATGAAGTCGAGACCGCTGGCCAGCAGGACCAGCGTCATCGCCACGATCGTGGCCACATACATCATGGCGAACGCCTGGATCGCAAACACGATCTGGTTAGGCACCGTGTGGCCGCCGATTTTCACCGGCAGGCGCGCCGCGGGATGCAGTTGCTGTTCGAGTTCGCGCACGCCTTGGCGAAACATCAGGATGGCCCGAATCATTTTCAGTCCGCCGCCGGTGGAACCGGAACTCGCGGTGATGCAGCTCAGCACCAGCATCCACATCGGCGCAAAAATCGGCCAAGTATTGAAGTCGGCGCTGACCAATCCGCAGTCGGTGGCGATTGACACCAGATTGAAGCTGACATGGCGCAATGCGGTCAGGAACTCCGGATAGACGCCGGCCTGCCAGACGTAGAGGCTGACGCCGAGGCTGCTTGCCACCACCAGCCCGAGCACCGCCAGGACTTCGGGGTCATGCCGGTAGGGCGCCAGACTGCGCTGATGAAACGCCAGGAAATGGGTGACGAAATTGAGCGCTGCCAGCAGCATGAAAACAATCAGCACCGCCTCGATCAACGGGGAATTGAAATAGCCGATGCTGGCATCGTGGGTGGAAAAACCGCCCAGACTCATCGCGGAAAAAGCATGGCAGACCGCGTCAAACCAGTCCATTCCTGCCAGCTTGAGCGCCAGCGCGCATAACGCAGTGAGGGCCGCATACATCGCCCACAGGCGTTTGGCGGTGCCGGCAATGCGCGGCGTGAGCTTGCTGTCCTTGATCGGTCCCGGCAGTTCAGCCTTGAGCAGCTGGCGACCGCCTATCCCCAGCAGCGGCAGGATCGCCACCGCCAGCACGATGATGCCCATGCCGCCCAGCCAGTTGAGCAGATGCCGCCACAGATTCAGCGAGGGCGGCAGGGTGTCGAGCCCGCTCATCACGGTTGCGCCGGTGGTGGTCAACGCCGACATGGTCTCGAAATAGGCGTCGGTGAAGCTCATCGCCGGTGCGTAAATCAGCAGCGGGATGGTGGCGAATGCGGGCAGGCTCGCCCACACCAGGAGCACCAGCAGGAAACCGTCGCGCACCTTGAGCTCGCGGCGCCAGCGGCGTCCGGCCAGCCACAGTCCGACGCCTGCCACCAGCGTCATGGCAAAGGATTCGTCAAACGCGAACTGCGCCGCGTCGTGGGCGAAAAAACCCGTCACCAGCGGGGCCAGCATGGTGAAGGAAAAAATCATGACCACCAGGCCAAGCACATGCAGGACAGGCGCGAGACGGTGCATGGGATGGCTCAGAAAAACCCGAAACCGACCTGAAATAGTTTCTCGATCTTGGGAATGATGCGCTTGTTGAGGGCGAACAGAACGAGGTGATCTTCCGCCTCGATCAAGGTGTCGTGATGGGCGATCAGCGCCTCGTCGCCGCGGATGATGGCGGCAATCGCCGAGCCTTCGGGCAAGGCCACGTCGCCGATGCGGCGCCCCACCACCTTGGAGGTTTTCAGGTCGCCGTGAATGACGATTTCGAGGACCTCGGCCGCGCCGCGCCGCAGACTGTGCACCGCCGCCATGTCGCCGCGGCGGATTTTAGAGAGCAGCGGGCCGACCGTCGCCTGCGCCGGCGATATGGCGATGTCGATCTCGCCACCCTGCACCAGGTTGACGTAGGCCGAGCGGTTGATCAGCGAGATGACGCGGTGCGCGCCCATGCGCTTGGCCAGCAGCGCCGACATGATGTTGTCCTCGTCGTCGTTGGTCAGCGCGCAGAACACGTCCATTGAATCGACGTTTTCCTGCTCCAGCAGATCCTCGTCAGTGGCGTCGCCGGTCAACACCAGGGTGCGATGCAGCCTTTCGGCCAGCTGGTTGGTAATCCCCTTGTTGTGGTCGATGAGCTTGACTTCGTAGTCGCGTTCGAGCACCGCCGCCAGACGCCGGCCGATGTTGCCGCCGCCGGCGATCATCACTCGCCTGACCGGGCGGTCGAGGCGTCGCAGTTCGCGCATCACCACCGGAATATCCTCGCGGCGGGCGATGAAGAACACTTCGTCGCCCGGTTCGATGACGGTGGTGCCCGTCGGTACGATGCCGCGGTCGCGCCGGTAGATGGCCGCGATCCGGCAATCGACATCGGGCATGTGGCGGCGGATATCCTGCAATTCGTGGCCGATCATGGGGCCGCCGTGATACGCACGTACCGCCACCAGCCTGACCTTGCCGTCGGCAAAGTCCAGCACCTGCAGCGCCTCCGGGTGCTCGATCAGGCGTCGCAGCGTATCGGTGACTTCCTGTTCGGGGCTGATGATGTGATCGACGCCAAAATGCTCGGCCAGGAAATCGGTTTCGGTTTCCAGAAAATCGGTCGAACGGATCCGCGCGATCCGGGTGGGGACGTTGAACAGGGTGGCCGCGAGCCGGCAGGCGACGAGATTGGTTTCGTCGCTCTGCGTCACCGCCACCAGCATGTCGGCATCCTCGGCGCCCGCCATCTTGAGGATCGAGGGGTGCGCCGCATGGCCGCGCACCGTTCGCAGATCGAAGCGGTCCTGCAACAGCGCCAGGCGGGCCGTGTCGAGGTCGATCACGGTGATGTCGTTGTTTTCGGCAACCAGGCTCGCGGCCAGGTTGGCGCCGACCTGGCCGGCGCCGAGAATGATGATTTTCACGCGCCCGTCCTGTGCTTATAGATCTTCGTCCAGGCGCCGTCCATGCCGGATGTTCAGCTGTTTGAGCTTGCGGTAGAGGTGGGTGCGCTCCAGCCCCGACTTGTCGGCGACCCGGGTCATGCTGCCGCCTTCCTGCTGGATCAGGTGCTCGAAGTACCTGCGCTCGAATGCATCGCGCGCCTCGCGCAGCGGAATGTCGAGCGGGATGCCGTGAGCCACCGCCGGTGCCGACAGCCGCATCGGCGCGAGCACGCGGTTGACGTCGGCGGCGTCGATTTCGCCCGCCAGCGCGGTCACCGCGAGGGTGCGCACCACGTTGTTGAGTTGCGGCAGGTTGCCCGGCCAGTCGAAGTTGCGCAACTGGTTCAGCGCCGACGTGGTCAGCCGTCGCACCGGGCAGACGCCTGCTTCCACCAACTGCGCCAGCATGAAGTTGGCGACCTCGGGGAGGTCCTCGCGATGCTCGCGCAACGGCGGCACCTGGATCGCGAGGCTGGACAGGCGGTAGAACAGGCGGCTGTCGAATTCGCCGGCCGCCACCATCGCGTCAAGGCTGCGGCTGGTCGTGCACACCAGCCGCGCGCTGCTGCCTTCGATCCGGTCGAGCAGCAATCCCAGACCTTTTTGTTCCAGCCGCGCCAGATCGCTGACTTCCGGCAGGTAGAGCGTGCCGTTGCCGAGCGTGTCGACGAAGCTCAGCGGCTCGGAAACCAGCCGCGCGCGGTCCTTGATTTCAACCCAGGGGCTGGCAGGCTGATGCAGAAAATGTGCACACACCTCAAAGCCGCTGCCGGGTTCACCCAGCAGCAGCACCGGCGCCGTGTTGCCGGCGATCTGGGTGAGGCGTTTCTTGAGTTCGAGGATCAGCGGGCTTTTGCCAAGCGCCGACAAATCCATGCTGGGTGCCCGTCGCGGCAGGGCCACGCCACGCTTGATCGCCTTGCTGACGGTATCGATCAGCTTGGCCAGTGCCACCGGTTTTTCCAGAAAGTCGGCCGCCCCGAGCCGGGTCGCCTCGACCGCGGTATCGATGGTGCCGTGACCCGACATCATCACCACCGGCATGGTGAGCTGGCCGCCCCCCGCCCATTCTTTCAGCAGAGTCACGCCGTCGGTATCGGGCATCCAGATGTCGAGCAGCACCAGGTCGGGGCGGCGCTGGGCGCGGAAGGCGCGTGCGGCTTCGGCATTTTCCGCGAGGTGGACGTCATAACCTTCGTCCGTAAGGATTTCCGATAACAACTCACGAATGCCCACTTCGTCGTCCACGACGAGAATATGCCCGCTCACGTGTTCTCCCCAGCTCCCGCAAAAACCGGCAGTGCAATATGGATTGCCGCGCCGCCCGATTTGAGATTTTCGATTTGAATCTTGCCCTGATGTTCTTCCACGATCTTTTTGACGATAGCCAGACCCAGACCCGTGCCCTTGTCCTTGGTGGTTGCGTAGGGCTCGAACAGCCGTGTCATCAGATGTTCCGGAAAGCCGGCTCCATTGTCGGTTACCGATAAACACACTGCATTTTTATTCTGGCGCAGACGGGTGCCGACCTCGACGCACGGTGCGGGGTGATCGGCCAGTGCATCCTGCGCATTCTGTAACAAATTATGTATCACCTGGCGCAATAATGTGGAATCGCCTGCAATGAGCGGCAAGTCGGCGTCCAAGTGTAACTGCAGCCCCAGCGTCTTGGCATCGTACAAGGCCAGCACTTCATGCACCAGCGCGTTGAGGTCGAGCGCCTCGAGCTTGGCGCGCGGCATCCGCGCATAGCCGGCAAACGCGTCGACCATGTTTTTCATCGCCGCGACCTGCTTGACGATGGTCTGGGTGGCGCGTGCCAGAAACTCGGCATCCGCCGGCTGCAGACGGCCGTCCAGCTTGCGCGCGATGCGCTCGGCCGACAACTGGATCGGCGTCAGCGGATTCTTGATCTCGTGCGCCAGCCGGCGCGCCACTTCGCTCCAGGCGGCATTGCGTTCGGCGTCGATTAGCTTGGTCACGTCGTCGAACACCAGCACGTAGCCGCGCTCGACTCCGGGCGGCAGCCGCGTGCCCCGCAGCAGCAGTGACTGGCTGCCGCCCGGACCGGCGTAATCGATTTGTTCCTGCCATTCGCCCTCGTGTTCGCCGAAACGCACCGCGACCGTCGCGCCGAAGTTATGAAGGGCCTCGCCGGGCTCACCCCATTCAGCGAGCGGCTGCGTTTCCAGCATCGACGCTGGCGCACCCAGAATCTGTACCGCCGCGCTGTTGGTGGTGCGGACCCGCAGCGCCTCGTCGAGCACCACCACGCCGGACGACAGGTTGGCGAGCACGCGTTCGAGGAAGGCCTTCGCCTGTTCGGTCTGCTGGTGATTTCTTGCCAGCTGTTCGCGCGCGTCGGACAGCTGGCGGGTCATCCGGTTGAACGACTGAATCAGCACGCCCAACTCGTCGCGGCGGGACATCGAGGGCATCTGCGAAAAGTCGCCCTTGGCGACCGCGCGGGTTCCACGCGCCAGCGTGCGCAGTGGCGCACCGAGACGTTCCGACAACAAGTAGGCAATGACGAAGGTCATCAGCAGCGCCAGCATCAGGGTAAGCGTGAGCGCCACGCCGTAGATGCGCTTGAGGCCCAGCCGCGAGACTGCGATCTGCTGATATTCCTGATACGCCAGTTGCACCGCATTCGCATCCCGCGCCAGGCTGGACGGCACCGGCTGCACCAGTTGCAGCACCCGCGTCTCGCCCGCCAGCGCGCTGGTGTAGACCGGCACGATGACATGCATGATGAGGCCGCGCTCGGGCACTTCCTCGATCCGGCTGTAGGGCTGTTGCTGGCGGACCTGCCACAACACGCTGCGCTCGGGCAGCACCGGCAGCAGCGTGCCGCTGTCGCCGCTGACGTGGGCGATGACGCCGCCGCGCTCGTCGAACAGGGTCAGTTCCTGTACCGCGCTTTGCTCGCGCAGGGTGGACAGGCTGGTGATGATCGATCCCATGCCCTCGTCCGACAGCGACAGCGCCATCCGCTGGGCTTTTTTGTCCAGCTCGCGCAGCAGGTCGTCGAGCGCGGCCTGGCCGAGGTTGACCCCGGAGGTCAGCGCATTGTCGACCCGCACGTCGAACCAGGTCTCGATCGAGCGGTTGAGAAAGAACACCGAGGCGCCGTACACCACCAGGCCGGGCAGCATCGCGACGACGCCAAACATCAGCAGCAGCTTGAGGGTGAGCTTGGCGCCGAATACGCCGCGACGGATCCGTTTCTGCAGCCACCACAAACGCCAGCCCAGCAGAACCAGCAAGGTCATGCCGAGTACGCTGCCGCCGATGAACAGGGTCGGCAGGGTGTCGGAAAACTTCGCGCTGTCGCCGCTGGAGTAAAACAGCCACGCCAGCAGCACGATACCCACGATCAGCACGGCGGCGATCAGACTGCGCATCAGGGCGGGGGGGGTTGCGAGGTGGTGGGGGCCGCGGGGGACACGGCGGGCGCATCGAACGACCAGCCGAACCAGGGCGTGGCCAGTTCCCATTTGTCGCCGGTGACCGCGCCGATGGACAGCGGTTTGGGCAGCTGGGCGGTATCGAGCCGCAGCCGCAGACGTGCGTCGTAACGGCGGCCGCTGCGCAGCGCGCCGCGCTCGAGTATCTGCCAGTCCCGCACCCGCCCCAGCATCGCCAGCGCTTCGTCCAGGGTGGCCGCGGTGCGGGTGGTGTAGCCGGTTTCCACTACATAGCGGCGCAACAATAGGTGGTAGTAAATGCGTAGCTTGCGCACCGGCTCGGCGATGTCTTCGTCAAACCACCAGTTGCGCGGCCGGCTCAGCTCCAGCTCCACCAGGAAGTGCAGGTTGATGCCCTTGCTAAGCGCGTCTTCCAGTGTGCGGTTGAGCACGATGTCGATATCCGCATCCAGCACATAGCCTTGCGGGGTGGCGCGAATGGCCGCCTGGCGGACCGTGCTCTTGTCGGCTGCCAGCGCGCTTCCCGCCAGCAGCAGCCAGCAGGTCAGCAGCAGTCCGGCCAGCCAGCGGGCAGCGGGGTCAGGTCTTGCGCAGCAGGGCGTAAAAAAAACCATCATGCTCGGTATCAGGCAGCAGCGACCCGTCGGACAAAGGTTCAGGAAGCGGACAAGGTTCGGCGTCCTGCAGATGACGCGCCAAGAACGCCTCCACCTGCCCGGCGTTTTCTTCATGGAATATCGAGCAGGTGGCGTAAAGCAATGTACCACCCGCGGCCAGCAGCGACCAGAGCTGCTCCAACATCATCGCCTGGCGGGCGGCAAACTGGGCGATATCGTCCGGGCGCCGCAGCCACTTGATATCGGGATTACGTCGCACCACGCCGGACGCGCTGCACGGTACGTCGGCCAGAATGCGGTCGAACGGGCGCCCGTTCCACCATGCATCGGGCGTTGCGGCATCGCCTTCGACCAGGCGGGCGGTCAATCGCAGCCGCGCGAGATTGTCCTGAACCCGCGCCAGTCGCGTCGGGTCGAGATCGAGTGCGGTCAGCTCGACGTCGGCGCGCTCGAGGATATGGCCAGTCTTGCCGCCGGGCGCGGCGCAGGCATCGAGCACCCGTTCGCCGGGCTGCGCATCGAGCAGGCGCGCTGCCCACTGCGCGCCGGCATCCTGCACCGAGACGTCGCCCTGGTCGAAGCCGGGCAGGCTGTGCACCGGCACTGCCTTGTCGAGGGTGACTGCGTCGGGGCCGGTTTGATGCGCCGGCAGTCCGGCCGCGGCGAGACGCGCCAGATAGCCGGCGACGTCGCCGTGACGGCAATTGACCCGCAGGGTGAACGGCGGATGCAACAGGCTGGCTTCGAGGATGGCTTGCCAGTGTGCCGGGTGTTCGGTTTGAAGCCGCTCGATCCACCAGTCGGGATGCGACCAGCGGGCCGACGGCTGGGTATCGGCCAGTGTTTCCAGCTCGGCCCGCCGCCGCTGGAAATTGCGCAGCACCGCATTGGCGAGGCCGCGGCGCCAGCCCGGACCCGCTGCGGTGACGGCGTTGTGTACCACTGCATGCGCCGGCGCGCGGGTGTAGGCCAGCTGATACAGCGCCACCCGCAGCAACCAGCCGAGCTGCGGGTCGGTCAGCGGACGTTCGAGCAACGCCGCCAGCCAGGCATCCAGGCGCCCGAGCTGGCGCAGGCTGCCGTAGACGATGTCCTGCAGCGCGCCGCGCTCGCCCGGGGTCTGCAACTGCTGCAGACGTAACGGCAGGACCTGGTGCAGCGCCACGCCGGCAAGCACTTCTTCGAGCGCGCCGGCGGCGAGTGTCTGAAGCTTACGCATGGTGGGGCGCGCCCCGGTTCGTCTGCTGATTCATGGGTTTCCAGCCGCTGCGGCAAGCGGCGGATGATAACAGGCGGCGTCAGCCCGTGCCTGTCATCTGCAGCAGCCGTGCGACCCGCTCTTCGGTCGCGGGGTGGGTGGAAAACAGCTTGGCTAGCCCACCGCCGGAAAGCGGATTGATGATCATCATCTGCGCCGTTTCGGGATGCGCCTCCGCGGTCGGCATCGGCAGACCCTTGGCGTAGGCCTCGATCTTGCGCAAGGCGCTGGCCAGCGCCTGCGGATCGCCCGAGATCGCCGCGCCGCCCGCGTCGGCGCCGAATTCGCGGGCGCGCGAGATCGCCATCTGGATCAGCATCGCGGCGATCGGCGCAACGATCATGATCACGATTGTCAGCAGCGGGTTGGCCGAACGTCCCTCGCCGTTGCGGCCGCCGAACAGCAGGCCGAAGTTGGCCAGCGCCGAAATCGCCCCGGCGATCGACGCCGACACCGTGGAAATCAGGGTGTCGCGGTTTTTCACATGGGTCAGCTCGTGCGCCATCACACCCCGCAATTCGCGCTCGCTGAGCAGTTGCAGAATGCCGGTGGTGGCCGCCACCGCGGCGTGATCCGGGCTGCGGCCAGTAGCAAACGCGTTCGGCTGCGCCTCGTCGATGAGATAGACGCGCGGCATCGGCAGTTCGGCGCGCGTCGCGAGCTCGCGGACCAGACCGTAGAACTCGCCGCCGCTGCCGGCGTCGACTTCGCGCGCGCGATACATCGCGAGCACCATCCGGTCCGAATTCCAGTAGGCGAACAGATTCATTCCCGCGCCGAGCGCGAGCGCGATCAGCATCCCCTGGGTGCCGCCGATGACTGCGCCGATGGCACCGAACAGGGCAATGATGCCGGCGAACAAAATGGATGTTTTGAGCCAGTTTCCGAACATGGAGCCTCCTTGACCCGACCGGGCAGACACGCCTCAGATGTGGGCGTGCCGTGCCGGTTTCAATGGCCGAGGCAGGTGCCGGGCGGCAGGGCGCGGCCGGCGAGAAACGCCGCCGCGCTCATCCGCCGGCTGCCGGCGGGCTGGATTTCCTGCAGCGCGAGTGCGCCGGAGCCACAGGCGATGAGCAGTTGCTCGCCCTCGGCACGCAATACCGTGCCGGCTGGACCCTCTCCGGCGCAGACCCGGGCCGACCAGATTTTCAGCGGCATTCCGTCCAGCAGCGTCCACGCGCCGGGGGCCGGGTTGTAGGCGCGCACCGCGCGTGCAAGCGCCTCGGCCGGTTGGCTCCAGTCCAGTTGCGCTTCCTGCTTGTCGAGTTTCGCCGCATAGGTCGCCTGTGCGTCGTCCTGCGGCTGCGCCACCAAGCTCGGGTAACGCGCCAGTGCGTCGACGATGGCGGTCGCACCGGTCGCCGCCAGGCGGTCGTGCAGACTCGCGGCGGTGTCGTCGGCGCGGATCGGCACGACCGTTTTGGCAAGTATCGCCCCGGTATCGAGTCCGGCGTCCATCTGCATGATGGTGATGCCGGTTTCCGCGTCACCCGCCAGGATCGCGCGCTGGATCGGCGCCGCGCCGCGCCAGCGCGGCAGCAAGGAGGCGTGGATGTTGAGGCAGCCGAAGCGTGGCAGATCGAGCACCGCCTGCGGCAGGATCAGGCCGTAGGCTGCGACCACCATGACATCGGCGTTCGTCGTCCGCAGTTCGGCCTGGGACTCGGGTGTTTTCAGGCTGGCGGGCTGATACAGCGTCAATCCACGCGCCAGCGCCGCCTGTTTGACCGCGCTCGGAGTGAGTTTCATCCCGCGACCGGCGGGGCGGTCGGGTTGGGTCAGCACCAGCGCGATGTCATGGCCGGCTGCCGCCAGGGCCTCAAGTGCCGCGGCGGCAAACGGCGGCGTGCCTGCAAAGATGACACGCACCGACGCGGACTCTACAACGACGCGCGCATCGGCGCGGCGTCGGGACGGTGTTCGCGCGCCTGTTTGGCCAGTTTGGCCTTGATCCGGTTGCGTTTGAGATTGGACAGGTAATCGACGAAGACCTTGCCCACCAGATGATCCATCTCGTGCTGGATGCACACCGCCAGCAGGCCGTCGGCCTTGAGCTCGAACGGCTTGCCGTCGCGATCCAGTGCGCGCACGGTCACGCACTCGGCGCGCTCGATCCTGTCGAAGATGCCGGGCACCGACAGGCAGCCTTCCTCGCTTTCCTCGCGACCCGACCGGGCAATGATTTCAGGATTGACGAACACGCGCAGCTGGTCGCGGGTTTCGGAAATGTCGATCACGATTACCCGCTCGTGAACGTCGACCTGAGTCGCGGCAAGGCCGATGCCGGGCGCGGCATACATGGTTTCGGCCATGTCGCCGACCAGCTTGCGAATGCGTTCATCGACCGCCGCCACCGGTTTGGCGACGGTGTGCAGGCGTGCATCGGGGTAATGCAGAATATCGAGTATGGCCATAAAAAGCTTTACGAATGAATGGTCTGGGCTCACACTTTGATGCAAAACCTGCATTCAAATACAGTTTGCCCTAAATATCCGGCGGCGCATGACCGTAAGTTACAGCGCACAGTATATTTTCAATGCAGAATTAGACAAAGTCTAAATGGAGGGTTCCCCGTGCGTCAACTCGTTGTTTCTCTTGCCCTGCTGCTCGCCACGCCCGTGCTGGCGGACACCCTTAAACTGCAGGACAACGCGCCGGACAAATATGTCGTGGTCAAAGGCGATACCCTGTGGGACATCTCAGGCCGTTTCCTCAAGGATCCATGGCGCTGGCCCCAGATCTGGAACCTGAACCGTGCGGAAATCAAGAACCCGCACTGGATTTATCCCGGTGACCTGATCGTGCTCGACCGCAGCGGCGCCGAACCGCGGCTGTCGCTGGTCAAGGGCGTCAAGAACGGGCTGCCGACGGTCAAGCTGTCGCCCGGCGTGCGTGCGACCGACATTGAGAGTGAGGGCATTCCGGCCATTCCGATCACTGCAATTCACGCGTTCCTGAATCAGCCGTTGCTGGTCAATAATGAGGAGCTTGAAAACGCCCCGCAAATCATTGGCACAAACGAAGAGCGGGTCATCATGACCACGAGCGACACCGTTTATGCGACGGGCGACGAATCGGGTACCAAGCGCTGGCAAATCTATCGCAAAGGCCAGGCCCTGACCAATCCGGACAACGGCGAACTGCTCGGCCACGAAGCCGAATATCTGGGCGATGCGGAAACGCTGGTAGCCGGCAACCCGCAAAAATTGCAGATCACGCGGGTGACCCAGGAAATTTTTCCCCAGGACAAGCTCATTCCTGCTGAGGAGAACGCCCAGTTTGAATTCGTTCCGCACCCCCCGGAAAAATCCATCACCGGAAAGGTCATTTCTGCCTACGGTGCGCGAGGCGATGCCAATTCGGGGCGTTATCAGACGATCGTGATCAATCGCGGCGCGGACGATGGGCTTGAACCGGGCCACGTGCTTGCGGTCTATCGCACCGGCAAAGTGGTCAAGATGAACCGGCCGGATCAACCCGGGCGTCAGCGCTGGGTGTACCTGGATTCGAACTGCCTCAAGCCTGGAGAAAAAGTCAGCTTCGATCAGTTTTACGAGCCGGGCAAGGTGATGGAAGAGTGCAAGCCCGGCGTTGAGGTGCCGGCCGGACCGTGGGCTCACTTGGATGTCGGGTGCCTGAAACCCGGTAAAAAGGTGAGTTTCAACCAGTTCTTCGATCCCAAGGAGGTCTACGATCGAGGTTGCGCTGATAAAAAGCTGGAAAGCTCGGTTCAGCTTCCGGACGCGCGAACTGGCCTCGTCATGGTGTATCGCGTGTTCGACCGCGTCGCGTATGCGCTGATCATGCAGTCCACGGGCCCGGTGTATCTGCTCGACACCGTCAGAAACCCCTGAGTACATCCGACCCCTGGCTGCGCCTGGCCCTCGTTCCGGGGGTCGGGCATACCAGCCTGATCCGCCTGTTGACGGCCTTCGGTACTCCGGAGGCCGTTTTGGCATCCGGTCGCAGCGCGCTGATGGCGCATCTGTCGCCCGCCCAGTGCGAGGCCCTGCTCGGCGGGCCCGACCCCGCGCAGCTTGAAGCGACCGAAGGCTGGCTCGACCAGCCCGGCAACAGCCTGATGACGCTGGCCGACGCCGACTATCCGCGCAGCCTGCTCGAAATCGCCGATCCGCCCGCGATCCTCTACTGCAAGGGCGATCGTGCCTGGCTGAACCAGCCTGGCCTTGGCATCGTCGGCAGCCGCAACGCCACCCCGCAAGGCGTGCGCGACGCCGAGGCGTTCGCCCGCGCGCTGTCGGACGCGGGGCTCACCATCGTCAGCGGGCTGGCGCTCGGCATCGACGCGGCGGCGCATCGCGGCGGGCTGGCCGGTGCGGGTTCGAGCGTCGCCGTCGTCGGCACCGGGCTCGACCGCATTTATCCTGCCCGCAACAAGGCGCTGGCGCATCAACTCGCCGAGCGCGGCCTGATCGTGTCGGAATTCGCCCTTGGCACGCCGCCGCTGCCGGGCCATTTTCCGCGCCGCAACCGGCTGATCAGCGGCCTCGCCCGCGGCGTGCTGGTGGTCGAAGCCGCGCCCGACAGCGGCTCGCTGATCACCGCGCGGGTCGCCACCGAACAGGGCCGCGAAGTATTCGCCATCCCCGGTTCGATCCACTCGCCGCTGGCGCGCGGCTGTCACGCGCTGATCAAGCAGGGCGCCAAGCTGGTCGAATCCGCCGCCGACATTCTCGATGAACTCGCCTGGCAGCAGCGGCTGGCGCCGCCGGCATTTCCGGAAGTCCGGCCCGACCCGGTGCTGGACGCGCTGGACGGCGCGCCGACCACGCTCGACAGCCTGGCACAAAGAACCGGGTTGACGCTGGATGCGCTTTCGGCGAAGCTGTTGGCGCTTGAACTGGACGGGCAGATTGCATCCCTGCCCGGCGGGCGCTACCAAAGAATTCACTGACACTATGCTCGACATCCTGGTTTACCTCTACGAAAGCTTCCGCATGGCGGAGCTCGCGCCCGACCGCGACGCGCTGGAAAAACGCCTGTTTGCCGCCGGTTTCGAAGAATCCGACATCAACGACGCGCTGGACTGGTTCGCCAATCTGACCGCCAGCGCCACCCACGAACGGCTGGCGCTGGCCTACGACCGTCATTACGCGCCGGAGGAAATGGATCGTCTGAACCATGCCTGTCGCAGCGAGATAAGCTACCTGGTCAATGCCCAGGTCATCGATCCCGAGTCGCGCGAATGGGTGATTTCCGGGCTGATGGCGCTGGGCGGCGAGGATATCGAGCCCGACCACGTCCGCTGGATGACGCTGATCGTGCTGTGGAGCCGCGGGTTGATCGAGCATTTCACCCATCTGGAAGACATGCTGTTGAATTACGAGCCGGGACGCCTACATTAATTAGTCATGTCCAAACTCGTCATTGTCGAATCACCGTCCAAATCCAAAACGCTGAAGCAGTACCTCGGCGCCGATTACGACATCCTTGCCAGCTACGGTCACGTGCGCGACCTGCAGCCGAAGACCGGCGCGGTCGATACCGAAAATTTCAGCATGAAATACCAGGTCATCGAGCGCAACGCCAAGCACGTCGAGGCCATCGTCAAGGCGGCCAAGAAAGCCGACGAAGTGTTGCTGGCAACCGACCCGGACCGCGAAGGTGAAGCGATTTCCTGGCACATCAGCGAAATCCTCAAGGAGCGCAAGGTCAAGACCCCGATGAAGCGGGTGGCATTCTACGAGATCACCGAATCGGCGGTGCAGGATGCGGTGCGCAATCCGCGCGAGATCGCAACCGATCTGGTCGACGCGCAGCAGGCGCGGCGCGCACTCGATTATCTGGTCGGCTTCAACCTGTCGCCGTTGCTGTGGCGCAAGATCAGCCCTGGCCTGAGTGCGGGCCGGGTGCAGTCGCCCGCGCTCAGAATGATCGTCGAGCGCGAAGAGGAAATCGAAGCCTTTGTCCCGCGCGAATACTGGACGCTGCACCTCGACAGCCATAAAGGCGCACAGGCCTTCACCGCCAAGCTCACCCATTTCAGGGGCGAGAAGCTCGAACAGTTCACGGTCGAGCACGGAGCGCTCAGCAATGAATGGCTGGCGACGCTGGAAGGTCGCGATGCGACGGTCATGCGGATCGAGAAGAAGCGCCGTGCCCGTCACCCCGGCGCACCGTTCACCACTTCAACGTTGCAGCAGGCCGGGG
>JACDJC010000561.1_pt1 | contig 42467 bp, 33 predicted proteins | sample 7454191 | NCBI WGS metagenome assembly JACDJC01 (sample SAMN14253291, study PRJNA609438) | sludge metagenome | isolation source: sludge after 25d culture with pyrite and EDTA | collected 2018-12-20
ACCCCCACGCCCCTAAGGGCACTAGCCCCTCAAGCTAGCGCGTCTGCCAATTCCGCCACTCCGACGTGGACCCCGTCTCACGAGGGGGCGACGAGGGACTGTAGCGCGCCGATGCACGCAGTCCGGAATCGGATCTGGACGGGATTCCATCGGGATCCGAACCCTCGCAACCGCATTGGTCAGAGTGGGCGCAGCACCCGTGGGACACTCGCGCCATGACCTCCCCCTCGGAACCGACCACCGAGCACGCGCCGCCGATCCCATCGGACAGCGCCGGTCTCGTCGGCCGGCTCCTGGACTTCGCCGACCGCAACGACCTGAAGTGGGTGCGCGACACCGCCGAGGACCTCGAAGCACTCGACCTCGCGGTCTACGGCGCGGTCGCGGGCGTCTCCACGCCCACCCTCGACACAGCGCTCCGGCGGCTCGCCCGAGGAGCAGACTTCTCCAAGTTGTGGTTCAGCATCGCCGGCGCGACGGCGCTGCTCGGCGGTCGACGGGGCCGGCAGGCCGCCATCGACGGCGTGATCGCCATCGGCATCACCAGCTTCGTCGTGAACCAGCCGCTGAAGCGGCTGCTCCCGCGAAGGCGCCCTGACCGCGAGCACTTCGAGGTGATCGCCGGTCGACGGGTGCCGCTGCCGACGTCGCCATCGTTCCCGTCAGGCCATTCGGCATCCGCGTTCGCGTTCGCCAACGCGATGAGCGGCGAGCTCACATGGGTGGCGTTCCCTGTCCACTTCCTTGCCGGCGCTGTGGCCTACTCGCGGGTGCACACCGGCGTTCACTACCCCGGCGACGTGCTGGTGGGTGCGCTGCTCGGCTCCGCCGTCGGCGACGTCGTGGGAACGATGCGCCGTCACCGCCGGGAACGCCAGCTGCGCGCTGGGCAGTACTCGGAGGTGTGACCGACGACGTCGGTGTCAGGTCGGGTCGATGATCAAAGCCATCAGGATGGTGTTGAACCCGAACAGCAGCGCGAGGACCACGGTGATGCGGTCCAGGTTCTTCTCCATCACCGTCGAACCGGCAGCCGACGCTCCCAGGCCACCACCGAACATGTCGGACAGGCCACCGCCCTTGCCGGAGTGGATCAGCACCAGGAAGATCAGCCCCACGCCGAGCACGGCCTGCAGGACCCAGAGGACGATGTCGATGATGGACACGGTTTTCGAGGATACCCCGTCAGTGGTTCCGGTACTGCACGATGGCAGCGAACTCGTCGGGGTCCAGGCTGGCGCCACCGACGAGGGCCCCGTCGACGTCGGCTTGTGACATCAGCTCAGCGATGTTGCCTGGCTTGACCGATCCCCCGTACTGGATGCGCACCCGCGCTGCCGCGTCGTCGCCGAAGTTGGCCTTCACCACCGAGCGGATGTGAGCGCACATCGCCTGTGCGTCCTCCGACGTGGCGGTGCGGCCTGTGCCGATCGCCCAGATGGGCTCGTAGGCGATCACGAGAGCGCCGACCTTGTCGCCGCCCACGCCGGCGAGCCCGGCCACGATCTGGCCCTCGACCCACGACTCGGCGTCGCCGGCCTCGCGCTGGTCGAGCGTCTCACCGCAGCACATGATCGGGACCATGTCGGCCTTCTGCACCGCCTTGACCTTGAGGTTCACCGTCTCGTCGGTCTCACCGAAGAACTGACGACGCTCCGAGTGCCCGACGATCACGTACGCGACGTCGAGCTTGGCCAGCATCGGCGGTGCGACCTCGCCGGTGAGCGCACCCTGATCCTCCCAGTGGCAGTTCTGAGCTCCCAGCTCGATCTTCATCCGGTCCGCCTCGATCAGCGTCTGGATCGAGCGCAGGTCGGTGAACGGCGGGTGCACGGTCACGATCACGGAGTCGTGGTCGTCGCCGTCGAGGCGGTAGTGCAGCTTCTGCACGGCCTGGATCGCCTCGAAGTGGTTCTTGTGCATCTTCCAGTTGCCGCTGATGATCGGCTTCCGGGCTGCTGCCATGGGATCTCCCGTGTCGTGCGAGTCGTGGTCGGTCAGTGCGGTGGTGCCGGTCAGTGCGGTGGTGCCGGTCAGTGCGGTGGTGACGGTCAGCCGGCGACGTTCGGCGCGTGACGCAGCGCGTCGAGTCCGGGCAGGTCGCCCTGCTCGATGAGCTCGAGCGACGCGCCGCCACCGGTGGAGATGTGGTCGACCTGGTCGGCCATGCCGAACTGGGCGATCGCCGCCGCAGAGTCGCCGCCACCGATGACCGTGAAGCCCCGACACTCGGCCACAGCCTGGGCCACCGCCCGGGTGCCCGATTCGAAGCGGGGGTCCTCGAACACGCCCATCGGACCGTTCCACAGCACCGTGCGGGACTCGAGGACGGTGTCGCCGAACGCTGCGGCAGCCCCTGGTCCGATGTCGAGGCCCATCCAGCCCTCGGGCAGCGAGCGCCCGAAGTTGCGGACCTCCCCTCCGGCGGACGGGTCGCCGATCTTGCCGCCTGGGCCGAGCCCGACGACGTCCTCGGGCAGGTGCAGGCGGTCACCGTGCTCGTCGAGCAGCTTGGCGCAGTTCTCCAACTGGTCGGCTTCGAACAGCGAGTTGCCGATCGGGTGGCCCAGCGCGCCGAAGAAGGTGAAGCACATCCCGCCGCCGATGATGATGTCATCCGCCAGGTCGAGCAGAGCGGTCAGCACGCCGAGCTTGTCGGACACCTTGGATCCGCCGGTGATGGCGGTGAACGGGCGGTTGGGATGCTCCCGGACGCCGAGCAGGACCTCGACCTCTTTAGCGAGGAGCCGGCCGGCAGCGGACGCCAGCACGGTCGGCGGCCCGACGATCGATGCGTGAGCCCTGTGCGACGCGCCGAACGCATCGTTCACGTAGAAGTCGTGACCCCTGCACAGGTCGGCCACGAACGCCTCGGCGTTCGCGGTCTCGCCCGGATCGAACCGCAGGTTCTCGAGCAGCTCCACTCCGGGCGCCAGCTCGGCCAGGCGCTGACGAACCGGCTCCACCGAGTAGGCGGGATCCGGCTCGCCCTTCGGGCGACCCAGGTGGGTGCACGCCGTCACCGATGCGCCATGATCGAGCAGCCACCGCAGCGTGGGCAGGGCGGCGCGGATCCGCAGGTCGTCGGTGATGACGCCGTCCTTGAGCGGGACGTTGAAGTCGGCCCGGACCAGGACCGACCGGCCCTCGACGTCGCTGAGGTCCTCGAGCTCGGGCACACCGAACTTCATCGTTCTCCCCTCACGACCGGTCCCACGTCCGGATTCTGACCATCAAGAATGTCGCTGAGCATCGTTCTCGGTGGTCAGAACCCCGGTGGGCCGGTGCGAATCACTTGTTGGCGGCGCCGACGATCAGGGCCAGGTCGACCAGGCGGTTCGAGTAGCCGGACTCGTTGTCGTACCAGGAGAGGACCTTGACGAGGTTCCCGTTGGTCATCGTCAAGCCGGAGTCGAAGATCGAGCTGTAGGGCGATCCCACGATGTCGGAGCTGACGATCGGCTCGTCGGTGTACTGCAGGATGCCCTTGAGCGGGCCTTCCGACGCGGCGGCCTTGAACGCCTCGTTGACCTCGTCGACGGTAGCGGCCTTGGACAGGTTGCCGGTGAAGTCGGTGATCGATCCCGTCGGGACCGGGACCCGCAGCGACGTGCCGTCGAGGCGGCCCTTCATCGACTCCAGCACCAGCGACGTGGCCCGGGCGGCTCCGGTCGACGTAGGCACGATGTTGATCGCCGCGGCGCGGGCCCGACGCAGGTCCTTGTGCGGACCGTCGACCAGCGACTGGTCACCGGTGTAGGCGTGGATCGTGTTCATGAGGCCGTTCTCGACGCCGAACGCGTCGTCGAGGACCTTGATCAGCGGCACGAAGCAGTTCGTGGTGCAGGATGCGTTGGAGACCACGATGTGCTGCTCGGGGTCGAAGGTGTCGTCGTTGACACCCACGACGAACGTCGCGTCGGCGCCACCTGCCGGAGCAGACACGATCACCCTTGGGGCGCCACCGTCGAGGTGGGCGGCTGCCTTGTCACGGTCGGCGAAGATGCCGGTCGACTCGATCACCACGTCGACGCCCAGGTCGCCCCAGGGGATGTCGGCGGGATTGCGGTGCTGGACGACCTTGAGGACGTCACCGTCCACGTCGATGCCACCGTCGACCTCGGTGATCTCCCCCGGGTAGGTGCCGGCGACCGAGTCCCGCTTGAGCAGAAGGGCCATCTGGTCGAGCGAACCGAGGTCGTTGACGGCCACGAAGTCGATGTCGACGCCGCGGGCCTTGGCGGCCCGGAAGAAGTTGCGGCCGATGCGGCCGAAGCCGTTGATCCCCACGCGAACGGTCATGGTCAGTTCCCTCGTCTCAGGTGGCTGGCGGACTGATTGGTCTCAGATCCCGGGTCACCGCCACGGTGCGGCGACGCGCCCCTATGCGAGCACGGCACGCCGCGTCGTGCCAATCAGGGTTCCCGAACCGACGAGCGCTGATCCTGTTCCGGCGGGGATTTCCGCCCCAGAACAGGAACAGAGCCGGGAGCGGAGCCGGGAGCGGAGCCGGGAGCGGAGCCGGGAGCGGAGCCGGGAGCGGAGCCGGCGGGGGCCGAGCGGGCGGGAGCGAGCGCGGCGAGCGCGGCGCCCAGCAACACCGGGTCGTGCGCTCGGCCGCCCTGCCCGGCGACGGCGACGGCGAGCGCGCCGGCCACATCGCCGGCGCAGCCGATCGTCGATGGGTCATACAGCACCACGTCGGGCTCCAGGCCGTGGCGAGCGAGCGCCGCCACGTGGTCCTCCACCCGATACCCCGCTGTCTCCGACACCTGCGGATGGAGGTTGCACACGTACACCACCTGGGCCCCGGTGCCGCGCACGGCGTCGCCGATGCCGGGGACGGCCGTCGCCGCGAGGACGCTGGTGTAGAGCGACCCGGGGCCCAGCACCACCTGGTCCGCCGCACCGATGGCGGCCACCGCCGGCTCGCACGCGACCACGTCGTCGGGCGTGACCGTCACCTCCCGCAGGTCGGTTCGCGCCGCCACCGCCACCTGGCCGCGGACGACGCCGCCCGAGTCGACACGGGCGCGGAGGTCCACCGACTGGGTGGTGGCCGGCAGGACGCGGCCGACGCAGCCCAGAAGGCGTCCCGCTTCGTCGAGCGCTGCGACCAGGTCGCCCTCGGACTCCTCCAGCGCCACGATCAGCAGGTTGCCGAACGCGTGGCCGTCGAGCTCGCCGTTGCTGAACCGGTGCTCCATCGCCGTGACGATCGGTCCGTCGGTCGACGCCAGCGCCACCAGGCACTTGCGCAGGTCGCCCGGAGCGGGTCGCGGGGTGGCCGCCCGCAGGCGGCCGGTCGATCCCCCGTCGTCTGCGACCGACACCACCGCGGTGACGTCGCCCGCGTAGGTGCGCGTGGCGCGCAACGTCGTGGCCAGTCCGTGTCCTCCACCGACGGCCACCACCGTGGGGCCGAACCCAGCGGCCTTCACTTGCCCACATCCCGGTGGCGGATCCGAGGCTCCACGCCGCGTTCGGTCCGGAGCCAGTCGGCGACGGCTTCGACGATGGCGACGGATCGGTGCCGCCCGCCGGTGCATCCGAACGCGATCGTGAGAAGCGACTTGCCTTCGGCCAGGTACGCCGGGAGCAGCAGCTCGAGCAGGTCCTCGACCCGTCGGAGGAACTCCGAGGTGAGCTCGAACGCCCCGACGAACTCCTGCACCTCTTCGGCCAGGCCGGTGAGCGGCCGCAGCTCGTCGACCCAGTACGGGTTGGGGAGGAAGCGGCAGTCGAACACCGTGTCGACGTCGGCGGGGACGCCGTGCTTGTAGCCGAACGACTGCAGCGTGACCTGCATGCGGGTGTCGTCGGAGCCGGCGAACAGGTCGTTGACCCGGGCACGGAGGTCGTGCACGTTCAGCTCGGAGGTGTCGATCACCAGATCGGCGGCCTCCCGCACCTCCGACAACACCCCGCGCTCCAGGTCGATCGCCCCGGCGACCGTCCCCGCCTGTGCTGCGAGCGGGTGGCGTCGCTTGGACTCGCCGTAGCGGCGGACGAGCGCAGGCGTCGACGCGTCGAGGAAGACGATCCGCACGCCGGCACCCGAAGTGCGGAGCTCGTCGATGGCGGGCCCGATTCCGTCGATGTCGCTGCCGGTCCCGACGACCAGCGCAACGGGCGTTCCCGGGTCCTTGAAGCGGGCCAGCTCCGCCACCTTGGGGATGAGCTCGACCGGGATGTTGTCGATGACGAACCAGCCGAGATCTTCCAGCGAGTCGCCGAACTGGGTTCGGCCCGCTCCCGACACGCCGGTGATCACCAGGAACTCGCTCACCGCCAGAACGCTACTGCCGGAGGGCTCGGCACGGTCCATCTTCACCATCAGGCCGACGGCTCGCTAGTTTCAAGCGGTCAGTCGACCCGCCTGGGCCTCGCCCGGGGCCCTCGAGGAGATCGTCCATGCGCACAAAGCTGTTCCTGCCCGTCGTCGCTCTTTCCTGCGCCCTCGCCCTGGTGGCGGGCGCCTGCAGCTCCGACGACGAGGCCGCCAAGGACAAGGGCAGCGAGGCGACGACCACCTCGACGACTGCGGCGCCGACGACCACGACCACCGAGGCGCCGACCGAGTCGGTCTTCGCTCTCATCGACGCCGATGACGATCTGTCGCAGTTCGCCGGCCTGCTCGTGCAGGCAGGGCTCGACACGCAGCTCGCCGAGGGCGGCCCGTGGACGGTGATCGCACCGACCAACGCTGCATGGGACGCCCTGTCGGACGCCACGGTCGCTCGCCTGGAGCAGGACCCTCGTGGCGCCCTGGCCAACGTCCTCAAGCTGCACCTCATCAGCGGCAACGTCACCTGGGACGATCTCATCGACGAGGACGGATCCTGTGTCACCACTCTCGGAGGCCCGGTGAAGGTCGAGGTCGATGGCGAAGGCGAGGACGCCACCATCAGCTTCGGCGGCGCCGCCCTGCCCCAGCAGGATGCCCAGGCCGCGTCCAACGGGACGATCCTGAAGACCGACAGCGTGACCACCGCGCCGGCGACCGACTGCCCCTGATCCGCTTCGACCCGCTCTGAGCCGAACGGGCCGGATCAGGCCCGTTCGAAGCGCAGGAACATCAGCCGCGGTACGGTCGCCGCGTCGGCGTACTCCTCGGCCCGGGCCAGGAACCCCGGCGGTGGCGCCGGCTCCTCCATGCGCTCCAGCACCAGCCCCGCCTGACGCGCCGCGTTGAGGTACCGCGACAGCGGCCGGTGGAAGAAGCGGATGAACACGTCCTTCTCCACCTCTTCGAGCGTCTCGGCCTCGGTCAGGTACGGCCCGACGCGCCAGTACTGCTCGGGCGGGTCCAGCACCTGGTCGTCGATCCACCCGCTGCCCGGAGTCTGCAGCAGCGGGTGGTTCAGCAGGAACAGGAAGCGGCCGTTCGGCCGCAGCACTCGGGCCACCTCGGCCAGGGCCACCTCCAACGCCGAGATGTGCTCGAACACCAGGCACGCGACGACGACGTCAGCTGCGCCGTCGCCGACCGGCAGGGCCGTGGCCGAGCCCTGCTCGTAGCGGGGGCCTCCCCCGCGTTCGCGCGCGACCACCACCTGCGACCGCGCCGGATCGACGCCCAGCACGTCGAAGCCGTCGGCTGCGGCGAGGCGGGCGACCTGACCCTCACCGCAGCCGACGTCGACGAGCAAGCCGGTGCTTCGCTCCCCGTCGGCGGGGAGGTTCGCAGCGATGAGCGGCAGGATCTGCTCGGTGTACTCGGGGTCGACCCCGTCGGTGAACTGCTCCTGCCACCACACGGCGTGCGCCTCCCACGGGTCCGCGACCGTCGGCGGGTCAGGCGGCGCTGCCGGGTCGGGCTGGTCGGGCACGGAGGGCGACGTTACGACGACGAGCTTCGCACCGGCGAGTGCAGGGCGGCGTGCACCGCAGCGGCGACCGCGTCGGGCAGCCACGGCAGCGCCTGCAGCGTCGCGAGGTCCGCGGCCTTCACCGCCCTGACCCCGCCCAGCTCCTTGACCAGCCGGAGCTTGCGCTTGTCCCCCAGGCCCGGGATGCCATCGAGGGCTGACTTGGTCATGCGCTTGCCGCGCAGCTCCCGGTGGTAGGTGATGGCAAACCGGTGCGACTCGTCGCGGATGCGCTGCAGCAGGAACAGCGCCTCTGACCCGCGCCGGACCTCGACGGGCTCCGGCCGCCCGGGCAGGTAGACCTCCTCGAAGCGCTTGGCGAGCGACGCGACCGGGATCTCTTCGCTGAGTCCGAGCTCGTCGAGCACCTTGACGGCCACGCCCAGCTGGCCCTTCCCGCCGTCGACCAGCAGCAGCTGCGGTGGGTAGGCGAACCGACCACGCTCGGCCGGCGGCTTGTCCTTGTCGATCAGGTAGTTGGACAACCGCCGTGTGAGCACCTCCTCCATGGCGGCGAAGTCGTCGTTGCCGGCCACGGTGCGGATCTTGAAGCGCCGGTACTCCTGCTTGCGGGGCAGTCCGTCCTCCAGCACCACCATCGAGCCGACGTAGTCGGTGCCCTGGAGGTGGCTCATGTCGTAGCACTCGATGCGCAGCGGGGCGGCCGGCAGGCCGAGCGCGTCCTGCAGCTCGTTGAGCGCCCTGGCACGGCTGTTGTGGTCCGACGCCCGCTTGAGCCGGTGACGCACGAAGGCCTCCTCCGCGTTCCCGGCGACCGTCTCGGCGAGCTCGCGCTTGGGTCCCCGCTGCGGAACCCGGATGTCGACCCGACTCCCCCGCTGCATGGTCAGCCACTCCTGGTACACGTCCTGGTCCTCGGGGAGGTCGGGGACGAGGACTGTCTTGGGGTAGCCGACCGCCGGCTCCTCGCCGTAGAGCTGCTCCAGCACGGCGGCGACGGTCTGGTCGGAGCTCAGGTCCATCACCTTGTCCAACAGGAAGCCGAACCGTCCGACCACCCGGCCCTTGCGGACGAAGAACACCTGGGCGGACGCCTCGAGCTCGTCCTCTGCGATGCCGATCACGTCGACGTCCTCGCTGCGATCCCCGACCATCTGCTGGCGTTCGATCGCCCGCCGCACCGTCGCCAACCGGTCGCGGAGCCTGGCTGCCTGCTCGAACTCGAGCGCGTCGGCGGCCTCGGCCATCTGCGTCTCGAGCCGGGTCAGGACAGGCTCGGTGTCACCTTCGAGGAACTCGAGCAGCTCGTTCACCAGTGCCGCGTAGCCGTCCCGGTCGATCTCACCCACGCAGGGCCCGGAGCACTTCTCGATGTGGAAGAGAAGGCACGGCTTGCCGAGCTTGGCGTGACGGCCGAACTTGGCGTCGGAGCAGGTGCGCAGCGGGAAGGTCCGCAGCAGCTCATCGAGCGTGTCGCGGATCGCGTACGCGTGGGCATACGGACCGAAGTAGCGGACGCCCTTGCGTCGCCGTCCGCGCATGACCATCGGTCGGGGCCAGTCGTCGGAGACGGTGACTGCCAGGAACGGGTAGCTCTTGTCGTCCACGAGCCGGACGTTGAACCGGGGGCGGTGCTGCTTGATCAGCGAGTACTCGAGCATCAGCGCCTCGACCTCGTTGCGCACCTGGATCCACTCCACCGACGCGGCGGTGGACACCATCTGGAACGTGCGGGGCGGGAGGTTCGCCGGGTTCTGGAAGTAGTTCGAGAGCCGTTGGCGCAGCGACTTGGCCTTGCCGACGTAGATGACCCGGCCGTCGGCGTCCTTGAACTGGTAGCTCCCGGGCGTGTCGGGGATGGTGCCGGCCGGCGGGCGCTCGAGCATCGGGCTGAACCTACCCCGCAGCACCGACGACCCGGATCGCACTCAGGCGCCGGGCCGGCCACCGACCCCCGGAGGGTCGGGCGGGGAACAGGTCCGCACAGGATGGTGTTCACCCAGGTGCGCTGAGCGGTACGCTCAGCGGTGCCGGCCTGGCCGCCGGCGACATCAACCTCCGAGGCCGACATCCCCGTGGCGTGGCGACCAGGCTGCCCCCACCGGTCATCAATCGGAGGTCCTCAAGGGCCCGCGCGTCGCAGTGTCGGCCTCAAGGAGGTTCACCACCATGTTGCGACTCCAGGCGGCGCTGCCGGAACGGTATTCCTCGGCCACCCCCGACGAACTGGCGGTGCGCATCGCCGCGGCCAAGGAGACCCTCGGCGAGAGGCTCTTCATCCTCGGCCACCACTACCAGCGTGACGAGGTCATGCGTTGGGCCGACGCTCGCGGCGACTCGTTCCGCCTGTCGGTCCTGGCCAAGGAGCATCCCGAAGCCGAGTTCATCGTGTTCTGCGGCGTGCACTTCATGGCCGAGTCGGCCGACATCCTCACCGGCGACCACCAGAGCGTCGTGCTGCCGGACCTCAACGCAGGGTGCTCGATGGCCGACATGGCTGACATCGACGCTGTCGAGGAGGCCTGGGAGCAGCTCGGCGAGACGACCGACATCGAGCGCGTCACGCCCATCACCTACATGAACTCCGCAGCGAACCTGAAGGCGTTCGTGGGTCGTCACGGCGGCGCCGTGTGCACGTCGACCAATGCCCGAGCGGTGCTCGAGTGGGCGCTCAACGACCCCGACGGCCCACGGGCCAAGCAGGTCCTGTTCTTCCCCGACCAGCACCTCGGCCGCAACACCGGCCACCAGATGGGCTTCATCGAGGCCGACATGCGGGTGTGGAACCCCCGACTGGACCTGGGCGGCCTCAGCGAGGCCGAGGTCAAGGCGGCCACGTTCCTGCTGTGGAAGGGCCACTGCTCGGTGCACCAGCGGTTCCGTCCGTCGCACATCGAGGCGTTCCGGGCCGAGCACCCCGACGGCGTGGTCATCGTGCACCCCGAGTGCGCGCACGACGTCTGCGAGCTGGCCGACCAGGTCGGTTCGACCGATTTCATCATCCGGGCCATCGACGCTCTTCCGGCGGGCACGCCCGTCGGTGTGGGCACCGAGATCCACCTCGTGCAACGGCTCGACGACGAGACCGACAAGGACGTCCGGTCGCTCGACCCGCTGATCTGCCCGTGCAGCACGATGTTCCGCATCGACGCACAGCACCTGGCGTGGATGCTCGACCGGCTGGTCGAGGGTCGGCCGACCAACGTGATCTCCGTCGACCCCGACACAGCGCACTGGGCACGTGTGGCGCTGGAGCGCATGCTGTCCATCACCTGACGCGACCGGCCGGACGGCAGCTGATCGACCGGTCCGATGGCGCCTGATCGACCGGTCGGCTGACACCAACGCCGTCCCGCCACTACCCGGAGGCGATCTCCGTCACCGGGAGCCGGTCGAAGGTCTCCTGGGCACGGGCGTCCCGAACCCGGACGCGCCCGACCCACACCGATGCCGGCGTCGCACGATCGAACCGCTCCCCGGCGGGCCCGCCCTTCACCGAGATCACCGTGTCGGGCCCCGGGTCGTCCACCCGCACCGTGACACTGCGTCCATCGGGTCCCGGCTCGAGTCGTCGTGGCGTCGAGCCCGGGACCGAGACGGTGACCTCCGCGTCCTCGGCGGCGCCGACGTCGAAGCTCACCGTGAACGGTGCACGATCGCCGTCCAGGGTGCGCACGCGGATCCCGCCGTCGGGTCCCAGGAGCTGGATCGCGTCACGCCGACCCCAGGTGGTGCTCAACCAGTCCACGTAGGTGACACCGAGCGGTCGGGTGATCCCCTCGCGCAGCGTCGTGGCGGCGGTGGAGCCGAGCGCGCCGGTGAGCCGACGGCGGAGCGGTCGGAGGTCGACCCAGGCCCAGGTTCGGTCCGGGCTTCGCCACGCGGGCTGTCCGGACGCCGCTTCGGCCGCCACGACCGCCCGGTCGCCGTCCGCCCACAGGTGATGCGAGCGCTGAACGAGCAACCCGTCGAAGCCGGCGAGTGCCGCGGCCTCGGTCGAGCTCCCGACGTCACCGGTCAGCCATCCCTGTTGCCAGTCGCCGCTGCCGCCCTTGAACGCTCCCGCGCTGAAGCGGAGCGAGGACCCGGCGAGGAGCGACGGTGCCAGCAGCCGGTCCGAGCCGAGGTCGTCGGGGAACGGCACCGCAGGGAGCTCTGCCACCGCCGCTCCGTGCGGGAGTGCGCTCCGGAGGCTCTCGACCGTCGTCCGGTCCTCGCGGACCATGGCGTCGACGTGGTTCCGATCGGGCACCAGGGGGTGCTCGAAGAGGCTGACCGCCACGATCGCGCACACCCAGATCGCGAGGCGCGGGTGTCGCCCCCAGCGCCGCTGGACCACGAGCGCGAGGCCGGCGATCGAGGAGAACGCGACGAACGCCGCCATGCGCGACCACACACGGGTCTGGGTGAACCCGAGCGTCGCGACCAGGAACCCGAGACCACCGACCGACGCGAACGCGACCGACCCCCCGACGACCACCATCAGCCGCTCCAGGAGCCGGTCGGTCTCGTCGCGACTCCGTCCGATCCACCGTGTGGTGCTCCATGCGATCGTGATGAGTCCCGCCACCGCGATCAGACCGATGCTCACCCCGTAGTCACCGACTCCGTCGACCCAGTACGCATGCTCACCGAGCTGCGCCAACGTCGGAACGCGGCTCTGCGGCAACGGGAGGAGCATCTGCGCCAGTCGGAGGCCGTACCGGTCGTTGTCGACGATGGATCGGGTGAATGTGCCCTCCGTCGACGACCCGTGGCGAGCGAGCAGGTCAGGACCGAGGGTGAGACCCATCGCGAGCGCGAGTCCGAGGATCAGGACCGCGGGCACGAGCAGACGCCGCCAGCTCCGAGAGCGAACGGCGGTGACCGCCCCCAGGACGGCGATGAGGATCACCGTGAAGGTCGCGTAGTACACGCTCGACATCGCGATCACGGCCACGGCGAGGGCGGGCAGCAACATCGCCTTCCGACTCTGGCCGCTCCATGGCCTGGAGCCCAGGATGGCGAGGTAGGTCCCGAGCGCGACCGGGAACAGAGCGAAGAGGTACAGGTGGCCGGCCGCCAGTCGATCCGTGAGGACCGGCGACATCGCGAACGCGACGGAGCCACCGGCGGCCAGCACACGGCCTGCTCCCAGCCACCGAATGACGGCATACGCGGCGACGACCGTCGCGGCGACCCCGACCAGGATCGCCAGGTTCATCGCGAGGTACACGTCTCCGGTCATGCGGGCCAGCGCGCCGAGCACGAAGACGTGGATCCGCTCCGTACCGGTTGGAACGGCGGCCTGCCAGTCCATCCCGTGCGGAGCGTTCAGGAGGTTCGTGAACCCCGGGGCCCCGAACCAGTCAGCGCTCCTCGCGATAGCGAGGTGCTGGAAGGCGTCCTGCGTGTAGATGACCGGCTGACCGAGTGGCCACATCCCGAAGAAGACCAACGGCACCAGCAAACCGAGGACTCCCACCGGAAGGAGCTCCCACGGACGGAACCGGTCGTCGTCGGAGTCCGTCGCCGATGGACCAGGGGCCGTGGGCTCCGCCACAGGGCGCTGGTCGAGGATAGCGGTCATCCTGGTTCTGTCGGCACGACAGGACCCGAAGCAAGAGATCGCGCTGCTTCGCCCCGAGCGGACCGTCACCGCCAGGATCGGAAACGGGTCAGTCGCCGCCGAGCAGCGGAGCCAGGAACTGACCGGTGAAGCTCTCGGCGGACTTGGCGATCAGCTCCGGGGTGCCCTCGGCGATGACCTGACCGCCGCCCACGCCGCCCTCCGGGCCCAGGTCGATCACCCAGTCGGCGGTCTTGATCACGTCGAGGTTGTGCTCGATCACCAGCACCGTGTTGCCCTGGTCGACCAATCGGGACAGCACCGTGAGCAGCTTGCGGATGTCCTCGAAGTGCAGGCCGGTGGTGGGCTCGTCGAGCAGGTACATGGTGTGGCCGGTCGACCGTTTGGCCAGCTCCGATGCCAGCTTCACCCGTTGGGCCTCGCCGCCGGACAACGTGGTCGCCGGCTGACCCAGGCGCACGTAGCCGAGCCCGACGTCGACGAGCGTCTGCATGTGCCGGGCGATCGTCGGCTGGTTCGAGAAGAACCCGAGCGCCTCCTCGCAGGGGAGGTCGAGGACTTCGGAGACGTTGAGCCCCTTGAACGTGACCTCGAGCGTGTCGCGGTTGTAGCGCTTGCCCTTGCACACCTCGCACGGGACGTACACGTCGGGCAGGAAGTGCATCTCGATCTTGATCGTGCCGTCGCCGGCGCACGCCTCGCACCGGCCGCCCTTCACGTTGAAGCTGAACCGGCCGGGCATGTAGCCGCGGATCTTGGACTCCGGTGTCTGTGCGAACAGCTTCCGGATGTGGTCGAACACCCCGGTGTAGGTGGCCGGGTTGGAGCGTGGCGTCCGGCCGATCGGTGACTGGTCGATGTCGATCACCTTGTCGACGTGGTCTATGCCGTCGACCCGGCGGTGCAACCCCGGCGGGATCTTCGAGCCGTAGACGTGCTGCATCAGGGACCGCAGCAGGATGTCGTTGACGAGCGTCGACTTGCCCGATCCCGACACGCCGGTCACCGCCACGAAGCAGCCGAGCGGGATGTCGACGTCGAGGTTGCGGAGGTTGTGCTCCCGTGCCCCCTTGACCGAGATCCAGTCGTCGCCGGGCTGACGCCGCAGCTCGGGGACGGGGATGACCCGCCTGCCGGCGAGGTACTGACCGGTGATCGACGCCTTGTTGCGCAGAAGACCTTTCACGGTTCCGGTGTGGACGACCTGCCCGCCGTGCTCGCCGGCACCGGGCCCGATGTCGACCACGTGGTCCGCGATCCGGATCGTGTCCTCGTCGTGCTCGACGACGAGGACGGTGTTGCCGATGTCGCGCAGGCGGATGAGCGTCTCGATCAGCTTGTGGTTGTCACGCTGGTGCAGTCCGATCGACGGCTCGTCGAGGACGTAGAGCACCCCAACCAGCCCGGATCCGATCTGGGACGCGAGTCGGATGCGCTGCGCCTCCCCGCCCGACAGCGTCGCAGCCGAGCGCTCGAGTGACAGGTACTCCAGCCCGACGTCGCAGAGGAACTGAAGTCGAGTGTTGATCTCCTTCATGATCCGCTCGGCGATGAGCGCCTGGCGGTCGTCAAGGTGGAGGTTGGCCAGCCGGTCCCGCGACTCGGAGATGCTCAGGCCGCACAGCTGGTGCATGTTCAGGTCGTCGACGGTGACGGCCAGCGCGTATGGGTTCAGGCGGGCGCCACCGCACACCGAGCACGGCACCTGGCGCATGTAGCCCTCGACCGCCTCCCGGGCCGAGTCGGACTCCGCCTCCGCGTGCCGCCGCTTGAGGTACGGGATGATCCCCTCGTAGCGGGCGGTGTAGGTGCGGGTGCGGCCGTAGCGGTTCTTGAACTTGACGTCGACGCGGGTGGAATCGCCGATGCCGTACAGCAGCAGCTTCTGGTCCTTCTTCGGCAGCTCCTGCCACGGGAGCTTGTCGTCGATGCCGTACTCGGCGGTCACCGACTCGAGCAGGCGGTGGAAGTACTTGGCGTGACCCGACGCCCACGGGGCGATCGCCCCTCCGGCGACGGTCTGGTCGGGATCGGGGACGACCAGCTCGGGGTCGACCTCGAACACGGTGCCGAGGCCGTCGCACGCCGGGCACGCGCCGTACGGCGAGTTGAAGGAGAAGTTCCGCGGCGCCAGCTCCTCGAAGGACTTGCCGTCCGATGGCCTCGCCAGCTTCTCGGAGAACGTGAGCAGGTCCGCCTCGGCATCGGCGGGCGCGTCCTTCGCCGGGACGATCTCGATCTGGGCCATGCCCTCGGCCAGTTCGAGCGCTGTCTCCATGGAGTCGGTCAGGCGGCGCTCGATGCCGTCTCGCAGCACGAGCCGGTCGATGATCACCTCGATCGTGTGCTGCTCGTAGCGGGCGAGCTCGATCTCGGCCGGCAGCTCGTGGACCTCGCCGTCGACCCGGACGCGGTTGAACCCCCGCTGAGCGACGTCGACGAACAGCTGCTCGTAGGTGCCCTTGCGGCCCCGGACCATCGGAGCGATCACCTGGAACCGCGTGCCCTCGGGCAGCTGCAGTATGCGGTCGACGATCTGCTGAGGCGTCTGGCGGACCAGCCGCTCGCCGGTCTCGGGGTCGTGGGGCACGCCGACACGAGCGAAGAGCAGTCGCAGGTAGTCGTAGATCTCGGTGACGGTGCCGACGGTGGACCGCGGGTTGCGCGACGCCGACTTCTGATCGATCGAGATGGCGGGGCTGAGCCCCTCGATCACGTCGACGTCGGGCTTGTCCATCTGGCCGAGGAACTGACGGGCATACGCCGACAGGGACTCGACGTAGCGACGTTGGCCCTCGGCGTAGATCGTGTCGAACGCCAAGCTGGACTTGCCCGAACCGGACAAGCCCGTGAACACGATCAACTGATCACGCGGCAGGTCGAGCGACACGTCGGCCAGGTTGTGCTCCCTGGCGCCGCGGATGACGATCGTGTCGGATGGGTGGTGCGTGGCGCGGGACTTGGCGGGAGGTGCCATCGACACCACAGCCTAGCCCCCGAACAGGTGTTCGTCGGCTGGCAGTCGTGATCGGATCCACACCGAGGATGCTGCGACGCCGACGCGTCAATCGGTTGCGTCGACCCGCTCCATGCGGGTGAACTGCCAGCCGCCCACCTCGTTGCGCTCGAGAACCCGCCAGTCCCCCAGGTGATCGCCCGTGGGCTCCTCGTCGTCCTGGGCGACGACGAGGACACGCCGGACATCGGTGCCGGAGACACCGGCCAACGCCACATCGATCCGACTCGGGTCGGCCACGCTCAAGAGGCGGATGCCCTCGAGGCGATCCCACGCGAACCGGCCGAACGTGGGTCTGGCGCTCACGACGACGAGCGCGCCACCATCACCTGAGGCGCCACCGGGTTCGTCAGCCATCGCCCGCTCGGCATCGGCGACCTGATCGAGCACGACCGCGACGGTCATCTCGGACCCGCGGTGCAGCTCGGCGACGGTCCTGAGGGCGAGCACGCTCGGGGAGATGGCCAGGACCACGATGGCCGCCGTCGCCACGACGGCGGCCCGCCCGGTCAGCTGGGCACGAGCGAAGCGCAACCCCAGCAACGCCGGCGGGACGAGGAGCGGAACCACGATGTGGAAGTAGCGACCGCCCCACTCCGCGCCCCCACCAGCTGGGTAGCTGGTGGCGACCACTCCGGCCGAGGTCAGTGCGGCCACGGCGAGGCAAGCTCGAACGGCGTCGCTCCGCAGCTCCGATGCCGTCAGGAGCAACAACGGCGCGAGCAGCAGCGGCGCCGCCGGGAGCATGCCCGTCACGAGCCCCGCGGGGGCGAGGAAGAGGAGCAACGAGCACGCCGCTGCGGACGTCACGACCGCGACGACCGAACGGCTCGAAGCACCTCGACGGACGAGCATCGCCGCCGTGACCACGAGGACGAGGACGATCAGCACCACCACGGCGGTCCACGCCGGCACGTCGTGGGTCGGGCGCAGCAGCGACGTCCACGCTGCCGACATGCGACCCCGGAACGGCTCGAATCCCTCGGTCGACGGCACGAACGCGCGGGGCGCTCCTCCGACAGCACTCGCCGCCATCTTGATGTCGAGCACATAGCCGGCGATCCCGGCGCAGCCCGCCAGCAGCCCCGCCGCGACCCTCATGAAGGTGCCGGCGGCGACGCGACGGCCCAGGAGCGCCCGTACGATCGGTTCGGCCGTCGCCAGCACCGCCACCGCGGCGATTCCGAACATCCCTTCGGTCCGCCACAGCGGGACCGTGAACGCCAGTGGGACGACCGGCACCAGACGCCACCAGCGCGGGCGGTCACGGACTGCGAGGACCGCAGCGACCAGGAACCCGAGCGCCGCAGCGGCTGCGCCGGTCGACACGACGATGTTCGCGTCGAAGACGAGCGGCGACATGAACACGGTCGCCCAGAGCGCCAACGGCGCCAGCGTCGCATCGCACCTGCGCGCCAGGATCGCAGCCGCCACGCCCGCGAGCCAGACCGCCCAGGCCGACAGGAGAACCCCGCCCGCACCGCCGAACACCGTCGTCGCCACCATGACCGCGGCGGGCAGCGCCAGGTGCTTGACGTACGGGTACGCCCGACCGTCGGACACGGTGCTGTTCTCGAGCGGCGGGAACGCCCCGTCCGGATCGCCGCCGACGAGCGGAAGGTCGGTTCCCGACCGGCCATCTCCCATGAGGGCCGCCTGAGCGAGCACCGAGCCGTCATCGGAGATCACCGGTGTGGGTCCGTGCAGCGCGACGACGAGCACCGTGATCGTGACGAACGCACCGAGCGCGTGCAGCGCGAGCCGGAGGACTCCGGCGTCGCCGGCGGTTCGGGTGCCGCCGCCACCTCGGGTGGGTTCGCCGGCCCGACCACCGAAGGTGTCGTCGACCCGGTCTGCACGCCCATGGAGGGCGGTGGCTGGTGAGGCGACGTGGTCGGTGGCGGTCACCCCACTCGTTCGGCACGCACGGCGCCGATCTGAACGCAATGCGCCGCTGCCATACTTGGACGATGTCCTCCGGCACCGGGACGCTGTTCCGCATCACGACGTTCGGCGAGTCCCACGGGGGTGGGGTCGGCGTGGTGGTCGACGGCTGCCCTCCCCGCCTGGAGCTGTCGGAGAAGGACATCCAGCCCGACCTCGACCGGCGACGGCCGGGCCAGAGCCGCCTGGTCACCCAGCGCGACGAGACCGACCACGTGGAGATCCTCTCCGGCGTGGTCGATGGACTGACGCTCGGCTCGCCGATCGCGCTGCTCGTGCGCAACAAGGACCACAACTCCGGCGCGTACGACCACATGGCCGACCTGTACCGCCCGTCGCACGCCGACTACACGACCGAGGCGAAGTACGGCATCCGAGCAGTGGCGGGCGGAGGGCGCGCCTCGGCCCGGGAGACGATCGGACGGGTCGCCGCCGGAGCGATCGCCCGCAAGCTGCTGGTGCAGCACTTCGGCATCGAGGTCCTGGCCTGGGTCTCGCAGATCCACGACGTGGCGGTCGACCTCGACCCCTCGACAGTGACCTTCGACGCCGTCGAGGCCGACCCGACGCGCTGCCCCGATCCAGCTGCTTCGGCCGCCATGACCTCGAAGATCGAGCAGGCTCGGCGAGACGGCGACTCGCTGGGCGGCGTGGTCACCTGCGTCGCCCGGGGTGTGCCCGCCGGCTGGGGCGAGCCGGTGTTCGACAAGCTCGAGGCCGACCTGGCCAAGGCAGTCATGAGCCTGCCTGCATCCAAGGGCTTCGAGGTCGGATCGGGATTCGGTGCGGCGTCGATGACCGGACGCACCCACAACGACGAGTTCGTGCCCGGCCGGGACGGTCGGCCACGTACCACCACCAACCGCTCCGGCGGGATCCAGGGCGGGATCTCCAACGGCGAGGACATCCTGGTGCGGGCCGCATTCAAGCCCACCGCCACGATCTCGTCCCCGCAGCAGACGGTCACTCGCTCCGGCGAGGCGGTGACCTTGGAGGCGAAGGGTCGCCACGACCCGTGCGTGCTGCCGCGTGCGGTGCCGCTGGTCGAGGCCGCTGTGCTGCTGGTGCTCACCGACCACTGGTTGCGCCAGGCCGCACTCGCCGCCGGTTCGCCCGCCTGAGGACTCGGGTCGTCCCACTGCCGAACTTGTACGCCTCGCACCACATGCGAGACCGCCACGTACAACAACGTCCACTGGAGCGCCCGCGATCAGACGGTCGCCCGGAGCTGGGAGCGCCGACGCTCGTAGATGCCGACGATGTCGGCGATCACCAGGTCGGGCTCGTCGTCGACCTCCTCGTCGAGCACACGCACCGTGTGCCAACCGAGGAGGCCGGCCGCCCGGTCCCGCGAGCGATCACGGCGCATCGCGATCCGACGTTCGTGATACGTGCGGCCATCGACCTCCAGGATCAGCATGGCGTCCTCCCACGCCCGATCAGCGAATCCAGCGCCGGGCGCCAGCGACGGCACCGGGTACTCCCGGGCCGGAGTCGCCAGCGGGGTCAAGGCCAGCATCTCGTCCATCTTGCGTTCGAGCGTGCTCCGCGGCACCGAACCGGTCGACGTCCGAGCATCGAGCAGCTCCCCCAGCCGGGCGATGTGACGTCGTCCCCGATGGTTGACCTGCCGATGAACCCTGGCGATCGCTCCCGGCGTCACGATCCGCTTGGTGATCGTGGCCTCGTCCAGCAGCCATTCCATCCGTGGACGGGAGAAGACCGACGACACGTCGACGATCGCACGGGGCAGCGAAGTCGTGGGGACCCCATCGATCTCCGCCAGGTGCTCCGGGTGCTGGTCGACGAGTCGGTGGATCCGGACGTCCGAGTGGTTGGCTCGACGACCTGGCGGTACCGAGACCACCGGACGGTCGAACGGGATGTTGGGCACGTGGTGGAGTCGAAGGCTCGACTCGTGGCTTGCTCGTGCTCCCGCTCCGACGCCGTACACCGCTGCTCGGATCTCGCGCTCTGCTGACAGCGGCGTCGCGGTGAACCGGTAGACGCCGTGCCGGATGCTGGTGACGACCCCGTCGAGCGCTGCGCGGTGCACGATGCGCCGATCGACCTCCGCTGCCTCGGCTTGGTGCAACGTGAAGACCCCGTCCTGCGCCACCGCGATTCGAGCGATGGTGGTCAGCTCCGCCATTCCCATGCGAGCGAGCGGATCACGCCAGGGAGTTCGACCGCAACGGGTCGCGGTCCCCTCTTGACACCGCTCGATCGACGCCACCCAGCCGAACTTGTACGCCACACCCCACATGACCGCCCGCCACGTACAAGATGGATCGTGACCGCCGAACTTGTACGCCACACGCCACATGACCACCCGCCACGTACAAGATCGCGGACGGCGTCGCCAGCAGGTCGGATGAACGGTCAGCGGCGCCGACCGGAGACCAGGTCAGGTGCCGCCGGCGTTGCGGAGCTCGCGCTTGAGCTCCTTCACCTCGTCGCGCAGCCGGGCAGCTTCTTCGAAGCGGAGATCGGCCGACGCCTGGTGCATCTCGCCCTCGAGCAGCTGGATCAGCGCACCGAGGTCCTGCGGAGGGAGATCAGCGAACTGCTCGGCCCGAGCCTTCTCCCCCGGACGCCGGGATCGGCGCCCACCGCCGGGAACCGGCGATCCGTCTGACCCACGCAGGTCGGCGAGGATGTCGGTCACCGCCTTCTGCACCGTCTGCGGGTGGATGTCGTGTTCGGCGTTGTAGGCCTGCTGCAACCCGCGCCGGCGGTTGGTCTCCGAGATGGCTCGCGTCATCGAGTCGGTGACGCGGTCGGCGTACATGTGGACCTGGCCGTTGACGTTCCGCGCGGCACGTCCGATCATCTGCACGAGCGAGGTCTCAGAGCGCAGGAAGCCCTCCTTGTCAGCGTCGAGGATGGCCACGAGCGACACCTCGGGGATGTCGAGGCCCTCGCGGAGCAGGTTGATGCCCACGAGCACGTCGAACTCGCCCAGCCGCAGGTCGCGCACCAGCTCGATGCGCTGCAGCGTGTCGACCTCGGAGTGGAGGTAGCGGACCCGAACGCCCATCTCCAGCAGGTAGTCGGTCAGGTCCTCGGCCATCTTCTTGGTGAGCGTCGTGACCAGCACCCGCTCGCCGTCGGAGACGCGGTCGTTGATCTGGGCGAGCAGGTCGTCGATCTGGCCCTTGGTGGGCTTGATCACGACTTCGGGGTCGATCAGGCCGGTGGGCCGCACCACCTGCTCGACCACCCGGGACGAGTGCTCGAGCTCCCACGCTCCCGGTGTGGCCGAGAGGAAGATGGTCTGGCCGGCGCGCTCGAGCCACTCCTCGAAGCGCAGCGGGCGGTTGTCCGCCGCTGACGGCAGGCGGAACCCGTGCTCGATCAGCACCTCCTTGCGGGAGCGGTCGCCCTCGTACTGGCCGTGCAGCTGGGGAATCGTCTGGTGGGACTCGTCGAGGATCGTGAGGTAGTCCGAAGGGAAGTAGTCGATGAGCGTGGACGGCGCCTCGCCCGGACCTCGCCCCTCCATCGGTGCGGAATAGTTCTCCACCCCGTTGCAGAAGCCCATCTCCCGGAGCATCTCCAGGTCGTACTCGGTGCGCATGCGCAGGCGCTGCGCCTCCAGCAACTTGCCCTCCTTCTCGAACTGGGCGAGGCGTTGCTGCAGCTCGACCTCGATGCGGCCGATCGCGGCCTGGAGGCGCTCGTCGGACACCACGTAGTGGGTCTTGGCGAAGATCAGCACGTCGTCGAGCTGGGCGACCTTCTCCCCCGTCAGGGGGTCGACGACCGAGATGGCTTCGACGTCGTCGCCGAACAGCTCGATGCGGACCGCCGTCTCCTCATAGGCCGGCTGGATCTCGATGACGTCGCCACGCACCCGGAACTTCCCACGAGAGAGCGTCATGTCGTTGCGCTCGTACTGCAGGTGCACGAGCTGGCGAAGCAGGTCGCGCTGGTCCACGACGTCGCCGACGCGCAGCGTGAAGAACCGCGACGCGTACTCGTCCGGCGAGCCCAGGCCGTAGATGCAGCTGACCGAGGCGACGACGATCGTGTCCCGGCGGGTCAGGAGCGACGACGTGGCGGCGTGACGGAGGCGCTCGATCTCGTCGTTCACCGAGGAGTCCTTCTCGATGAAGGTGTCCGTGGTCGGCATGTACGCCTCGGGCTGGTAGTAGTCGTAGTAGGAGACGAAGTACTCGACCCGGTTGTTGGGGAAGAACTCCCGGAACTCGTTCGCCAGCTGGGCGGCGAGGCTCTTGTTCGGTGCCAGCACCAGTGTGGGCCGCTGCACCTGCTCGATCGTCCAGGCGATGGTGGCGGACTTGCCCGAGCCGGTGATGCCGAGCAGCGTCTGGAACCGCTCACCGCAGTGCACGCCGTCGGCCAGCGCAGCGATGGCAGCGGGCTGGTCTCCCGCGGGGCGGAACTCGCTCTCCACCTTGAACGGCCGCACCATCTGCGGTTCGGCCCGCGTGCGAGTGGTCGAGTTGTCGCCGATGTGTGCCACGGCGGGCAGGCTACGTCGGGCCTGTGACGCTGACCGGCAGAGGGATCGGGGCGGGAACGTGCGATCGGGAGCGACAAGGTGCGTCGCTGAGCGCCCCTATGTCGCTGGGAGGGTGTGGATCCAGGACCAGGCGCGGTCGACCTCGGCCTCGAGGCCCGCCGCATCGCCGTGGTTGTCGATCACGAGGTCGGCCTTCGACAGCCGGTGCTCCCGCTCGATCTGGTTGGCGATCCGGTTGCGGGCGTCGGCCTCGCTGAAGCCGCGATGAGCCACCAGGCGCTCGACGGCGATCTCCGGATCGAGGTCGACCACGATCGTGGCGACGAGGCCCGGCCAGCCCGCTTCGGCCAGCAACGGGATGTCGAGGACGACGACGCGGTCAGTGCCCTCCTGCTCGGCGATCCGGCGTTCGATCTCGCTGTGGACCCGCGGGTGCACGATCGCCCCGAGATCGGCCAGCGCCTGCGGGTCGGTGAAGACGACCTCGGCAACCGCCGCACGATCGAGCGAGCCGTCCTCGGCCACGATCCCCGAGCCGAAGCGCTCGACCATCTCCCCGAAGACCTCGGTGCCCGGCTGCTGGAGCTCCTTGACGATCGCGTCGGCGTCCACCACCACGGCGCCACGCCGCGCGAGCGCCGCCGACACCGACGACTTGCCCGCACCGATCCCGCCCGTGAGTCCGATCAGCAGCACGGCGCCGGACGCTACCCGAGCACGGTCGATTCCGCGTTCTGTGGAATTTCCCAAAGTCGCGACGGCCCCGTGCCGATGGATGGACGACCGGTCCCTCCGGCACGACCAATCAACAGCACGACCACATCAACGACACGACCACATCAACGACACGACCTGACCCGGAACGATCCTCCATGCACACCGCGCCCCCGGACGATCCCATCTCCGCTGACGAGCCGCCGACGACCTCGACTGGCACGTCGTCGGACGAGCAACCGACCCAGCCGCCCCGACCGGGGCTCGGCGCCCGCCTGCGCGAGCGCCTCGACCGGGATCTCCGCGAAGCGCTCATCGACCCGTCGCAGCAGCCGACCGGCGACTTCGACATCGTCGCCGAGCAGCTGCCCACGATCGGCGTCGACCGCGTCGCCAGCTTCAACAGCCTGATCACGGCCATGCGGTTGGCCACCACGGCCATCTCGCTGCTGCTCGTCGCCAGCCGCCTCGACCAGTTCGGCACCTCGGTCCGCATCTGGACCGCGATCGTCGTCGGCTACGCCATCTACCGGGCGTTCAACCCGATCCGCTACGAGAACGACCTGCAGTCGCTGCTGCGCGTCATCAGCGAGCTCGTGCTGCACGTCGCCGCTGTCGTGATGACCGGCTGCTGGCACTCGCCGCTGATCTTCACTCTCCTCACCGCGGTCACGATCGCCGGACTGGCCCGCGGCTTCGGGTTCTCCATCCGGATCGCGATCGTCGCGATCCTGACCGTCAGCTTCCCGTTCGTGCTCGAGGCGTCGGACCAACGCGAGGCGATCCTGCAGTCCGCATCCTGGGCGGCGATCGTGATGCTGGTCGCGATCACCGCCGGCTACGCCCGGCGGATCTCGGGCGAAGCGGATCGCGAGCGCGAGCTGGCGATCGACCGACTCAGCCGCCTGTCCGATGCCAACGCGCTGCTGTTCTCCCTCCACCGGGTCACCCAGACGCTGCCCGCCTCGCTCGATCTCGGCGACGTGCTGGACTCGACGCTCAGCCGGATGAAGTCGCTCGTTGCGTTCGACCGGGTGGCGGTCCTGCTGTTCGACGACACCGACGGGCATTGGGAGGTCGTGCGCAACCAGGGCCTGCACGTGCCGACCCGTCTCGGACCGACCGAGCTGCCGACCGGCCTCAAGCTCGCGATCACCGACAACCGCCCGGTGTACATCGCGGACCTGCAAGCCGACGGCCCGGGCCTGTCGGAGCGCTCCGGATCCGGCATCTACACCGTGCTGTCGGCCCGCGGCTCGATCATCGGCCTCCTCGCCATCGAGCACGGCGACTTCGAGCACTTCACCTCCCGGGACCTGGAGCTGATCGAGGGGTTCGTCGCACCGGCGTCCCTCGCGCTCGACAACGCTCGCTGGTTCGCCCGTCTGCGCACCGTCGGTGCGGACGAGGAACGGACCCGCATCGCCCGGGACCTCCACGACCGCATCGGCCAGTCGCTCGCCTACCTGGCCTTCTCCCTCGACAGCCTGGTCGAGCGCGACGAGGCCGGCGACAACGTCAGCCAGGACCTCAGCCAGCTCCGTGAGGACGTCCGCGGCGTCATCCGAGAGGTCCGCGACACCCTCTACGACCTGCGGACCGATGTCTCCGAGGAGCAGGGCATCGGCGCGGTGCTCGAGCAGTACGTCGGACGGGTCGGCGAGCGCAGCCACCTGAGCATCCAGGTCGAGGCCGACCGCGACGCCCGACTGCCGATCCTGCAGGAGCGCGAGATGTGGCGAATCGCCCAGGAGGCGCTCGCCAACGTCGAACGCCATGCTCGGGCCACCGCCGTGCGCATCGTGTGGCGCTGCGACGGCGAACGGGCGCTGATCGACGTCACCGACAACGGCGTCGGCTTCGAGTCCTCCACCGCCGGCCGCCTGGACTCCTACGGCGTGCTCGGGATGCGTGAGCGGGCCTCGAGCATCGGCGCGTCGCTGGAGATCCTCAGCGCGCCGGGCCGCGGCACCCGCGTGCGCTGCTCGCTCAACCCGAACGATCAAGGGGCGATCAGCCCCACCGACCCGGCCCTCGCGGCCACCGGACACCGGAGGTGACCACATGGCCATCCGTCTGATGCTGGCGGACGACCACCGCATGTTGCGTGAGGGGTTGCGTCGATCGATGACCGATGCCGGCTTCGACGTGATCGGCGAGGCCGGCGACGGGGTCGAGGCCGTCAAGCTGGCGCTCGAGCTCCATCCCGACGTGATCCTGATGGACGTCACGATGCCCAACTGCGACGGCGTCGAGGCGTGCCGACAGGTCAAGAGCACCGGGACCGAGACCAAGGTCGTGATGCTCACGATGCACGCGGATCAGGACGTCCTGACGAACGCGATCCGGGCGGGGGCGATCGGCTACCTGACGAAGGACTGCTCGACGCGTGAGATCGCCGAGGCGGTCCGCATGGCGGCCGAGGGCGACACCGTGCTGTCGCCGCAGCTCGCCCGCTCGATGCTCGAGGAGGTTCGACGCATCGACGAGCCCCGCACCGCAGAGGAGGACCGCGTCGTCACCAAGCGGGAGGAGGAGGTCCTCCAGCTCATCGCCGACGGCTGCTCCACGCCCGAGGTGGCCGCAGGACTCTTCATCTCGCAGAAGACGGTGAAGAACCACCTGGCGTCCATCTACCAGAAGCTCGATGCCAGAGACCGCACGCAGGCCGTCCTGCAGGCGGTGCGGATGGGGATCGTGTCGCTCGACTGACCGACCAGCGACGTCAGGTCCCGAGACCAATTGGGCCGATCGGCCTATCAAGTCGGTCTCCCAGGCGTCGATACCAAGATCGACGGAATCGCTCCGGCGGGTCCGGCGAAGCACCAGCAAACCCACCAACCCAAAAACTCACCAGGGAGACTCCCGAAGATGATGGTTCAGATCGATTTCCTCAAGACGTGGCTCAAGGCTCAGGCCAAGACCGAGCGTGGCGCATCCCTCGTGGAGTACGCCCTCCTGGTCGCCCTGATCGCGGTCGTCTGCATCGCCGCCGTGTCGTTCATCGGCAGCCAGGCCTCCAACAAGTTCAGCCAGGTCGGCAACTCGCTCAACTGATCGGCCGACGATCTGTGCCACGGGGCGGGTCGTCAGACCCGCCCCGCGGCCGTTTTCACCCGAGAGGAGCTCACCATGCAGTGGTTCACCATCTGGACCGCTTGGTCGGCCCGACGGCTCGAGCGGGGAGCCAGCCTCGTGGAGTACGCACTGCTGCTCGCACTGATCGCCCTCGTGTGCGTGTCGGCCCTGCAGTTCCTGGGCGACTCGACCGCCGGCAACCTCGACCGCTCGGGATCGAGCCTCTTCGTCCCCTGACCGCCGCGGTTCTGTGACGGCGAGCTGACCGATCAGCGTCGGAACGGGCGACGCTGTTCCCACGCATCGATCCCGATCCGGCGCAGCGTCGGATCGCACACCGACGGACGGCCCACGACGTGGTGGGCCGTCCGTCGTCGTTTTCAGGCGGGATCGACGATGCGGAGACCGGCAGGCTCCAGCAGGCCGTCGTCCGCGGGGAGCTCGACCACGAACCGCGTGAGGTGCGCGGGGAACACGTGCTCGCTGACCAGCACCACGTCGTCGGCGGTGTCGCGGGTGATGCGCTCGGCGACCAGCACCGGCGAGCCCGTCGGAACGTCGAGCAACTCGGCGTCGGCGGTCGAGGCCGCATCCGCGCCGATCGTCTGCGTGGCTCCGCCGAGGCGCACCGGTAATTGTTCCAGGAACGCGGATCGCTCGACGTCGTCACGGCTCAGCGATGCGCCGAGGTCCTCTCGGCACCACACGGTGACGCGGGCGAACGGACGATCATCGGCCAGGTGAAGGCGCACGACCTCCAGCACGTTCCGCCCTGGGAGGAACTCCTTGACCCGACCCGGCGTGCGGCGGAACCCGAAGGTCACGATGCGGCGCTCGGAGCGGACCCCTGCGGCGCCGAGCTGGCCGTCGAGGGTGGCGAGTCGCGTGAGGTCCTGGCACACGGGGTCGGCCGCGACCAGCCAGCCGAAGCCCTGGCGGCTCTCGACCAGTCCGTCCGCCCGCAGCGCCTCCAGGGCACGCCTGACGGTGACCCGGCTGGCTTCGTAGGTGGCCGAGAGGTCGGCCTCGGACGGCAGCACAGCGCCCAGGTGGAACTCGCGATCCGCGATCCGGTCGCGGAGGTCATCAGCGATGATCCGGTAGCGGATGGGCCTCACGCGGCGCCTCCGAGGTCGTGCGAAGAGACAGATCGTTCCGACGTCCGGGCCACAAACATGTATTGTACTTGTATTGTTCGTCAGACGCGCGGAGACGTCCTCCGCGCCGCACGATGAGGAGCGCGACATGGCCGTCACCGCATCCACCCCGATCGAGCTGGTCCAGGGCGTCTACGCCCGCTTCACCGAACGCGTCGACGTTGCACGCGATCGCCTGGGCCGCCCGCTGACCCTCGCCGAGAAGATCCTGATCGCCCACCTCGACGATCCGTCCGCGGAGTTCGAGCGCGGCATCACCTACGACGACCTGCGTCCGGACCGCGTCGCCATGCAGGATGCCACCGCTCAGATGGCGCTGCTGCAGTTCATGACCGCCGGCCTCCCCGAGGTCGCCGTCCCCTCCACCGTCCACTGCGACCACCTGATCCAGGCCAAGGAGAACGGCAAGGTCGACCTCCTCGCGGCCGAGGAGGGCAACGCCGAGGTCTACGACTTCCTCGAGTCCGTCTCGGCCAAGTACGGCATCGGCTTCTGGAAGCCGGGCTCGGGCATCATCCACCAGGTGGTGTTGGAGCAGTACGCGTTCCCCGGTGGGATGATGGTCGGCACCGACAGCCACACACCCAACGCCGGCGGTTTGGGAATGGTGGCCGTCGGCGTCGGCGGCGCCGACGCCGTCGACGTCATGACCGGCTTCCCGTTCAACGTGCGCTGGCCCCGCCTCATCGGCGTCCACCTCACCGGCGAGCTCAACGGCTGGTCCTCGCCCAAGGACGTCATCCTCAAGGTCGCCGACATCCTGACGGTCAAGGGCGGCACCGGCGCCATCGTCGAGTACTTCGGCCCTGGCGCCCGGTCCATGTCCGCCACGGGCAAGGCCACCATCTGCAACATGGGCGCAGAGATCGGCGCCACCACGTCGGTGTTCGCCTACGACGACGCCATGGGCCGCTACCTGAAGGCCACCGGCCGCGAGGAGATCGCCGCGGCGGCCGACGCCGTTGCCCACCACCTGCGTCCCGACGACGAGGTGCTCGCTGCCCCAGACGGCTTCTACGACGAGCTCATCGAGATCGACCTGTCCACGCTCGAGCCGCACATCAACGGCCCGCACACCCCCGATCTGGCCCGTCAGGTCGGGGCGCTCGGCGCCGAGGCCGAGGAGCAGGGCTGGCCGCTCCACATCTCTGCCGCCCTCGTCGGGTCGTGCACGAACTCCTCCTACGAGGACATCTCCCGCGCCGCCTCCATCCTGCGCCACGCCGCGGAGAACGGACTCAAGGTCAAGGCTCCGCTGATGATCACGCCCGGCTCCGAGCAGGTGCGGGCCACCATCGCCCGTGACGGCCTCCTCGAGGTGTTCGAGGCGGCGGGAGCGACCGTGCTCGCCAACGCGTGCGGCCCGTGCATCGGTCAGTGGTCCCGGCCGGCTGACGAGAACGACCACGTGAACACGATCGTCACGAGCTACAACCGGAACTTCCCCAAGCGCAACGACGGCTCTGCCAACACCCTGGCGTTCGTCACCTCGCCGGAGACCGTGGTGGCACTGGCGCTCGCCGGCACCCTCGACTTCAACCCGCTGACCGACACCCTCGCCAACGAGTCCGGCGAGCAGGTCAAGCTGCGGGTGCCAGTCGGCGAGGAACTGCCGTCGCTCGGCTTCGACCCCGGCGAGTCGGGCTTCATCGCTCCCCCGGCCGACGGAACCGGCGTGCAGGTCGTGGTCAGCCCGACGTCGGACCGACTGCAGCTGCTCGAGCCGTTCGCCGCGTGGGACGGCCAGGACTTCCTCGACCTGCCCATCCTGTTGAAGGCCAAGGGCAAGTGCACCACCGACCACATCTCGATGGCCGGACCGTGGCTGAAGTACCGCGGCCACCTGGAGAACATCTCGGGCAACCTGTTCCTTGGAGCGGTCAACGCATTCACCGACGCGGTCGGCGAGGGCAAGGACCAACTCGACGGAACCACCAAGTCGTTCCCCGACATCGCCAAGTCGTACCACCACGCCGGACAGCCGTGGGTCGCCGTCGGCGACGAGAACTGGGGCGAGGGCAGCTCTCGCGAGCATGCGGCGATGGAGCCGCGCTTCCGTGGCGCCAAGGCCATCATCGTGCGCAGCTTCGCCCGCATCCACGAGGCCAACCTCAAGAAGCAGGGCGTGCTGGCGCTCACGTTCGACGACCCGTCGGTCTACGACGTGATCGGCGAAGACGACCGCATCAGCATCGTCGGCCTCGCAGGCCTGGCTCCCGGCAAGCAGGTCGAGTGCGTCCTGACCAAGCCCGACGGCACCGAGCGATCGTTCCTCTGCAACCAGACGATGAGCGACGAGCACATCGAGTGGTTCCGCGCCGGGTCCGCTCTCAACATCATCCGGGCCCGCACCGGCGGCTGAGCCGAGCAGCGCCCGCGAACTTGGGGGAATCCGACGGCTCACCCGTCGAGATCCCCCGAGTTCAGCCTGACTCGAGCACGCGCCTGCCAACTTGGGGGAATCCGACGCCTCACAAGTCGGATTCCCCCAAGTTCGGTGTGCTCGTGCCGATGGGACGGGATGACCACCACGGTCGCTGCGGCGGCGCATCAGCCGACGGCCCGAACGTCGGCGCCCGTACGTCGATGGGTCATCCCGGCGTGCGCCGCCGCGGTGATGGTGCTCTACGCCCTGTCCGCGGTGCTCGTCGCCACCGACGGCACCGGTTCGGACTTCCATCGGCGACAAGCTGCCGCTCTGGCTGACGGGCACCTCGACATCCGACCGGTACCCGTGGCGCTGACGTCGCTCCCCGACCCGTACGACCCCGAGGCCAACCTGAACGTCCGGGTCGACGGCGAGGTCCAGGACCTGGCGTACCGCGACGGGCGGCTCTACTCGGCGCACGGTCTGACCGTTCCGCTGCTCCTGGTGCCGTCGGAGTTGATGGTCGGGACCTCGCCGCCCAACTGGGCGATCACTCTCGTCGGCGCATGGACTGCGGCAGGTGCGGGCGCCTGGACGTTGGCCCAGGTGCGCCGGCGATTCGTGCCGGACCTCCCCGACTGGGCCGCGGCGAGCTCCGTCTTCGCATTCGGGCTGTGCGGTCCGTTGTGGGCGATCACCTCGGTCGGCAACGGCTACGAGGCAGCGATCGCCGTCGCTGCCGGTCTGTCGATGCTCAGCGCGGGATTGCTGCTGCGGGCCACCGAGGCGCTGCCCCGGCTGTGTCGTTGGCGCGCCGCGCTCGGCTCGACCCTCATGGCCCTCGCCGTCGGCACCCGCCCCACCGCGGTGGTGGGCGCCGTGGTGCTCGGCGCCGCGGCGTGGGCGGTGCTGCGCGGCCGGTCGACTGACGACCGCTCCCATGCCCTCACGGACCGGCGCGGCGACCTCTGCGCGATCGTCGGGCCGTTCGCTGCGATCATCGCCCTGCTCGCGATGGCGAACCTCGTCCGCTTCGGATCACCGGTCGAGTTCGGCTTCGGCGAACAGCTGTCGGTCTGGAACATGACCGAGTACCCGATGAACCGGCCCGGTCACCTGGTGCCGAACCTGGCCGACTACGCGGCGGCCGCCCCAGACGTTCGGTCGAGCTTCCCGTGGATCTCGCTGCGGGCCACCATCGGCGGGGACCGTCCGTCGATGCACACCTCGGAGCCGATCGTCGGCCTGTTGTTCTGCGCACCCGTGCTCGTCGTGGGTCTGGCGGCGCTGCTCGGCTGCTGGCGCGAGATGCGGCGAGCCGCTCGGGACCTGTGGACGTGCATCGTCGCAGCTGCAGCGACCGGCTCGCTCGCCCTGGTCGCCGTCTCTCTGCCGTTCAACACGTCGTCGCTGCGCTACGGGGTCGATGGAGCGCCGTGGCTGCTGCTCGCGGCGTGCGGGTCCTGGGCCTGGGCCCGGAACCGACGGGAAGGCGGCGAGGGCAAAGGCGGCTCTGTGCTCGACCGGGCGTGGTTGATCGCCCTGGTGATCGGCATCGCGGTGACCGCCGCGGTGCAGGTGCCCGTCTGAGGTCCGACCGTGCGCGACACTCGGTCCATGTCCGACGCCGCTCTCGCCGACCACCTCGGCCAGCCGATCGAGTTCACCTGCCCCCGTTGCCAGCGGGACACGACCGAGCTGTTCTACGGACCTTGCGGGACGTGTCGGACCACCTTGCGCGCGGTCATGGGCTCGGAGGCCAAGGAGGTCGAGGCCACCGACTACGTCCCGAAGATGAACGTCACACCGAACGCGGTCGCCACCAAGGACTGAGGCTGCCACGCCACGCCGACCCGCGACATCATCGACTCGGGTCGGGATCCGCACGCCAGGACCCGATTCCGACCCGAGAACCCGGCTCCCACGCGACGGCGGTCAGTCAGAGCCGGGACGGCGGTGGCGCTCGTGGTCCGCCGACGCGTCGACATCGCTCGGCATCGCCCCGCCGGGGTAGGTCCGAGCCAGCTCCTCGGCACTCGGTGTGCGGACCTCACGGGCCTCGGCCGGCAGCAGATCCACGATCGCCGCCATCATCGCCCTGGTGTCGTCTTCGACATCGACCCCACCGAGCGCGACAGGGTCTCCAACTCGGATCCGGACCGAGGGCGGGTGCAACACGTTGGTGACGTCGGGAGCCTTCGAGCTGCGCGGCCAGACCCGCTCGGTCCCCCACAGCCCGATCGGGATGACGGGTACTCCGGTTGCGTGCGCCAGTCGCACCGCACCCCAGCGCCCTTCGAGCTCCGGTGAGAAGAAGGCGGGCCCGCGGGGGATCGTCCCCTGCGGCATCAGCGCCACCATCTCCCCAGCGGCCAGCGCCTCCTCGGCCGCCCGGAGCGGCGCATCAGACCCTGTACCACGGTCGACGGCGATCCCACCGAGGGCGGTCGCGACCTCGCCGACGACCGGGGCGTCGAAGACCTCCTTCTTCCCCAGGAAGCGGACCGGTCGCCCCTTGCGAGCCAGCGCGAAGCCGATGGCGAGCGGGTCCAGGTACGAGCGGTGGTTGGCCACCAGGATCGCCGGCCCCTCGACCGGAAGCCGATCGATCCCGCCGAGATCGAAGCGCACCCACGGGAACAGCTGGGGCTGAGCCAGGAGGAACAGGACTCTCTGGGGTTCCAGACCGACCAGCTTGGGAACGCCCGCCGGTACGTCGAGGTGCACCATCGGCCACCGCCGGAGCGCCGCCATGGCGATCATCCGGGGATCGGGGTTCACCACCGTCGGGTGTCCGACGATGCTGAGCAGCGGGGTGTCGTACCAGCTGTCGGAGTAGGCATAGCTGTCGAGCAGGTCGACGTCGTTGCGCAGCACCCAGTCGCCGACCGCACGGGCCTTGCCCTTGCCCCACACGAACTCGCCGTCGATCGTGCCGTCGTAGCAGCCGTCGTCGACGCCGTACCTCGTCGCGATCACTGCATCGAAGCCGAGCAGGTCGGCGAGCGGCTGCACCAGATCGAGGGGGGTCGTGGTGGCCATCACGAGCTGACGGCCGGCCTCCCTGTGCTCCTCGATGAGACGGCGGGCATACGGCGCGATCGCGCGTTCGAGCGGAGCGGAGGCCGCAACCGCGGCGTTGCGGACCACGTCCACGGGCCAGCCCTTGGCCATCCGGGCGCCCTGGCGGCTGAGGAGCATCGACGGGTAGGTCTCCCCGATGACGTCGAACACCTTGAACATGACCTGCTCGGCGCCGCGCGTCGCGTTCGAGACGAGCCCGGCCTCCCGCAGCGCCGCTCCGAGCACCGGACCGCTGGCACCGACGAGCAACGTGCGATCGAGGTCGAAGAAGGCGGCGGATCGGCGCTGATCTCCGGTCGGCTCCTCTGCGACGGTGTCGGGGCGCTGCATGGCCGCAACCTACCGGGCCGAGCGCAGGCGCGAGAGGCGCGACAGGAGCGAAAACGGCCGAAGGACTGGCGGGGGGAGCCAGTCCTTCAGCGTTTGCGTCTCGGGCCCGGGGGGATGGGCCCTGACACGGGACCGAGTGGGACGGGGGGAAGTCCTCGACCTCGGTCGTTGTTGTGAGCAATACGTTAGCCAGCAGCAAGCAATCGGTCAATGAAATATCACAGATAGTTGGTATCGTGCTGAGCGATGGATCGGAAACAGCTCAGGGCCTTCGTCGCAGTTGCCGAACAACGTTCGTTCTCCGGCGGCGCTCGAGCACTCGGCACGGTGCAGTCGAACGTGTCCGCCCACATCGCCCGCCTGGAGAAGGAGTTGGGCGTCACCCTGATCGACCGGTCCACGAACGAGCCCACCGACGAGGGCCGGGCGGTCCTCGAGCGGGCACGTCGGATCGAGGCGGAGTTCGATGCGCTCGACGCGGACGTGGCGTCGCTCCGCGACGTCGTATCCGGCTCGGTCCGGCTGGGAGCGATCGGCACCACGGCCCGGTGGCTCGTCGCCCCCCTGCTGACCTCGCTGTCAGAGCACTACCCCGAGATCCGGGTGATCATCCTCGACGCCACGACGTCGTCGTTGGAGCTCAGCCTCCTGTCCGGCACGATCGACCTTGCGATCGTCAACCTGCCCGTCGACGAGCCGGACCTCGCGCTCGAGCCGCTGTTCGACGAGGACCGCACGCTGATCGTCCCCCTCGGCCACCCGCTGCACGACCGCGACTCGATCACGCTCGTCGAGCTCGCGGAGCACGACCTGCTCCTCGAGGCCAAGGGCACCGCGTTCCGCGACGTCCTGGATCACGCGGCCGAGGCCCAAGGCGTGCGCCTTCGTCCCAAGGCCGAGCTCGATGGCATGCGGTTGCTGGCATCGCTGGTGTTCGCCGGCTACGGCGCCGGCATCGTCCCCGCCTCCGCCATCCCGCCGAACCTCGACGGTGGTTGGCGGAGCATCCCGGTCCACGGCGTGCCCGGGCGCAGCGTGGGTCTCGCCCGCCGACGACGCAGCCTGCTCACCGCCGCGCAGCGGGTCGTCGCCGAGCGGATCCGTCGAACGATCGCCGAGAGCGCGGCCGACGTCCCTGGCGTGCACCCAAACGTCGGACCGCATGACCTCGCCTGAGGTCACGGCGGCCGTCACGGCCGACCTTTCGGCCGACCTCACCGTCGCCTCACCGTCGGGGACCGCCGTGCTGGCTCTGTGAACCGGACATGAAAACGCGCCGCACCGGCGAGACCTGACCCGACGACGCCGTAGGATGACCCTGCGGGACACCCACGACACGGATCCCGCCAGGGAGGGGCTCCCCAGGACGACGCCTGCGGCGACGACCCCTCCGATCACGATCCTCCATGGAGACCCACGTGGCCGACAGCATCACCATCACCGACAACCGCACGGGGGAGTCGCTCGAGGTCCCCATACTCGACGGCGGGATCGACGCCCGGGCGTGGTCCAAGCTCCTGCCGGGCATCTGGTTCCACGATCCTTCCTTCGGCGCCACCTCGGGAGCGGCGTCCTCGATCACCGAGCTCGACGGCGAGGCGGGCTTCCTCCGCTACCGGGGCTACCCCATCGAGCAGCTCGCCGAGTCCTCCAGCTACCTGGAGGTCGCGTACCTGCTGATCCACGGGGAGTTGCCCACGCCCGAGCAGTTCGAGGCGTGGCGCTACGAGATCACCCACCACACGTTCATCCACGAGAACGTCCGCAAGCGCTTCATGGAGGGCTTCCACCACGACGCCCACCCGATGGGCATGCTGGTCTCCACCATCGCCGCCCTGTCGACCTTCTACCCGGAGGCCCGCGAGCTCGCCCCCGACGTGGTGATGAAGCAGGTCGTCCGCCTGATCGCGAAGATGCCGACGCTGGCCGCCGGCGCGTACCGCCACAGCGTCGGGATGCCGTTCGTCTACCCCGACAACAGCCTCGACTTCGCCGCGAACTTCCTGTCGATGATGTGGAAGACCGCGGAGCCGCGCTACGACGCCAACCCGGTGCTCGCCCGGGCGCTCGACGTACTGTTCATCCTGCACGCCGACCACGAGCAGAACTGCTCGACGACCGCCATGCGCACCGTCGGAAGCTCCCACGCCGATCCGTACGTGGCCACCGCCGCCGCCACTGCCGCCCTCTACGGCCCCCGTCACGGCGGCGCCAACGAGGCCGTGATCCGGATGCTGACCCAGATCGGCTCCATCGACAACGTGTCGGCGTACGTCGAGCGGGTGAAGTCGGGCGACGTGCGCCTGCAGGGATTCGGTCACCGCGTCTACAAGAACTACGACCCGCGGGCCCGCATCATCAAGAAGACCGCGGACCAGGTCTTCGAGGTCACCGGCAAGAACCCGCTGCTCGACATCGCACTCAAGCTCGAGGAGGTGGCGCTGTCGGACTCGTACTTCACGGACCGCAAGCTCTACCCGAACGTCGACTTCTACTCGGGGCTGATCTACCAGGCGATGGGCTTCCCCATGGACATGTTCACCGTGCTGTTCGCCATCCCCCGCACCGCCGGATGGTTGTCGCACTACATGGAGCTGCTGGACCAGGACAGCCGCATCTACCGGCCCCGTCAGCTCTACGTGGGCCACCCGGTGCGCGACTACACGCCGATCGAACGCCGCTGAGCAGTTGGCTCTGTGTGCGCTGAGCGCGGCAGGAGCGCACTGGTTGCACACAGAACCCGGGTTTTGCAGCGGGCAGGACCGTCCGGTCAGCCGGGCATTGCCTCGGCCGTGTCCTCTTCCCGCAGGCGGGGGACGGCGAAGCGGCCGGCCTTGAGGCCGGTCTTGTCTGCGTAGAACGCCCGGATTCTGTCCATGTCGGCACCGACGTCGCCCGACGGCACGATGACAGGACCGAAGCCACCGGTCCGGGTGGCCTTGTCGACGAACGCGCACACGATCGGCACGCCGGCCTGCTCTGCGATGCGGTAGAAGCCCGACTTCCAGTACTCGACCTCGGTTCGGGTGCCTTCGGCCGGCACCACGAGCACGAGCTCGTCGTGGTTGCCGAACTCTGCAGCGAGATCTCCGACGAGGCCCTGGGCCGACGAACGCTCGACCGAGATGCCGCCGAGCCACCGGAACACGACACCCAGCACCGGGACGAACATCTGGGACTTGCCCAGCCAACGGATGTCGATGTCGTGGTCCGCCGCCATCGCGATGGTGATCGGGAAGTCCCAGTTGCTGGTGTGGGGTGCGGCGATCATCACGCACCTGGCGGGCAGCGGTTCCTGCTGCACGACCTTCCACCGCCACATCGAGAGCCAGATCCGGGCCAGGAGCTTCCGCACGCGACCACCGTAGCCGGGCCGGGTCCGTGGCCGAACACACGTTCAAGACCCGCTGGATGCGAATCGATGCAGGTCGAGGGAAGTCAGTCCAGGTGTCGGACGGGGAGATCACCGCGGGAGTCACCCAGGGTGACGCACACATCGGTGATCCACGCCGTCGGACCGGTCACGACGACCGGGTCGGCGACGATCTCGTGGATCTCCTCGACGGCGTCGAAGAGCGCAGCGAGACGGTGGACGAGCGACACGACCGGTACCCGGTCGATCGGGTCGGTGAGCGCCCGCCCCACCGATGACGCGGCGACGAGCTGCGACGCATCGGGCAGCGTCAGCGGTAGGACACCGAGCTCCCATGGGTCGAACGCGGCCGACGGGCCGCCCAGACCTACCTCGATGCTGGACGTGGCGCCGGAGCGTCGCACGCGGACAGCGACGTCGACGCCTTGCTCGACGAATCGCTGCACCACGGCGGGGAACATGCCGTCGGCCCCGAGCGCTGCCTCCATGCGCGCCCACGTCGCCCGGAGGTCGTCGGGATCGGCGAGATCGAGCGCCACCCCGCTGAGCGCGGTTCGCTTGCGGCGATCGCGTCGCTGCGACTTGAGCGCGACGGGCCAGCCGATGGACTCCGCTGCCGCCACCGCGGCATCCGCGGTGTCGACGATGCGACGTTCCGCCACGACCAGGCCGAACGTCGCGAGCAACGCCTCGGCCTGTTCGTGGTCGAGGTCGAGGTTCGCGCCCGTGGCGCCGGTGGCGCGCCGATCGGCGACCAACTCCTCGGCTGCGGCAACATCCACACCCGAGGGCACGTCGTCGCCGTACACCTTGGCGGTCGAACGCCACTCCCACACCGACACCAGCCGGCCGAGCGCGTTGGCGGCGTGCTCTGGGAACGTGAAGACCGGCACTGCGACACCGTGGTTGTCGTCGACGAGCCTGGCCGCACGTTCGCCACCGACGGTGGACACCACGACGGTGAGCTCGGGGTGTGCCGCGGAGGTCGTCAGGATCTGCGCCGCAAGCTCTGGAGGCGGGACCGGCCCCGGCGTGGTGTCCATGACCAGCACCGAGTCGACGAACGGATCCATGGCCGCCGCGGACAACGCGGACGCGTAGTCCTCCACGCTGTCGGAGATGTGCCGCAAGGGAGCGAGGTCCAACCCTGCGGCCGAGCACGCCGCCGCGGCGAGCGCGACCGCTCCCGCCGATGAACCGACGACTGCGATGCCTCGGCCCTTCGGTGCCTCCTGGTCGGCCAGCAGTCGCCCGATGGCGAAGAGCTGTTGCAGGTTCGACACCGCGATCACGCCCGACTGGCGCACCATCGCCTGGTCACGTCGTTGCGGCAGGTCCGGTCGGGCAGCGATGGGGCGGATCGTGGTGTGCAACGCGACGACCGGCTTCGACATGGACGCGGCCCGTGCCGCTCGCACGAAGCGACCGGGCAGCTCCTCGGCGCCGAGGTGCAGCAGCACTGCCCGGGTGGAGTCGTCGTCGGCCCAATAGCTGAGGAGGTCCGCGACGTTGACGTCGACCGGGACTTCGGCTGACACCAGCGTCGAGAGACCCAAGCCGACGCGGCACGCGTGGTCGATCACGGAGGTGACGGCATCACCGGACTCGGTGAGCAGACCGATCGCGCCGGGGAGCGGTACCGGGCCGGTCGGCATGGCGTGGAGCCGGACGCCGTCGTCGGTGTTCGCCACGCCGAAGCTGCCAGGACCGAGGACCCGCAGACCCCGACGACGCGCCGCGGCGAGCATGGCATCGGTCTGGTCGTCGTCCGCTTCGGAGAGCACGACAGCCGCACCGGCTCCCTTCGCTCCGCACGCGTCGAGCACGTCCGGGACGCGATCCGCGTCGCCGGAGACGACGACGAGGTCAACTCCCTCGGGCAGCTGGTCCAAGGAATCGGCAGGGACCGGAGTCACAGAACCGGTGTAGCCGGCACCCATCAGCTGCAGTGCGACCGATCCTGCCAACCCCGCGCCCTGCGCCGCCGAGCCTCGGATGTCGACCAGCGCGATCGAGGCAGGTTGCAGCATGCGTCGGACCGACGCCGCTTCGGCCAGGCGCTCCCGGCGTCCGACCGCCGCGGTGACGCCATCGGTCGCCCGAAGGTCGAACGCGACCTCGACCACCCCGTCGTCCAGGTGCGTCGCCACGTCGTAGCCGGCCGCGGCGAACACCTTGAGCATCTTGCGGTTGGTCGGCAGCGTCGTGGCTCGGAACCGCGTGATGCCGTTCTCCCTCGCCGCGGCAGCCAGGTACTCGAGCATCAACGTGGCGAGGCCCCGTCCGTGGTGGCGGTCGTCGACGAAGAACGCCACCTCGGCGGTGTCGGTGCCCTCGTAGCGCTCGTAGCGGGCGACCGCGATCAGCTCGTCGTCGAGCACCGCGACGAACGCCTCACGGTCGTGGTGGTCGACCCGTGTGAAGTGCTGCACGTCCCGGTCGCTGAGTCGGGGGCGCGGCGAGAAGAAGCGGAAGTAGATCGACTCCGGGGACTGGCGTTCGTGGAAGCGCTGGATGCGCTCGGCGTCGGCCGGTTGGATCGAACGCATCCGAACGGTGTGGCCGTCCCGGAGGACGACGTCGGCATCCCAGGTGTCAGGCGCGTCGGACTCCACCGACGAGCACACTACCGAGCGCTCCCCCGTCCCGTGGGCCCTATGGTTTCCCACGATGGCGGATGAGCCGGTCCCCCGCTCCGACGATGCGACGGCGGTGCTCGCGCTGGCGGATCGCTATTGGACAGCCGTCCTCGAGGCGGCGCCCAGCTCCGCGACCCTCCTCGGCATCCACGACCACGACGACCGGTTGGAGGACCTGTCGGTCGAGTCCGACGAGCGACTCCGCACCCGACTCACCGACCTCGCCGACCAGCTCACCCGCACGTCGGCGACCGACGACCGAACCAGGGTGACCGCCTCGCTCCTGGCCCACCAGCTGCAGACCGCCGTCGAGGCGATCGACCTGCGCCTCACCGAGATGGCGAGCGACCACATGCTCGGCCCCCACGCGTCGCTGCTGATGTCGGTCCCGCAGATGACCTATCCGGAGCCAGCTCAGGCTGCAGCGGCGCTCACGCGCTACGCGCAGGTGCCCAGGATGCTCGGCCAGGCGCTCGACCGGTTCCGCGACGGCATCGACTCCGGGCGCACCCCGGCGGCGGCCGTCGTCGACCGCTCCATCCACGCCCTCGATCAGTACCTGGCCACACCTGAGTCGCAGGACCCGTTCCTGATGCCGGTCCTGCCCACCGAACCGAACGGCGACGAGTGGCGCGACGCCTCCCGGTGGCGAGCCGATGCGTCCGCGCTGGTGCACGACGTCATCCGGCCCGCGTTCGCCGTGTACGCGGATGTGCTGCGCGACGAGCTCCTGCCGATCGCCCGCGACGACGAGCACGTCGGATGGTGCCATCTGCCGGACGGCGACGCGATGTACGCGGCGCTGATGCGTGCCCACACCACGCTCGAGCGGTCACCCGAGGAGCTGCACAGGCTCGGTCGGGAGCGGACCGAGGTGGTGCTCCCGGAGGAGTACGCGGTGCTCGGACGTGAGGTCTTCGGGACGACGGATCTCCACTCGCTGTTCCAGCGGCTCCGCAGCGACCCGAAACTGCGCCACCGAGACGCTGAGGAAGTGGTGTCGGTTGCGAAGGCCACCGTCGAGCGTGCGACCGCGGCCATGGTCGACTGGTTCGGGCGTCTGCCCGAGTCGCCGTGCGCCGTCCTCCCGGTCCCCGACTTCCTGGCCGCCGACGCTCCTTACGCCTACTACTACCCGCCGGCGGTCGACGGTTCCCGGGGCGGCACGTACTTCATCAACACAGCGAACCCGACCGAGACGTCGCGAACCGAGGCGGAGTCGATCGCGTTCCACGAGGCGATCCCCGGGCACCACCTCCAGATCGCCATCAGCCAGGAGCTCGACGACCTGCCGGAGTTCCAGCGTCACGACGGCGCCACGAGCTACGTCGAGGGATGGGGGCTCTACGCGGAGCGGCTGGCCGACGAGATGGGCCTGTACTCGGGACCGATCGACCGGCTCGGGATGTTGACCGCAGATTCCTGGCGCTCGGCCCGACTGGTGGTCGACACCGGGCTGCATGCGATGGGCTGGAGTCGACAGCAGGCCGTCGACTACTTCGTGACCAACACGCCCGTGCCGGTCGACCAGGTGCTCGCCGAGGTGGACCGCTACCTGGCCATGCCGGGCCAGGCGCTGTCGTACAAGGTCGGCCAACTCCACATCCAGGAGCTGCGTGAGCAGGCACGCGCCGAGCTCGGTGAGGCGTTCGCGATCCCGGAGTTCCACGACGTGGTGCTGGGTTCGGGCGCAGTGACGCTCCCGGTGCTGACGGACCTGGTCGACAGGTGGGTGCGGGACCGGCGATCACCGCCGTGAACGGTGCGACGGTCGCCGACCCGGTCGCCGACCCGGTCACGGCGACCGTCGGTCACGACGACTCGGTGGCGTCGAGATCGGCGCGGCTCAGCTCGGCGCGAATCAGCTCGGCGAGCTCCAGCGGCCGGTCGCCCTGCACGCTGTGACCCGCATCGTCGACGACCACGACCCGGGCATCCGGTCGACGACGCAGCAGCTCGCTGACGTCGTCGTCGCCGACCACGGGGCTGAGCGAGCCGCGCACCAGCAGGATCGGCTGCTCGGTCGCCGAGATGTCCTCCCAGAGCGCCGCTCCCTCGATGGGCAGCTCGCCGTCGTCCGAGTCGGGGATGTCGGCGATCGGCCGACGGTCGTAGTTCCACTCCCAACTGCCGTCCGCTGTCCGGTGCGCGTTGTGCAGGATCCCGCGCCGCAGCGACTCCGGGGAGCGCGTCGGGTTGAACTCGACGGTCCGCTCGAGGATCTCACCGAAGCTCGGAAACGACTGCGGACCGGCGATGAAGTCGTGGACCGCCTTCGCCTTCTCTGCGTTCACCCCCGGCGTGATGTCCACCAGCACCAGCCGCATCGCGCTCGGCGACGCGCGGGTCAGGGCGATCGCGGTCAGCCCGCCGAGCGACATACCCACCGTCAGCGCCGCGTTGGGTGCGAGCACGGAGAGCGCTCGGGCGAGGTCTTCGGCGTCGGCCGACGGCCCGATGCCGCTCCCGGTCCGCCACGACGACCGGCCGTGGCCGGGCAGGTCGACGGCGAGAAGCGGCGTGGGTCGCAGCGCCAGCGCCACGGTGTCCCATGTGTGCGCGTTCTGGGCACCGCCGTGCAGCAGCACCAGCCGGGGCTCGCCCACCCCCCAGCGCAGGCCCGAGATCTGGCGTCGGTCATCGAGCTGGTGCGACACCCGTTCGACGACGACGTCACCGATCGGCAGTCCGTGCTCGGCGCAGTTCTCGCCGAAGTAGGCCATCTCGTCGTAGACGAAGGACGCGTCGTCGGGGTCGGGGCCGGGCACCGCGGTGTTCATGGCAGCTCAATGTAGGCACGCACCGTCGCCCAAGAGCTGTCGAGCCGGAGGCGTCGCCGGGCAGGTCGGGATGGGACATCGACGCCGGCCCCTG